>JAABUP010007355.1_pt1 | contig 14868 bp, 16 predicted proteins | sample 5559201 | NCBI WGS metagenome assembly JAABUP01 (sample SAMN10711887, study PRJNA513373) | rock metagenome | isolation source: Antarctica rocks | place: Antarctica | reverse complement strand
CTGATGCTCATGGCTGCTTGCTGCTGCCTGTGAACATGATGATGGAAGAACGCTACTTCCAGTATGAAATTTCTGATGTGGAGGTCCTAATGTGCTTCAACATAACTGCTTTCGTTTGTTTCTTCTCTTTCAAATCTTGCAATGAGGTTGAAGTGACGTCTGACCAATCAAGCAGCGCCAGTGCATGTCGGTGATTGGTGCGCCAAGTTCCGGAGTTAGATGTGCCGTTTCGGCTGTTGTAAACTACGAAGGCTATTTGCAAAATTGTTCGGCACCCCATCAATTTAGCGAGTAGCGAATTCCACCACAACACTTTGGTGGGGTGCCGAACAATTTTGCAAATAGCCTTCGTACATAGGTACCGCCTACGACTACTGCAAAACCAATGATTGTAACCAACTTTCCGTGCATTATTGAATAACAAGACAAACATGTGGCTTGAAGTTATCAAATCAGGTTCATCCAGTGTATCGCTTAAAACTCATGCCATCCCAGGTACAACATGCAGTTGTTTGAGTATACTGAACTCCTTCTAAACAAACCAGATTTCCAAGAGAAAAGACGTGCACAGACACAACATCTCGAATCTCTTTGACCATGGCAGTGTTAAAGACCCCTTCATGACGTATAATCAGTTCGGACCTGACCTCGTATGAACAAGGAGCTTTTCTAATATTCGTGGGGAACCTTATATAGGTCACACTGTGAACTTGTGGTGTTCTGTTCTTTTTAACCCTGACTCAGTGTATGCTCAAGAATTAATTACATGCAAGACCTCTTTGCGAATCCTGCAGCTCTCTCCGTGCTCTTTAAGCAATTCCTGCATCCCACGATTCTTGATAGAGCCAGACACGATGGCATCCACCACAAAAAACGGAGAACCCAAGTTGAAGGCTCTCTCGGCGGCTCCTCAACCCACGACTGCCCCGAAGTACGTCGAGCTGTTACCTACTGCTCGTATGATATACGTGAAGAAACTTGGAAACGAACGGCGAAGTTTTCTAACGTTTTGATACTATAGCTTCCTCTACCGTACCGTTGTCAAAGTACTTGTCGGACCGGCGGAAAAAGGTTTCGATCTTCACAAAGAACTTCTGTGCTCCGTATCCGACTTCTTTGCTGCGGCGCTCGATGGCGGATTCAGAGAGGCTGAAGCTAGAGTCATCAAGCTACCTGAGCAGAAGGTGGAGACATTTCAGTACTTGGTGCATTGGTTGTACAGGCGCAAGCTCACTGGCTACTTCCGAGCAAGCATTGGCCCATCCATCGATGAACTCAACACCGTGGCAAAGGCCAAAGGCAGTCTTTACAAGAGTACAGAGCTTCCAACAGACTTAGAGGCGAAGAACGACAGCGACAACGCTCTGGTCTCGGCTATCTTCGAAGACGCACCTTTCCACCAGCTCGTCTCTCTATATATCTTGGCCGATTCCTTGCAGATCCGAGGATTAAAAGATCACATCGTTTCGCTCCTCGTCAGAATCTACGGCATGAAGGCAAAGCGTTCTTCTCAGTTCTGGGCCATTGACCGGAGACTTGACACTATACCGGATCCAACGTTGGCTATCAATGATGCGTACGAACGACTGCCCCAGACGTCACCTCTCAGAGGATTGATCGTCGAGTTGTACCTTGATCACATGGATTCCGAAGTTCTCACTTATAATCGCGACCCCTCGACCACAAATTTGTTTACGATACCCTGCACGCTTTCTACGAACGCTGGCTCGAAGATAGCGCAATGGCTATGTGGGAGATTCCATCCACGATCTGCCAGTATCACGAACACGATGTGCAATGCCTGCTCAAAACACGGAATATTAGGAGCTCTAAAATTACTGAGTGGTAAAGCAGTGCTTAACAGCTGTAGACGGATGTGAGTTGAACAAGCGCTTGATAGAAGGTTATTCGTACATTGGGCCACACCACACGTGCTTGGCTTGGCGGGTGCGCACATTCGTTCCCTCAACTCCTTTTTTATCTGTGCCTTCCATGATGCTAGTCTTCAATCCTGCTCAAGATAGAAAAATTGCACCCCTCTGCCTTCTAGCCCGACACGGTATTCGCCGTTGTTGCGTTTCTTTGCATCAACAACTAGTCTCGCAAGTCCCTTCCTCAACCGTTTCTGCCTCGATTTCACCCAGCGGTATCCTCATCTACACATAGGGCGTTCGGACACACAACAACAACACTCTGGGGAGCCTTGATCGCAGAGGCCAAGTCAAACCCTGAAGCCCTTTTCCACTCCCCATTCAGTTCGAGAGAATCATTGGCGTCCTCTTTCGACTCCAAGTATGCTGTTATGGTTGGCGAGGCTGTGTCAGACTTCAATCGCTATCACATTAGTAGCAATCGATGCCAATCCAGAGCTTTGGCCTGTAGTTCCTGGTCTTCAGGAGTTGGAGTCATCCAACACTCCTGAGGCTCAAGAACTTGCCGTAAAACTGCCACCATATGCTATGATTGGCCTCTGTTGACGGACTTACGTCGATAGCCCTAAGTCGGCCAAGTTTGACTTGCTGCAGTCAGACACGCTGAAAATTTGTACCGGAACGACATCCACTCAAGTCGCGAAACTTTAAAATGATATTAAGCGTTAACGATGTTAATGGAGTGGAATTGGTCCAAGCCAGCTAATCCAAGATCTTCAAATCTCCGTTTGAATATACAGAACGTACAATACAAGCAGCCTTTCAGTCTCCCTCACTGGCCTGCCAAACGCGGAGTATATGCAAACAGCTGACAGCAAATCGCGTTGATAGTCTACCTCAAAAATTTGTCTATGAATATAATGAGCCAGAAAACGTTGCTGCAATATTCAAAATATCCACCCAGCGTTGAAACATCCATACCCACGCAGTTAACCCCCGCGTCATCGCCGTCTCGAGTTACTCCTCGCTTCATTCTTCCACACCTCGCCCTCGACATCATGCCCCAGCCCACTCTCTCTTCTCTTCCCACCCTGCGGCCGAGTATCTCTGGCCTCAGTCTCCCTTAGGTCTACTTCCTCGTACGTGTCATCACTACTCCACACGCAGGACCCGACAGGCGTCAGGCCAAACTCCCGGACCTGATCCTCGCCGAATGTGACGCCCTTCTTCTGCACTTGAGGCTTCGCCTCGGCGAAGGTGGGTTTGTATTCTGACGCCGAGTTGAAGAGGGATTGGGCCTTTGCGAGGAGTGTCTTGGGCTCGGTGGGGGGTTGCTTGAGGATGGAGGCGAGTTTCGTGATGGCTTGTGGGATAGTGGAGTCGTTGGGCGATGGCGGTGGAGGTGTGGAGATGAACTCGTTGTGTGAAACTTGGACATCGGGGCTTCTCTGGGATCTCGGACTTGAGGGCTTCCCAGCGCCGCTTGCGATGGCGTTGACTTCACCGGTCGTTTGTCGTGGAAGAGGAGGTAGAGATGACCCTTCCGGAACCGCCAATGTCTGGGATGGCTTCCAGTCATTGGGATGAGGTGGTGGGCTGTGATTCTGGGTCCGTAGTTGGTACAGTCGCTCTTCTTGTAACGATGCGATTTCGTCGTATCGACCACCATCGCTGCTACCTTCGTCAAGATCCAATGCATAGTGAGCAATTGACTTCTCTTGTGGCCAGCGTTGGCTCCAACCTTCCTGTTTCTCCCCCTTTTCTTTACGCTCTTGAGCTGCCATCTCAGCCCTCATAGCTCTGGCAGCGAAGGTGTTACCCTCCTTGTGGATATTGGTTGGAGATGATGAAGGACTGATCCAGCTGTCTTCTGAACCAATCTCTTCACCCTTCTTTTGAGCCTTGCCCTTTCTGCGGCGCCGGTAGAGATAGTAAGCCATGCCTATGAGAAGCGCCGCAAGGACAGCGGCAGCGACACCCATTCCTACACTGAGAAGTAATGGCTTTGCAGACGCACTTGTTGCCCCAATAATTGATGGCGTCGGTGGAGGTACACCAGACGCATTTGTCATAGTGCCAGTGAGCGAAGACGAAGTGCTGTCGAGAGAAGAAGGAAGAGGACTCGGCGGCGTAGTGATCGTAGTACCGGGCGGCGTTGTGATCGTGGCTCCAGCAGATGCTGTCGACGATGATGGTGAAGCTTGGCCCTGCAGCAAGAAACTCTCCCTCGTAACCGATACGGTGGAGCTGGTGCTCGGTGGCGTATCTGTTACAGAGGCGTCAGACGCAGGAGTCACCGTCGCAGGCCCCGTCACGACCGGCACGGTGAAAGGTCCTGTGCCAGTCTGGGAGGTGGGCTGGTCAGTCTGGGCAATGGTGGCTGTGGTCTTGCCTGCTTTGTTGAGCAGGTACGTCGTCTCCTGTAGCCATGGTGGTTCGCCATTGTCTCCAATGTCGATTATGACCATGGCCGAGTTGGAGAAGATGGTGGCGGTAACCATTGTGACTTAAGAGTGGAACCTCGTCAGGAGGACGGTGGGTGATGCCGAAAGACTGAATTGTTATTTGTCAATCAGGAAACGACTGACGAGTTGGAGATCAAGCTATCATGGCGAGGTGAGTAGCATTGATAGTTGGTGTAGTATAATATAGAAGGTCTTCATGAGGGATATGTATGGCGTCACGAGAGTACACCTGTGAATGCCGTTGACGGACTGCCATGTCATCTGTCCGGGAGTGTCTCGTGGTTATGAGGCATTTATACCTGCGAGGTGAATGACGGTCCCCAATACGTGATACTATACTTGTTCCCAAAGCCTGACGTATAAGCTGAATTTCACGTTACCACCACCAGAACGAGTCCGGAGGTGGTTTCTGTCAGAAATGGGAGCTTTGCATTGCAAGATTCAATATATATATCAAGCAAGATGAAAGATGGAGGGATTATAGAACGCAAGCGCAGGAGCCCTGAAAGAGAGATCAATTTTTATACAACAGTCGCAACATACAAACAACCAAAGCGACGACTCATCACAACCTTCCTTGGAATCAAATGAGACTGTCATTGACCGACACGTTGACCACGGAAAGCAAGATTGAGTTGGCATTCCATTTTCCGCAAACTGGCCCACGAGCAGCCATCAAACACAGAGCAGCAAGAAATTTGTGGCAGTCAAGAAAGGGATTGACCAAAGTCATTGCATTGCTGTCTAAGACCGATCTTCAGTCTCTTCAGATGACTCCTGCCAACTCGGTGAGCTGGCTTTGAGGTGTGAGTTTTCTCTATCCGCGATCGAACTTTCCCAGGAACGCCTAAGCGCCACGTACTTCGTACATTGCCGCAAACACGATTTCTCAAGGGCATTCATTCTGATTCGGAGTCATAGGTGCAACGTCTTCATGTACGGTAAACGAGGACAGCCTCCGGACCTCGCCGCTATTGCACACGATCCTGCATCGGAGCACATTTCAGGGTGTTTGCCACGTTCTGAAGTGTTGGCTTGATGTTTAATGTTTGATGTTGAGGTTTACGGAAGCCTTTGGATGTGACCATGAAGAACGTCGGATGAGCGAAGGATCCTGTCAGAGTTATCCAGTGCTGCGCATTCCCATGGTCGAACACTCCGTGACATCGCTGGTCTTGGCTATTGGTCGTCCGCAGCTGGCGAAAAGCGGATGGATGTGAAGGAGGTGCTTAGGTGCGATGCCGAGGCGCAAGAGAATGTTCAGATCTCTTTCTGGATCTCAACATATGGCGGCTCATGAGGGTAAGAAAGAATTGGAAATTTACATTGATCGGGATACGCCAGTGCCGGGCGCTTCTGGCGACAAGATTATATGCACCACGTATGCCAAGTTAGCTATGATACATATGCGAGTACCGCATGCTGTTCTACAGCGCTATATCCACGAAAATGTTCTCTGCCAAAACTTGAATCGGACAGCGGTAAAGTAAGAATCCTCCACGTGAGGGATGTTTTCACAGCGGCAGACCATCTCAGGCCACATGTTCTGCCTTGAAGATTTGCCACTTTCTTCTTCCTTTAAGTCAGCGATGAGGGGAAGTTCTAGAGCAAGATGCAAATACACAACCGTCGCAGCCTCTAAAATTAGATAGGGGAACACAAGTCAAGACCACTTCAACGAAATGACGAAGACTTGTATTTACGCCATACGATGCAAATGGATCGCCTTCGGGTTGCTTCACTGCTGTCATTCTAGATCGCTCCTCCGCGATGACAACTTCAATTGTTATCAATCACTTTCTCTGTCTCTGTACCGTGTCTTAAGCGTTTTCGATCTGGACTTGGTTTCGTGTTAATGAGCTAGAGTGTTGCGTCATCGTCGGGACTCCTTCACGTCGCCAATCCTTTGAGTGATGTTTTCTGCAACTTCAATCATGGCAATGTCAATTTAGGCCGTCGTACATATCACACTCCAAGGCGCTGGCTTCGAAGCTAAGATGAATGAAAAGACAAACTGAGTATTATCAATAATGTTCTCGCCGCTTTCGATCATCTCGGCGCAGTCGCCAAGGTCTTGGTACGCGGACCTTGGTCATCCGGGTCTCATTGGGACTCTATCAGTGTACCGCAGCATCATGAACATGACTTCTATTGGCATGAAGTGGTCTACGGATTTGTCAATGTTCAAACTCTTTCTAAAGGATGCTTTCCCCGCCCTCTCGCTGCGCTGCTGGAGGCTCTTGACGATTAGCCCTCTATATAAACCTCGCCGCTTCACTTTCCGATGACCGACAGACATCGGGGATATTTCAGAATTCACATTGCACACTCAATCATATCAAGCATAAGCCGACCACCGAAGCAATCCACGAACCTAAAACCAACATGAGGTCCTTCTTCACCACCTTGGCGTTTGTCGCTGCCACTTCTGGCGTTCTGGCGACTCCGATGCCAACGGGCGAGTCTGACTATGGCTCTCAACACCCCAAACCCAGTTATAGAGTACGCTTCACCAAACCCAAGCCCCACAGGATCTTTACTAATAACAGACCTTCACCACCTCCAGCTCTTTGAATTCACCTCCGAATATCAAGTCAAAGCTCTTCCCGGAATGGTCGTAAACGGGACTACTCCTGCCCCCGGTCAACCCGGCGCGATTGGGCATTATAAATTTGGTCTCAATGCTGACTTGAATACCATCTGTTATGTCCGTCTTCCTGACCTTTTCTCCCTCGCTCTGACGTTCTCCAACTGACCACAGAGCAGAATATTACCTTCTTCGGCGTTACGGGTGCATACCAGTCGCCGGCCTTGACCGCGACGCACCTTCACCAAGGGCCGCAAGGCGGCTCGGGCCCACCACGTATCACATTCCCAAATCCCGTTGGTAATGATTACCGCCGGAATACGGTGGGGTGCTCAGTCGGACCATTCAAGACCGGGATCGAAGTGAACGGAACCGATACTGGGGGATGGTTTTACCGTAGCGATGATCGAGGCGAACCCAGCAGGATTTTTCGCCGATGCTCATACCACAATGTTTTCATTGGGAGTGGTCAGAGGACAGCTGAAAGACTGCTAGACTCAATCCTCATGCCAGCAATCATGGTCTCATTGGAGAGTTATAGTACTTTCTGCTTTGAATAGGCATAAGTTTCCAAGATGTACAGAATACAATAATAAGAACATCTTTTCCTAGTCAATACTATCTTGTTTTCATGTTCTTGATGCTCTACATGATTGCGCCTCCAGCCCCCGTCTCGCTGGACCCAAGCGCCAGCTGTGGTTGCCTCACTAGTAACTATAAATATGCCCGCGCTTTCCAACCCTTTGGCAAACCAAGAAATTGAAGTGTGCAACGAATAACCGGTTATTGTATGCGCACGCCCCCCTTTAGTCGATGGGGATATATGGTAGAAGTAGGCGTGCAGGGAGACAGGGGCGGTCGAGGATTGAAAGTTGATGGTCTAGCTATCATTGCATCTGTTCAATTGGCGGTGAATGTGGGTTTAAAAGTAAGCAGATGTTGCCCAGTGCCTGAAAGACCACAGCATGTGGTGCATTATTGGTAGGGCAGAAGAGATCACTTCACAAGGTATTGATCATCCTTGTAACTACGGCGTTCCATGACACCAGTCCACCACATTTGGCATAGCATGGCGGATATTTGTTAAGGCATCCCGACATTGATACAGCATTTGCTCAATATCAAGATACTAAGGTACTGCCAGGATGAGCATGAGAACAAAGACGCGCTCGTGTTGCGCATGGCTCTTTCCTACGTAGTCATGCGCCGCACAAGCTAGGTATACTGAACGCTTTCGCTGCGTCTACCTAAACCAGATGACCAACATACCTGACGACGCCTTTGTCTTACAACCTTTCTTCCGCCTGCCAATACTCCATCCTTTCCGACATTCTTACATCACCCTCCCACTATCATTATCACTTCGAGTATCAGTTTAGGTCTCCACATGGTCTCTACTGCACTTACGGCGTGTGATCGAAATACCATCCGCAATCACTTCGCACGTATTACGGAGCCGTATTGCTCGCGATAATCAAAGTATCAATGCTTCATCGTTGGAAACTTTCAGGATCCACCGCCCACCTGGCGACACACATTGATTTAGCACTCAAACCAAAGCCATGACTACCCCCACAGCTACAAACGACATTCCCCTCCATGAAACGGGAGGCCAGAATCAAGACTCCCGAAAGGAGAAAGAAGTCAGGCAGCGAAAATGGAGAACACTGTTTGGCAGCGAAAATAGAGGACGTGACAATTCCGCCACTTCGATGGATGACTTTGAGGATGACAAGATACGGCCAGAGAAGTGGAGCTTCGGAGTGCTCAACGATAAAGTTACGGACGAAGTGCCAGGTGCGTTACATTGCCGCAGAAAGATCTTGGCGCCATACCCCTTGAACGGCTCAGGCTTTCAATTTGGTTTCAAGTTGTTGCTCGAAAACGGAGATCAAACCTTTGGTTTGCCCTGGAGAACGATACTGCCTTTACTTTGCATCAGAAAATAGAATACTAATACGGAATGCCTTTCAGGATCGGTTCTCCTTCTCTCCTCGACTAACCGCAACGAACCCCTCGGTCTCCGCAACCAGCCGGCGAGAATCTCCGCGTCTTCCCTACCTTCTCCATATCCAGCGCAATCGCGCCGAGAGGCAAGACGGCTGGCAACCGAAGAGAAGAAGAAAACCACAGACGGCCAAATCGTCCTGGACCCTCAGCCGGATGACTCACTCAACGATCCGCTGAATTGGCCAGCCTGGCGGAGAGACACCTCTCTTTTGTCTTTGGGCTTTTATTGCATGGTGGGCGGTGGCATGACACCAATTCTAGCTGCAGGTTTCAACAATGTTGCGTCTACTTATGGGGTTTCAATCCCTAAGGTAGCTCTTACGACCGGTCTCTACATGATGGGTCTTGGTCTTGGCTCTGTGATAGCATCACCGACTGCGATTCTCTTTGGAAAACGACCCGTATATCTTGTAGGAATTCTGCTGTTCTTGATCAGTGCGGTCTGGTGTGCTTTGTCGCCGAATTACACTTCACTGGTAATTGCTCGCATCTTCATGGGTGTTGCTGTTAGTCCTTGCGAATGTCTTCCATCTGCCACTATTGCGGAGGTCTTCTTCTTGCATGAGCGTGCTTACCGAGTGGGCATCTATACTCTCCTTCTTTTGGGTGGTAAGAACTTGATACCTCTGGTTAGCGCGGTAATCATCCAAAGCCTTGGATGGCGATGGGTGTTCTGGTAGGCAGTCTCCGTACACGAAATCGAACTCCTAGCTGACAGTAAATAGGATAGTGGCAATAGTCGTAGGATTTTGCTTCTTGCTACTCTTCTTGTTCGTTCCAGAGACCTTCTGGGATCGCACACCGCGGCCAAAGAGTCGAACGCCGACTCCCGCATCCAGTCGCACTCTTTCTTCAGTGTTTATCCACGCTCTTCATCCAAAGACTGGTCCTGCGGCATCTGGTGATGGCGCTGGTGATATGCGCAAGTTCGCTCTTTCCAATTGTGCGGCCGCTGCAGGTACACGTCCTGGAACAATCGCCGAGAGACGGCAGCAGAAGAATGGTCATCACGTCGGCTTTGCACCGGACCCTCAGATTGAGAGATCAGCGGATCCGGCATATGAAGATGTCAGGCCAATGACATTGTCGAGTCTGGACCATCATGGGACAGCTGCTTCGCCAATCAATGCTTCTGGTAAAGTCACGACACCCCATCCACCCGGCCACTATGAAAGCCCACCATTGCATGAGACCCATTCTGCTCAGCCAGGGCTCTTCCCTGCAATCCACGAGGAGTCATGGAGAGTTGTGCCAAGTGGGGAGGCACCCAAGACTCCTGGTCTGCACAATTTCAATTCACCATTCTACCTAGCTGTGGAGGAAAAGGACACCGATTATCTGAAGAACGTGCATCAGGATCCTGAAATTGCCGAACCTGTAGAGAAGACACCTACGCAGGACCCGAAGTCACCTGCGGAGGACCCGAAGCCTCTAGTCCGCTACACTACGTTTCTCAAGACACAACCGCCCAAAACATTTGCACAAACCCTCAGGCCCTGGAATGGCCGTCTTCGTAACGATCATTGGCTGCATGTTGCCTTCCGCCCTTTCATACTTTTCGCCTATCCGTCGGTGCTCTGGAGTACTATGGTTTACTCTCTCAGTGTAGGGTGGCTAATAGTACTTTCCGAATCCGTTTCCACCATTTATCGGTCCAAAGATACTTACAACTTCAGCGCTCTCGGCACTGGTCTAATATACTTGAGCCCCTTCATTGGTGGCGTACTTGGCACTGCGGTGGCCGGCAAAGTCAGCGACATCATTGTTCGTTTCATGAGTAGACGGAACGGTGGAATCTACGAGCCAGAATTCAGACTTGTAATGGCACTTCCAGTGGCGATCGCTACTTGCGTTGGGCTTATGGGCTTTGGATGGAGTGCAGCGGAGAGGGACAGGTGGATCGTGCCGACGGTCTTTTTTGGCATCATCAGTTTCGGTTGTTCGTTGGGTAGTACCACGGCTATCACGTTCTGCGTCGACAGTTACCGGCAGTATGCTGGCGAGGCGCTTGTTACGCTGAACTTTTCTAAAAGTGAGTTTCCCAATCATTGCGGTAGTGAAATCTTCTGCAATGCTGATCGCTTGTCTCCAGATATCTTCCACGGTCTAGTCTTTTCACTCTTCTTCAACCGCTGGCTCGAAGCCGATGGCTCGAAGAAGGTGTTCCTCGCCCTTGGCGGCATTCAGCTTGCTTGTCTATTACTGACTATCCCGATGTACATATATGGGAAGCGCTGCAGGATGTGGACAGTCAGGATGAACCTGATGGAGAAGTTTTGAGTCACGTTTTGTTTTGGAACCGCGGGTGGTTGGGCTGGTAGCGGGCGTTAGGCACTGGCATGGAGTCTTGGCATTATCAGTGGTGGCAACGCATTGTATCAACACCTTGGATGGAGTAGAAATTGTTACTTTCCTTATCACAGCCTAGTTCTCTGATTATCTCTTCAAACCTTGACTGGTCATTGGAATGAGTCCCTTGTTCTTATTCAAAACGTCTTAATTTAGGTACCTTTTGAACGTAAAGATGTCCTACACAGACTCCGTTACAACACAAAGGTACGCCAACACCAGGCTCTGCCAGCCTGAGATCGGCCGTCAATTTGCGCCAAACCGAATTTCGCACTCTCTTCCTGCTGGCATACCAGCCTCCCGCAACACTCCATACTCTGCTCGATTCAGTCGCTAGTAGTGATCCTCAAGGGTGAACGTCCCAGTCTTCGTAATCAAATACTCACCAACGGCAACATCCTTCCCCGACTCCTTCCCATAACCCGATTCCTTGATACCCCCGAACGGCGACTCTGCCGCTGACATGTTACCAGTATTCATCCCGATCATGCCCGCCTCCAACCCCTCCAACATCCTCCACGTCCGATCCACATCCTTCGTGAAGAAATAGCTCGCAAGCCCCATACTAGTATCGTTCGCCATCTTCACCACCTCCTCCTCGGTTTCGAACTCGTACAGTGCGCAGACGGGCGCGAAGGTTTCCTCGCGCGAGATCAGCATCTCGGACTTCATGCCCGTGAGGATGGTCGGTTCGAAGAAATAGCCCGACTTGTTTTCGACCTTGTTCCCGCCGAGCAGGACTTTCGCGCCGTGGTTCGTGGCGTCGGAGACTTGGTTTAGGGCTTTGGTGATGCCCCGGGACGTAGTTACAGGGCCCATGGTCGTGCCCTGCTCGGCACCGTGCCCGAGTTTGAGTTTCGTCGTAGCTTCCGTCAGCATACGCGTGAACTTCTCCATCACGCCCGACTGCACGTAGACTCTATTCGCCGAAATACACGCTTGACCTGCATGTCTCCATTTCAACAACATGAGCGCGTCAATCGCCTGCTGCAAACCGGCGTCGTCGAAGACGATGAACGGACAATTGCCGCCAAGCTCGAGGGTTACTTTCTTCAATCCCTCGGCGCAATGCCGCGCCACGATCTTCCCGACGGCGGTGGAGCCTGTGAAGGTTACTTTCTTGACGAGCGGGTGCTTGCACAGGGCCTCGCTGAGCGCGGGGGTGTTCTCCAAATCCGTCGTCAGGACATTGAACGCGCCGGGCGGGAAACCCGCTTTCTGAGCCAGGTGCGCGAGCGCGAGACAGCTTAGCGGCGTCTCGGGCGAGGGTTTGACGACCATCGTACACCCGGCCGCCAGGGCCGCGCCGGCTTTCCGCAAGACCATGGCGACGGGGAAATTCCAAGGGACCAGGGCGACGGCGACGCCGATGGGTTGCTTGATGGTGAAGACGCGGCGGTTCGGGGCTGCGGGCACGGAGACTGTGCCCTGGATGCGCTCTGCCTCGCCGGCGAACCACCAGGTGAAGCCGAGGGCGTAGTCGATTTCGGCGAGGGCTTCGGGGAGGGGTTTGCCGGTTTCGTAGACGAGGATGGTGGCGAGGTCGGTGCGGGAGGTGGTGATTTGGTCGTGCCATGCTAGGAGGAGCTTGGCGCGGGTGCGGGGGTTGAGGAGGCGGTAGTGCGTGAAGGCGGTGTGAGCGCTGTGGACGGCGGCGGGGACGTCGGTGGGGGTGTTTGTTGGGCAGGATGCCCAGGCTGAGGCGGTGCCGGGGTCTGTGATGAGGGGTTAGTGCTGCTGAGGGAGGTAAGGGAAGGTGGTCATGGAGGTTGACCGAGGACGTTGAAGCGAGCTCGCGATTTTGACTCGACCCATTCTCCGTTTACGTATGATTGTTGGTGAAGTAGCTCTGGGTTGTTTAACTGTTTGTTGTCAGCACTGACAAATAATATATATCGAACGGTGGCTCTCAAGCACTGAAGTACCTTGAACGGTAGATTGTTTGTATCATTGGTCTGGCCATTGGTCTTCTCAGTACCAGCCATAGCTAACCTGTCAGACATAAGTTAGAGTACAAGTTATGACTGTGCAGTTGAAGACAAAGTTGTGACTATAGGACTTAGAAGGGTCTCACAGCTCAAATGAAGACGTATATCAGATATATCATACAGATTTCTATTGACCATGAGACTTCAACTGAGCATCAACTTATGAGTTTCGAAGACCGTCTCTTGGTAATGTTTCATTATTTAGTAGGTTGTCATCGCAGTCGCATGTTATGGTTATAGACCCCGCATCAACGAGGTGATATTTAAGTATGCCCCGCTCCGGGAATCTCGGTCTACCTCCCTCTTCGTAGATATTTTTTCTGACACAACCACCTGTATCGCAACCCGAATCTCACAGTCTTACTTCGCTCTAACGAGCAAACAGCTTACTAGGTCACGCGACTCTTCTGCTCATAAGCACAATGGCTTTGTAGTTTGAACATGACAGGGGGACAAGAATTTCAACGCATTGAAGCAAATACTGCATACAAAAGTGTCGCAAGTGAAAAAGAGAATAGCGGCATATACAAGTCTGAAAAATCAACTGCTGAATTCACAGCTTCATAAATACCACTTCCAGCGTCTGAGAAGCAGATTTAATGACATGAAAGGACATGAAGCGCTTGAGGAACGTACAGGGAGTGCAGACGTAAGGTGGCCGATAGAACGTTGTGGTGAAGGGGACAGAGTAAACTAATGAACAATGATCTCAGATGATTTGCCTTTATGCTAACGTAGCAGGTACTCTTCACAACTCTGATGGGACGACCTGAGGTAGGTGAAGCAGAAACATTGCGTGTCGACGCTCAAGTTGTTGTCGTGTTTTCCTGATACTGAACATCATCCAATGTACATAAAGTAATCTATGTTCAAAGATTCTGCTCAAGATAAAAATCGAACCCATATTGCCAAGAGGCCGCTATGACTCGCGCGCGTCTCTGATCATCTCCCGGCCTGGTGAACTTCTCCCGCCGCGTCGCCCGCCGCGCGCGGTTTAGCTGCTCCGCGATCGCGGCCTCGCTGTCTTCAGCGCGGCGGGCTCTGGATCTCCGGTGGCCGAGAGATTGGTGCAGATGCATGTCTTCGAGGAACGCGGGATCTTTCTTTGTGGCGCTTTTGGCACGGGAGGAGGTGATGAAGGGTTACTAAAACTTATAGATATCTCTTTTGATTCGGAATAGACTGTGTCGCAGTCCAAGCTAGTCTTTTGGTATCCAGCGTCGGATTTGAAGGTAAAAGATTCACTCCGCATACGCTTGGCCTCCATATCCCTTACGACCGACATGTTAAAAACCTGCCCACGGCGGGGCCTATCCGCCGCCGGTAAATCCACTCTAAGTCAGGAAACAGTTCCGCACACTCCCGGGCCCAGTTTCGATAGCATGCAATCAGATGGCCCAGCAAGTCATAGCCCATTGTCTAGATTGCGTACGTGAAAAACCTATCAACGCGTTCAAACAAAAAGGCATATTTGTTACAGTGCTATTGGAAAATGTATGCCAGAATCGTAGCGAGCACACACCCCACGAAAAAATATAGGGGTGCCATAAAAAATCAGATAGACGTACCTACCACCCCATTATCCACCACCACAATGC
>JAABUP010007354.1_pt1 | contig 14871 bp, 19 predicted proteins | sample 5559201 | NCBI WGS metagenome assembly JAABUP01 (sample SAMN10711887, study PRJNA513373) | rock metagenome | isolation source: Antarctica rocks | place: Antarctica | reverse complement strand
TGCCAATCCCAATCAGATCGAGCTGCTGAGGATGCGATGTGTTGAACTGATTGGGTACATCCTTGATCAAGTTAAACCAAGTCTGATGTATCATACCGCAGGCTCTGAAGCCAGTTGCACAGCCCACAAGGTGGACAACTTGGAAACGCGCTGCGGCTAACCTGTCACGGTTTTGTGCACATACCCTCAACAGCTTATCACTGTCTGCGTCGGTAAGCACATCTCTGTTTGCTTTTGTCCCAGCCAGATTTGGCTCTGCGCTGACCTGTTTTTGCGTGCTATCATGTCTAGCTCTGCCCACAGCAGATTTCATGAGATGTATTCCGGTTTGTGTAATTGCTGGACAGCCTTGAATCTCACTCAGCTTGTGAAGTTCAGTATAGGCATTTTCAACGTTGAGCCCAGGCTGGTTACCTTGCTGTACATGTCTCCAGACTCTAGGAAAGCTTCAACTGTGTCAGCAGGATAAGCAAAGAGTAGGTTTACATCATCATGCCTGGCAGTACAAGCGCAGAAAATACTTCCTGGATTACATCTGCAAACTGTCCTTGTCATTGTATCTGAAGCTGGGCGCGCAAGCAACACTTTGAGTCCATGTTGCCTGTTAGCATGCTATCGACTGCTACCCTTTTCCTCGGTCTTATGTATTGGCTTCTGATGGGTTGGTGTCATGCTCTTGAGTCAGTACCGCTGTGGCGCTTCTGCACATCAGCCTTTCTTTTGCCTTAGTTGGTAGCACGCTGCTGCATATGTATCTCTGGCTGACTGCAAGCTATTGCAGATTTATTCTTTGAGCAGATGTGTACTTGGACTGGGGGCACATGTTGCACACACTGCATGTTCCAATCTCTCTTAGCTCTGGGACCAATTGTCAACTGTCGTGACTAGCAAGGCTATGTTTTCACCAGAGCATGCTTTGGTACAGGCGGCGGGCAGCTTGACTTGTCCGGACATCATGGCTCCAAGCTCACTGAAAGCCTTTGAGCAGCTCACGCTAAGCACTCAGCACCCAATGATGCAGCATCTGTTTGACCTAGCTGAGTGGATGCTGCAGCCTTGCACTGCCCACAGGCCAACAGGAAAGGAAGTGCTTTTCAAGTTGCAAGCCATGTCTGCATCATAGCAGACAACGTCCTTTGCCAAGCCTTCTTATATCAGTACAAGTCTGGTGTGATGTCTAGCTCCACCCAGACTTGTGTAAGTGCAGACTCATCAACATGTCTGATTTGGTAAAGGACAGCCAGGCATCAGACCTGTCAGCAGATTATCAAGTGGATATATTATGGACATACAAGTGAGAGAATAAAGTTGTCTCTAGAGATACCGTAAACCACAAGATAAGTGTATTTTTCTGTAGTGAAATGCTGTCTGAACTAGAGCTAGCACTGCTTCAACGTGTGATGCCAGTAGATTCGAACCTTGCAAGCAAATTGCATGACAGCAGCATACCTGGCACGTAGCTGCATATGGCAGCTTGCACAGCAGTGCTGCACCAAGACCCATCGCAACAGCTTGAATATTGTGCAGATCTAGCTAAATCTGCAGACTCCGAACGGCTGTTGATGACGTCATTCGAACTATGCACGCAGCATCACTGACCTGTGGTCACCATGCTGTTACTAAACGTCTGCCGTGGCATGCCACGCATGCAAAATGAGACGAATTTGACTTTGGCCAGCAACTCTGCTTTGACTCTGGGTTTGACTGGGTCTGCAAATTGCGATTCGAGGATCGAGCGGGCATTGTATCCCTTGCGTGTTTCGTTGTGCTGCTCAAATCTCGACTGATCAGGCAACAGCTGTCAGAAAGAACAGCTAGCAGAAGACGGCTGTAGCTCTTTCAGCGGCCACCTGAAAAGGGCTAGGTGAGGAATGTGCAAACGCTTGCTGCGCTGCGCAAGGGCTGCACGACAGCGCTGTCAATGCCTCAGCAGCTGCTATGCTGATTGCACAAGTCACCACCCCGCCATTGCAGGCCGTATCTTGGAGCGTGTGTCCCAAAGGGGCTCGGCGCCGAGAGGGCGGCAACTGTGCTGTAAGCTCCCCTTTGCTGCCGGTCCAGCAACTACCGCTTCCGCATCCCTGCACGTCCACTTATATCACCATAGCTGTCCGGACTCGCGGACACAGCAGATGTGTGCCACACGCCTTGACCTGCTGACAGAAGCGTTTGCACATGCAGTGCACTTGGTTGCTACTTTCTTAAATCAATGCAAGCCAGTGCTCATATTACAACAAGCTAGGCAAACCTGGCCATGAATGATGGCTTTGAAACAGACTGATGTAAGCAAACATCAGCATCTATTTCCTAACACCCCAATGTGCCCCAGGGCCACTGGAAGCAAGCGAGGGCGGGAGGGAGGGAGGGTTATTTTCAGCCCAACCCTGTTACCAGGTAAGCTCAACTTGCTGATGCGCTCAGCTGCAGCAACTTGTCTGCTGCAGCTTGCACGGCAAGTTAGTACCCATCCAAGAAGCATGCAGGGCCTTTCAATAAATCAGTCATTTAGCTATCTGCATACCTCATGTGCTTGCCTCCTAGGCACACAGACATTTAAGCAATGAACACGGCAAAGATCATGTCACAACTGGGTCCCCCCTTAACACTGAAGTTTGCTTTGTTTGTTGTTGTTCAATGTGCTCCAGGAGGATGCTGGTGGGGCTGGCAATGCTGGTCAGCAGGGAGGCCAGGTGCTGAACAGGACTGCTGAGCATGAGCCTGGAGAGGGCATCAATGGCAACCCCAACCTTGGCAATCCACCTGGAGCTCAGGCACCCCCAGTGAGGCCCCCTGCACAGGCTGCTAGGGGAATGCCTCTCCCTGCTGCTGGCATTGCCCGCATTCCATCTCAGGTGGAGCTACTTGCTGTGATCACATGATAACACCGCCTGCTCTGTGCGCAGAAACAGCCTGCTCATGTTGTAGCTCACACAGAAGGCTAGAAGGCAAATTTGACATGGTTAGCATCTATGTAACAAAGCACCAGCTGCTGTGTGTGCAATCTGCCCACTTAGCAGTCATGACTGGCGTCTTGGCAAGCATGCTGCCTGCGCAGCTGTCTTTGCAGCTGAGGTTTGCATCCTTGAATTTTTTTGATGCACCCTGCATCAGCAGAGGTACTGCTGGTCTGTTTGCCGTGACGTGTACTGTCAGCTGAGCTGACCAGGCATGACTGAGACTGCTTCTCTGCAGGTGCCCATGCACGCCCCTGCTGGCCTTCCTTTGGGTGGTGATACACCATATATCTCCCTTGTGCCTGCCTCCAAGCGCAGGGCCCTGATGTATGATAGTGATAGTGACTAGGACAGGTGACAGCTATGATTGCCATGCGGCTGAGATGGCTGATGCCGCTAAAGGAACTTTGTGATGTGTGTCATACACTCTGTGGTCCTGCATGTTTGCAGGCATGCTGAGTACTTTCGATGCTTAGTCTCGAATTCTCTAGCCTTGCATGGCATCAAGTTACAATCTTTGGACGTTATACACATGCCGTTAGCAGTTGTCCTGAGTGCAAGACGCTCTTGCATATTGCCTGATCTGTGCTGTTAAGTTTTGCCTTGATGTGTTTGTCTTTGTAAGACAGTGGTAAATTGTGGCATTACAACAATCATTTGGTAATGTTCAAGTCAATGTTGGATGTGGCGTCTGGTGAACACAGCATTTGTGCTGGCCAGATCAGCCAGATCCTTTACGCTCACACGCGTGTGAGTTCCTAGATGGGTCCCAAGGACTGCATTTGGCAGCATTATACGATGCTATTGCCACTGACTTGCCCCTTGTTTGCAAGAGAGACAGCAATGTTGCTCTCTTGCCTTAGTATGGTATGTACCTAATTAGTACTTATAAGTGTGTTCAAGCTGCTGCTGCAATGCATCATTCCAGAATATGCTTACAAATGCATCTTGAAATGAAGCAAAGACCTGGTGTCAGAGCTGCATCAGATGATTGACTCATCGCATGCGCTGATGGTCGTTTTTGCATGTAGGTTACTAATCATGTGACTGCCTGATGCAGCATCCAAGTCAGCAGTCAACATTGTGCCGTGGGGTGAACCAGATTCAGTCAAGCAGCTACCCCACGGAACTTGGCTTGCCGTGTCCTCAGTATGCTGGGCGGCACGATGGGTGCCGCTACTCAAACTGCTTCGCAGACCATCCCTCGTGTAGATAAGCCAAGCGTGCTGGTTATCGGAGCTGGACTGATTGGGTCTTCCGTCGCGATGCAGTTAGCCAAGAAAGGATGTCCTGTGACAGTCCTGGAGGCGTCTGCGCAGCCAGCAGCAGGTGCTCAAACAAGCTTTGATTTGCACAGCGATTCCATCCGTCAAGCGTTATGCTGCAAAGAGCCCTGCTGCAGGTGCCAGTGGCAAATCTTGGGCGTGGCTGAACGCAAATCACAAGCAGCCAGCTCACTACCGAGGTATGCACATCGGCAGAGTGCATCATAACTCTACAGCATGCCTCTCTACATCTTCGTGAAATGAATCCTTGCAGTTATCAAACACCATCAGGTTGCTCATACAGATCTGAACCTCCACAGCATGAATCTTTGGGGCCAATATCCAGAGCTGGCCGTCTTTCCTGGCAGCCTCATCCTTGATGACGACCGCACAGGGGACAATGCATACCCCTCTTCGCCCCTCACCCCGGAGCAGTTGAAACAAGAAGAGCCAGAACTGTCTGATGCTGCCTGCCAAGGTGGTGCCAGAATGTACAAGCCTGAAGGTATGCAGCAGCTGCAAACCTGTTGTGTAGTCAGACATCATGCTGCCCTGCATGCTTGGGCAGCACTGAATGCCTCCTCTGCAGATCAGCTCTTCAGCCACTGCGTCATATGCGCAGCTGTTGCCACTTATGCTGGCTTTGCAAGCTGAGGTTAACAACTGGCAACTAGGATCGTGCAGCATGACATGACAACTTGCAAAGCCATTTCAGTGTTCAAAAAACAAGTCAGCAACACCCAGCATGGCTGTCAGGTGCTGAACTGTCTTGTCTTTGGCAGTCCTGCTTGTACATTTCAAACTACTGCCCAAACTACTGCAATTACAGAAATGCATTGTTGCTGATATGTTGCTGATATGTTGCTGATATGTTGCTGATATGTTGCTGATACTGCCCCCCCCAGCATGCTGGCTTGCCTAAGATGATGAGATGTTGTAGTAGTGCTGTGAAGGGTATGCATATCCAGAGTCAGCAGTGAAATTCTTCCTGCAGCAAGCTGAGCAAAATGGAGCATCTATACTGTACGAACATCCTGTGCAAAGTTTAGAGACAGGGAAGTCTCGTGCCCACATCACAGGTATGTCATTTACAGCAGCCATGAATGTAACATTTGGCCCTCTCAGGGCAGCCTTGGTCGTCATCATCACACATTGCAACAGACCCCAGCATTGCAGTGATTGAAACGGCATTTTGGACCTTGGTGCATTCAATGCACACACAAGATTCTGTTTCCGCACACCAGCTTGCATGCATTTCAGGGAACACTATGTGCTGCTGCTGCTGCTCTGAGTGTGCTGAACAGGTTGCAGTCATCATCACCGCCTGGGTCATGACAACTTGCACAGTGTACTCAAGAAGTCTCTGTTGCAAACCTCATTGTTCTGACACTTCCACTGCTGCCTGTATGCATGCAGCAAAACCATAGGGAATGACAATAAGTTTGTGGTAATGCTTGTAGGGGTAGTCACTCCTGGCAAGACTTTACATGCAGATGTAGTGGTGCTGGCAGCTCCTCTTGGCATTCCAGAGTTGACTAAGCCACTGGGGCTGTCAGTGCCTCTCACTGCTAAGCCTCGCACAGTCACAGTCATCACAAAGCCCCTCAAGCCTATCCTCAAACACATTCTTGTGAACGGTATGCATCAAGCGCTCTTGCTGTCCTCTACAGATCCACTATACATACACAATTTTATGTTCCTAATATGCAAAAAAACATGCAAAAAAACAACATAATCTGCAAATTCCGTTCCTCAGGCTTTGAACTCCATTTTTGTGGAGAGAGACAGTTGCACAGAGTCACCTGGTGTCGGTTGTAGTCCACTCTGTGTCATGTAGTCCGCTCTGGGTCACATCTTTAGCTGATGCCCTTTTCAGACTGCATGTCCCCTGTGAGTTGATGCTGTCACAACATAGCCGCATCAATCAGAAGTCACCAGGTCCATGGCACAGTCACAGTGCTGTTGCTGGGCTGCAGACACATCAAGCACTTTCATGAGTCTGAGCCGTCCTATAACAGCCATGGTTGCATGTACATGTGATGCGATGCAGCTTGAATCCGCTGTGCATGCAGACACAATCTTCATTGTGCAGCGGCGTGATGGGGATGTGATGATCTCTCTGTTCGCTGGTGATGACCGTCCAGAGGAAGCTACTGAAGCAGTTTCCAAGCAGGTTAGTACAGCAACACCTATAGTGTACATGTCAACGCTGCTTGCTTACAGCAAAGGAGAAGCCGTAGATCTGGAAAGGACAGTTGTCTCATCTGCAGGTCAAAGGTGACATGAGAAACAGCAAAGCATGGTGCATCTTAGTGTTGCAACTCATCAAGACTGGCATGCCCAGTGGACTGGCAGACACACAAATGCTCATCATAACAATGGCACAAAGCCTACTGCTGCATTGTCGCTAGGCCGTCATAAGGGAACAGAGTGTCGCATGCAGTGAAGCCTCTCTGTAGTGATGGAACATCAGAGGCAGTCAGTGCTGCAGGTCATCCAAGCAGCAGCAATTTTGGTTCCAAAGCTTGCTGAAGCACAAACGCAGCAAGTGACGGCAGGTCTGATGCCTTACCCTGTGGATGCACACCCCATAGTGGGCTTCACCAAGCAATGGCCAAATCTGTACGTTGCTGTCATGCATAGCGGTGCAACCCTAGCACCTCTGATGGGCAAGCTAGTATCTGAAGAGATTGTAAATAAGCAGGAACAGGACCTGCTGGCTCCATACAGGTTGCAACGCGCCTTTGCTGACTTGAGTCATACATATTGACCTATCATGACATGCCTGGAATGTGATAAACTTGCTGTCACAGTGGTCATGTGCTGAAGGCTTTATTTGCGTCTTTTAAAAAGTGCAGTGCGCAAACGTGGGTTGTTGGTGGTATCACTATTGATGCAGACATGTTTTGGTGAGTCCAGGCACAGATTTTTTTCCTATTTGACAAATGCACAATCGATGACAGTGTGAAAGAAGATTGAGTCATGAACGCTCCTTCTCATTGTTGCATGCATGTATGCTTAGTTGTAGTCTCTACTACTGTTGCAAGTGAATGCTTTGTTGAAGCATGTTCCGCAGACCACAATGCAAAGAAGTTTGTTGACTTTCGCCAACAACCAGTGGTGTAACTACCTGTGCCCTGTTATTGCTGATGCTCCTTTGCACCGGCAGGCACTTGGTTCGTAGGCATGGATGTCATGCAGATTTGCTTGAGCCAGATCCTGCAGAATGAAAACTCAAAACCCTACCGAACAATTTGAAGAATCTAAAGCACGTTTGGTCGCGAGCCTTTGCTTGCTGACAAGAGCTCGTACGGCTGTTTCTGCCTCTGTCATCGCGGAAGGTTGCACTGACGCCGTCTGGATATGTGAGAGGCGTCGTTGGTCGGCTCGAAAAGTCGTCGATACCGCAGCGATCTGGTCTTTTAGCGGACACAGCTTGCTCGGCTGACACTCCCTAAGGACTCTGCCAACTGCAATTCTCGTGCACAGCTGCAAGGAAACATTAGCCACAAGCACCGATCTGTGATAATTGATTAATTTGGGCAGCTGCGTGTAAGACAGCCGCGCAGCTACACTCTCCGAGCTAGCCTGTATAGTCGGTGCTCAGGACGTTTTGCGTAGATGAAGGCCCTCAAAAATCTCTTGAACCGAAGCAACAGCGAGAGCCAGCATCGTGTTCCGGACTCACCGGCATACACGACCCCTCCACCGATTTTTGAGGAGAAGCAGGACTTGCAGTCTGAGCCTGCTGAGTGAGTGTGCACCTGCAAGACTTTGTAGCTACTCCAGGCCTGTGTTTCTACATGGTAGCTTGCATATAATTACTTTGTAAAATTCGCAGGCCCATTCTGGCTGTCTCAGATGCCAGAAGAACAGCGGATGGCAGCCAGAAAGGTCCAGTTGCGCCCAGCAGCTTCTACTGTCCCATCTCAATGGAGCTCATGAATGACCCTGTCATGGTTGCCACTGGTCATACCTATGACAGAGTCTGCATTGAGCGCTGGTTGCAGCAGGGCAATCGTACCTGCCCTGTCACTGGCATGAGATTGCGTCATCTGGAGTTGACCCCCAACTTTGCTCTCAGGAACGCCATTCAGGTAAAGCAGCACATGTGCGCTTACGCAAAATAACAGCCTCAAAACCACTGGGTCATAGGTGATCTTAACCTAGCAATCTCACTACTACCCACTGGTGCTCTGGCCAACAGCAAGCGTCTCTTGCAGCTAATTTGCTCCCAGCAAAGTCTGCATGTGCAGAGTTGGTCAACTTGCATAGACCCACTTCTTTCATGCTCTGTACATTAGTAATATGCTGACAATGGTGTTGCAGGAATGGGCAACAAGCAACAAGGTCCCCATGTTGCATCGGGAAGTGAAGCCTCATGCTGCCATAAACACCACCACCTTGTACAAGACCGAGGAGGAGGTGTCTGTTGCTCCCACCAATATTTTGCAGGTCAGCACGCCATGCACATGTTGATACAGAGTCATGATGCAGTGCATCACAAGCCTGCAATCAACTCTATGTCATTATGTCTTGCATCCGGCTGTTCATGGGGTCACATTGCATGCATGCCATTGGCTTTGCTGTGTGCCACTGGCTATCTGTTCTCTCTCCAGCACAGCGACACAGGCTATGTACATAGCACACCAAGGTCTTCAAGCATATTGTCTGGTGCAATTATGGGGAATTGTCACCATGTCAGCCAATCAGGTATGCTGCTTGCCCCAGGGTCACGATGAGATTGTCTGGTCTGTGGAGGTAGAGGGCAACAGGCTCTTCTCAGCATCAGCAGACAAAACCATCCGCGTCTGGGACATCAGCTCCAGACGCTGTGAGCAGGTGCTAGAAGACCATGCCAGACCAGTGCTGTCTTTAGCTGTTGCTGGCAACAAGCTGTTCTCTGGTTCCTATGACTACACAATCAAGGTGTGGAACCTTCAGACCCTACAGCGCATCACAACCCTCACTGGTCACACAGATGCAGTCCGGGCCCTGGCAGTCACAGAGGGCAGGCTGTTTTCTGGCTCATATGACAGCACACTGAAAGTATGGGACTCAGAAACCCTGCAGTGCCTCAGAACCCTGTCTGGTCACTCAGGACCTGTGAGAACCCTAGTCTGCTCTGGGGGTCACATTTTTTCTGGCTCCTATGACAAAACGGTCAGGGTTTGGGATGTTCAGAGCCTGGAGTGCCTAGCAACCCTACAGGGTCACAGCGGCGCAGTAAGGGCTTTGGCAGCCAGTCCTACTAGGGTTTTCTCAGGCTCAGATGATGCCACTATCAAGGTCTGGGATTCAGACAATCTGCAGTGCCTGAAGACCCTAGAAGGCCATGAAGACAATGTCAGGGTTTTGGCAGTTGGGGACAAGTATGTCTTCTCTGGCAGCTGGGACAAGACCATTCGAGTATGGGACATTGTCACCTTGGAATGCGTCAAGGTTCTGGAAGGCCATGGAGAAGCAGTACTGGCACTGGCAGTTGGTGACACATTCCTGGTGTCTGGCTCATATGACACCACAGTGAGGTTCTGGGACTTGGAAACCCTTCGCTGTGTGAAGAAGTGTGAGGGCCATGATGATGCTGTGCGTGTCTTGGCAGTTGCACAAGGCAAAGTGTTTTCTGGCTCCTATGATGGCACCATTGGTGTGTGGTGAAACTGATTGCAGCATTGGGTGCCCTGATCTGTGTGGTGGAAACTAATGCATGTGGGTATACCTTTTTTTGTACATTATAATCAGTCCATCAACATAGACTTGTTTTCTGTACAGTGCTTAGCAGCATTGTCATATTATGCTGAACTGAGCATGGGGTGAACTGTTGTTTCTTTGTGCACTGGCAGGTTGTGTCAAAGTGCTAAGCAGCTGCAGCTGTTGTGAGCATGGGGAGCATTTTGGGACCCTGCTGGATTCTGTTGCCTTGTTGCTGCTTGATTCGCTATGTTACTGAACGGGCAATCATGTTTGACCAGGGTGCTGAGGTGGTGTTGGCACTTCTCGTGTTGACCAAATGGACCTTGCAAGGCCCCTCACAGAGTCTATCTGTGTCTTTTGTGCATGTTCAAAACGCTGGCAGGTTCTGCTGTGATACATTGCAACCAAAGATTGTGAGACCAACGTCTGCTTGTGAATTTGCACCATATGTTCTCCATCAGTGTATTGCTGTTGTGGCCAGTTTTGTGGGCTGCATAAACGTAAGGGTGGCATACTTGGGGACGTGTATCTGAGATCCAATTCATCAAGGAAACGTAAGGGTGTATTCATCTTGGTTGTCGTTTTATCTCCCGTTTTGATGATCATGGTTAGGCTGGACTCTGTTGGTCGTACCGTACAGCACACGCAACCCGGCTGCGGGTTGGCAGTATTGCACAAACACCTATCCACACATGCTCGAAGACCGCCACAAGGTCGGAGAAGGGGCACAGCCAGCGTTGACGAGCTCCACGGACATGCTCAAGTTCATGGAGGATGCACTTCGTGAGGTACTGCGCTAATAACACTTACGCATGCGACGGGTGTTTTGTATCAAGTAGTGATCTGACTCTCTAGCAGAAAACGTCGTGCTGTACAGCTGTGTAGCTTGCGCAATGAGCAGCTGTTCTGCCATGCAGCTGGAGGAGGCACAAGGCGGTCGAGATCCTCAGGCTCGTGCACAGCTTGATAAGCTCCGGCAGCAAACTGCTGCTTTGTCTCGTGTGGAAGGTCAAGCACAACAGCTGAACCCCTCATCACATGCAGCAGTTGATGAATTGGCCATTGCTGGACAGATTGACAAGTAAGTACTTTTATGCATTTGTTTTCCTTCCCTACAAGGACGTAATATATGTGCTATACCTGCCCTGACTGCTTTTGACACTTTTTGTATGTCTTTGTAATATGACATTACGTCGCAGTCTTGATGGGCAACTCAGAAGTCTAGAAGCCAGCATTGCCAAAGCTGACCCTGCAACGCAGCAGCTTTTCAGTCAGAGCACAGCTCTCTGGCTTCAACAGCAGCAGCAGCAGCAGCGGCAGCAAGAAGAGCACAATTGAAGTGCGAAGCCCCAAATCTTTGATGAGATGGATATTTCTGCGAGATGTCCTGTCATAGTGAGCTTCTCTACAATATACCTTCAGTGCCTGCCTCTTCAGATTTGGATTCTGTGGTGTGGCAGCACATCCAGCACAACTGCTCTGAAGCTCAATTGTATCTCTGCCTGTATGAGTTCTGCGTATACTTTGGTCCCAGCAGAGAAATCAAATAGTGCTTTGTACGCTATGCTGTTAGAATGCCATCTCGCTGTGTTCTGAGTTATACCTGTTGATTGGTACAGGCTGCATGCTCTAGTACCTGCTAAGCCTCAATATGTGTAACACTGTTGGAGCAGCAGTGCTATGTTGTCACAGATCTGGAGCAGCTAGCAATGTACCTCCACCAGTCTGTTGATGTGTGTAACATGCTGACTTTGAATCTGTATGATCCAGGCATTTCATCAGGCTCTGCAGATCAACGAGTCTTTGGGGACACATTTCTGGATGTAACAATTCGAATTCGAATTCAGGAAGTCATATGCTGCATTGTCAATGCTGCTTTGAATGAGAATAGGATGGCATACGTTCAGCATTACTGCAAGTAAGCAAATGCTGCTTTGCTCTGTGCAAGAAGAAAACTACAAACTTTGGCCAGACAATAAGTCTGATAGCTCGTGGCAGAGCCTTAGCAACCCTGCAACTCATGCTATGCTGCAACAGCCTGGTTTCGGAGCTCTGAATGAATTTTGACAGCATTGTGACGCTGCGAAGTTCTAATTTAGATTCTGCCTTGGATGCTGAAACAAGAGTACTCTGCAGAAGACTAAGTAGCTATAAACAATTCTGCTGCAGCAGTACAAGAGCACGGTATGCACAGCACAAATGCCAAAGGCTGTCACCGTATGTTTTCATTGACTGTTCAATCAGGATCCAAGTCACTGTCACTTTGCATGGGGCTAAGACTTCTTTAGTACTCAGCAAGGCGGGCACTGTCCTCATCAAGCTCAAGGCCAAAACTGCTGCTGCTGGCCTGAGCACAGTTTGCACTACTTGCCAGTGTGGCTGCTGCTGCTTCTGCTGCAGCTCATCTTCATCTTCCTCTGGAAGAGAGTCCATTGCAGGGGCTGAGTTTGCGGCTGTTATTGCGGCTGCCGGGGCTGCTGGTGGAGGTGTTGTTGCAGCTTTGGCTGCCACTGGAGGTGCTGCTGAGGGTGTAACTGTAGGTTCCACAATAGCTGGCCTAACAGGTACTGAGGTGGGTGCTGCTGGGGGTGCTACCGGCCCTGCTGTTGGTCCAGCTCTACTCAGGCTCGACAGGAAAGCTCGGCGCCTTGCACACATGGAGGAAGGAGCTGGATTCATGAGTTTGTCAGCCCTGAGTGGCTGCACTGGTGGTGCACAACCTGAAGGCACCAGTGACAGCAAAATGCTTAGGACTTCATACAAAAGGTTTGCAATGTGGTGCTTGCTGATATGGCATTCAGCAACCTGCAGACATACACAGCTCTTCGGACTGAAGCAAGCTGCACTGGATGGCATACATGCAGAGCACCAAAACCATCTAGCACTGTCTTGCAAGCCTGCAGCCAAACTGAGCAGCATTGCGGTTACTCATACTCCATAGCAAACATTGGCATAAGCCTGCTGGCACACACAGACTGTTTGTGCCAGTATACGTATTCAGACAACGAGAGCTATTTGTATGTTGAGGTAGATGCAAATAGCAAGTTGTGTGTGCAACTGGTTGGCAATGGCTGGCATGGTAGGACGGTCAGCTGCAAAGACAGGGCGGTCCTCTAAGCTCCAGGCTGCTGCCTTAGGAGGCTCCCGTTATGTTCGCTGCAAAGCGTAAACTTTTCTTTCTTTCAGGGCGGTCCTCTGGGAGTGCAGCAGGTATTTCTGGGATCCCTACCTGTGCCTCTGTGATGACAGCAGCAGCTTTTTGTGGGTGCACAGCAGCAGATGGCTGCTCCACTGCACGCTGCACTGTGCCAGGGCGGCCAGCAACGTGGCCATGCTGGCTTTGTTGAATCGCTGGCCCCTCCCTCAGGCTGGACTTCTGTCCAGCTTCCTTCTCAGAGGCCTGCAGGAGCAAGCATGCTCATCCTGCAGCTGTACATTCTGCTGTGCATTTTACAATTGCTGCAATGCTGCTTGGTAAACTTGACATGCAACATGGCACGCATCATCAGCTGTAAATGCATTGGAGTGCACGAAATGTGTACTCGAGGTCCCTTCATCGTCCAGTCTCTGCGCACTTGTTCCGACATCCTGTGTCAGGCACCTTATTTGGAGCTCCATATCAGGGGGCACACACAAGTCTCTGCGCTCTTGTTCTGACGTTATGTTTCAGGCATCTTACTTGAACCAGGTACTATCAGTGCATTTTGACAATGTCAAAACTGGATTATGAAGGGACTCCAAATCAGGTGCAAATTTGCACCTGATGTGGATGTCAGCTTGGACCAGGTCCTACAGCACAGCAGGAAGCATAAGGAAGCCGCATACACATTTGCCTTTTAACAGTTTCAGGCAGCCAGAGTATTGCAGACAATTCAAAGTCATATCAGTGCACAGATCGCGCAAGCAATGGAAATAGGCATAAAACACACCTCAGTGGCCAGGTTCTCCTGTGAGAATTCTGTTGTTGCAAAAGCCTCAACAACAGCTGTGCAGCAGGCAATCAGCACCAACCAGACGAGAACTCCATTGCGTTCTTGACGTTGACAATGTGCGCCTCACCGGACAACGCGATGTGAATCGGCAACTGACAGCAGTAGAACCAGGCAGCTTACCTCAACACCTGATAGCTCGGTGCCCGACATTCTAGCTCGATGACAGGAACCCGGTGCCTTACGCAAAGCACGCGGCTTGTCAGCAGTGATGGAACAAGACTGTACAGAGAACAGTCACTGTGGCAGCTGTACGGAACAGTGCGTGCAGAGATTTACCGCCTGTTTGACCCTATCGGAGTCTGGATCTCCCTTTGGTGTGATGACTTCCCGACACTGCATTCACAGGTTAGAGCTTTAAAAGAGAGAAGCACAGCTGCCTCTCTATGCTTGTGTGCATGTGTCGGCCAGCAAGGCCAAGAGCTCTTGAGTTACCCACCTTGTAGACTGTAAGGCTGCTGGCGGCCAGCAACCCTGGCAAGTCAGCTCGTACAGTATGTGGCTTCAGCCTCCAGCAGCAGTGACAAAGCAGAGTCCACAGGACGGCGCGCTTGCGATGGCTTAGTCCAAATGTCCAAATGTCAAAGAAGATCATTCGAGCACGTGAGGACAAGTCAAGGAAGATGTGGGCCCATGTGTTGAAACGCTGGCAGACGTCGTTGAAGCTAGTTAAGGCATAGCAAGTCATCCTCCTTGGTGTTGTGATGATAGTCAGTGCAAAACTGAGCCACCAATTGATAGCAGCATTGCAAATGTGTGCAATATCGGTTATCAACGTGACTAGGCGCAGGAAGAGGTCAGCACAGACCTCAAAGGGGTAGGACAAGAGTCTGTAGGCATAAATGTTGTTCATTATGTGAGCAGAGGGTGAGCAGAGGGTTTGCACAAGCACTGGGCGGAAGGACTGCAGGAGAAGAAGCTGAAAAGGAAGCTGTATGCTGGACATCAAGGGATGAGCATCAGCTGTTT
>JAABUP010007353.1_pt1 | contig 14872 bp, 13 predicted proteins | sample 5559201 | NCBI WGS metagenome assembly JAABUP01 (sample SAMN10711887, study PRJNA513373) | rock metagenome | isolation source: Antarctica rocks | place: Antarctica | reverse complement strand
CAAGAGCCAAGGCGGTGTACCAGGACCTGGAGGTAGCCTCATGGGGTTAATGGGAATGCAATTGCCCAGAGATGAATACGAGAAGATTTGATTGGAACTGCCAGCGATGGCACTGGTGAAACCGATGAGTGCCGAATGGCGTTTCGTAGGCCCTTCCAAGGCCCTTCTAGCCTCCGAGGACTGGATGGTGGAACTGCCAAGCCTCAGTAAGGAATCTACCCTGGCCCATTCCTTTGGAACTTGAATACCTACAGCCTACCTCAGACAGTAAATGCGAAGAGAGACCAACTCCCGGGTCCGCTACGCTCAAGTCTCTGCTAGACAATCAAGGAATTATTACGTCTTCTTTCGTAAGTCCTGACAGGTACTTCCACACATTTTGTTGGGTGGCTTGAAAACTACCGGCAGAAACTAGATTCATTAGTGGATAAAGTTATTCAGTGTTTCACCATCTTCAACCCGATCTTGCTTGGCCTGATGGTGTACGATTTAGAACTTGCATATCTCTCCTGGCTGATAGCCTGACCACACCCCGCTTACTCGCCTCATCCCTCAATGGTCCTAGATGATCTGCATACGCGGCAGGGCATCGTATTGCTTGGCCCGGGGAAGGGGCTAGCCCGCTAGCTGGGCTCACTAGGCAAAGTAATACCCGCACAAGCGCTCGAACGACATCTCAAGAAACCTCACAACCAGCGCATGCCACGTTTGTGAGAAGAACATGCGCACCTCGTGGATGATCCTTTCCGAAGCGATTCGCCCCCCAGTATGGTGTGGGGCTTGCATTGAAATGTTCCGATGTCATGAAGACTCTCCAATGAAAATCCTACCCGGTGAGATTTCTACGGGTCGCCTCGACGCTGTGGACCCCGGCTTTCGTAAGTATGGAAAACCCCGGTGCATTGAAAACGTGGGTGATGAATATGGTAGTGGTCCCATACGAGAAACATGCAGCTGAGGAGTGCTTCTCGAACATTGACCAAAACCGATTGCGTCTCGCCTCTCAGCAGCCTCTTACACAATGTGATTGGCAAAGGCCGTGCGTTAGTACGAAACGTCTCATCATTGCAAAGCCATTATTCACTAGCCTGATCTGACATGCTCACCCCTTCCCCAATGTTGCATAACGCTGGTGTGGATGTTGAACGACAAATGCCTGCTAGTCAGTAGGCGAACTCTTTATCGAAGCCTTGATCTACCAAGATAATCCTACTGGTGCAGGGCTGCTCCCGTCTTGTGCGCATGACTGTCTTCATGAATTCTTGATTGACCAAACGGCGCCACGCGTGCGATCTCTAATATTCATACGTCGAAGTGTTCGTGCTCTTTAAATCAAGCCCATCGGCTTATATATTTGTCGTTCTTGCATCGCCCTGGTCGGCGAGTAATTCCTAGCCAAATTTGAGTTGCACATAGTTGAGTCTTCGAATCGCAATATGCCTCCTCATCCATCCTATGCTTTCGAGAAGGTAATGTCCCTTTGATCTGGGTCTTGCTGTAGACACTGATGACTGGGTCAGTCGCCGGTTGACAAGTGGGATTATGAAGGCCTCCAAGTTGACACACGAGCTCGGGAAAATCAGGATAAGCATTTGGATGATTCCAAGCCACAGGGTTTCTTGGACGATGATTTTGATAATTCTGGCAATTATCTGAACGAAAAACAAGCCCATACAGCAATATCTGAAGAAAGAAGTCCGAGTTCCCCAGATTCTAGCGCCGGAGTAGGCTTCAGTCCAATTTCGCCGGTGGGACCACCAAAAGGCGACTCACACAATGGATTGCCAGCAAAGGGCATTGACGAGGTCCTTGGTACGCCGCCACCTGTACCTCCACAGCGCAAAATATGCGGCTTGAAACGTCGACATTTCTGGGAGCTCTTTGGACTGTGTTTGGCACTTCTTGTCACAGCCGCTATCATCGCCGGAGTAGTAGCAGGGCTTCAAGCTCGTAATGCAAGTTCCCACTCGCCAGTACCGTCTGCGAATGACACAAATACCAATCCGAGTGCCCCTACGACTGCACTCGTACGGTAAGCTCTATACCAAGTCTTTACATGAAGACAAAACTCTGACGATCGGCACATTTAGGCCTGAAAATATCATGGTAGGGTCACCACTGGCTATAGTCAGCTATGACGATGGCCCTGGCGAGAGTCCCGATGCACGTCAAGCTTTCCGAATGTATTTTCAAACCGCCAATGGAAATGTAAAGGAAGCAGTCTCTGAACATCAAGAGGCTTGGATGAGTGCATTGTAGGTTCTACCAAATCATCCCACCCAAAACTGGCTAACAAGAAATAGGCCAATCTTCACCGATGCAATCAACAATACCGGACTTGCCAGTGTTACATATCTTAATGATACGAGTCAACAGGTTAGACGCTCCCAAGCAGTTCCATTAAGAATTGTCTCTGATAGTACCTTCAGGGCACCATATTCTATATTGGAGTCAATGGTCTACTGCAGGAGAAGAGGAAAATCTATAACAACACTGACTACTGGGAGCCGGGATCTTTGAATAACCTTAACCTCGCAGCTACTGGGAATGTCTCGTTGCCCTCCCAAGGCAATGATCCTAAGAATGATTGGGATGGCTATCGGATGGCGGCCGTCTACTCGGTGAACTTTGATGATGGGCCTGGCATTCGATTGTTTTACCATGCCGTTCAGCTGAACGGAAGTTCTTTTGTTCAAGAAATGATATGGAATCAGAAAAACGATTCTTGGTCGAAAGGCGCAGAAATTGACAAGCCATACCCGAGTTCTCACTTGGCTGTCGCAGTCGATGAAACCTCGAAGATCCTACGATTATTCTTTTCTTCGGGCAATGAGACACTTTCAGAACAATGGCTCGATATCTCGAATACCAAAGCCGGATATAGTTCTGGTAGGATATCTTGGTTCGCAATAGATTTGCACGAGAACGCTAATGTAGTTGTCTTAGGTTTGGATTTCAGAGGCTTGCTATACGACAATGATGCTGATGTTGCAGCTACTTCCTTATATGGTACAACCTACGTCTACCACTACTCGCCTTCGGATCAGAAGGCTGGCGCTGGTATTCATGAGCTTTCCATATCTGGAATTCCAAACTCAATCAATAATCAAGAGACTTTCAATCTCAGTTCAGCTGTTGTCGCCGCTCCCATGTTAACGGCGAATGGCAAGACATCATTCTATCAGCCGATAGCGGTCTCGAACAGCGCGGTCATGGGTGTAAGTCAGGAGTTGTATGTCTTCTGGGCCGACAAAGTCACAGGGGATCCGACTACAGCCACAAGCGGATTCGGAGAGCTTTCGCAAATCAGCAGGCCCATTTCGAATCCAACTTGGCCTTCGACTGGTCAACAGCAAATACCGCTAGGTACTAAAAACGCAGACCCTTCATGAAAGAGGGAATTGGAATTCTTTTATGCAGCAGTACAAGCGAGGCGCAACTTCATGTGAAGCAGGAGGGATTTCTTGCAATTAGGATTGTTTAATCTGCTTCCTAAAGCTTCCCTTCATTTCTGATATGATCATTCCAAATGAACGAAAAGTACATAGAATATTATTGTATAATCGTGCACAATAAACTGCTTCTCCTTTGTATCCAGTTAGTCAGCTCCCGCCGCTTTGCTTAGGCGCTACTCACTCTCGGCTCACCCTCTGCTCACACTCTACCCTCCAGCTCACCTACTACTCAGGCGATGTTTATCCTACTTAGACACTAGACAGCTATACCCTATCGTATAGCTATTCTTAATGCTGCCAAAGGATCTTAAATAGCCTTACTATATTAATTTCTTTAACTATATACGACGATGCTAGAGAGAGCTATTTCTGGCTCTAAAGAGATTATAAGTAGAGCTTTACTAAGATCGACCTAGCTATATATTTATATATAGTTTTCCCGAACTAAGGCTAACACGTGACCGCTGGCTGACTAAGGTACCGCCGCTTTGCTCCCCCGCTAACGACCGTTTCGTCGATATACTCTCTCTCTACTCCCCTATACTCCCTCGCTACTCTCCCCTACTCCCTTATTACTTCCCCGTACTCCCCCTTAGCTACTTCCTACTCTTTAGCTAGTAATGCTATCTTATAAGTTTAAACGAGAGCGTCTATTTAGCTCGTTTTAGATACTAATTAGAGAGGGGCCGGTTATAGCTCCACCGACCGCCTACTATATTATCTTCTACTCTTACCCTCTTACTCTTTCGCTCTTACTCTTTCCCTTTACTTAAACTATCTACGGCCTATAGTAATTTATCTATATACTAAATACGCTATTATATACGTTATTATCTTATATCTACTCTATATATTACGGCCTCTTCCTCTCTTCGCTCTATACGTCTTAGTAGCTAGGGTATTCTTATCTCGCTATAATTCTCGCCCTAACCTCGACTCTAATAGTATAGAAAAAGAGGGCTATAGCGTAGTTCTTTAATAATACGGAAACGAATAGTCTAGAGTCCTTAACCGAGGCTAATAATAATAGCGATAAGGTGTCTAAGCACCTCGAGTCTAGTACTAAAATTAATTATAACCGGATACTAGTCCTTTAGGATAAGTAAGTCTTTATATCTTTCTCTACTACTACGAAGTATTATATAACCCTTATTAACGGTATCTTATCTCGGTAGACTAGGTATATTAGAAGAAACCCTAGTACTAGTCCTTACGATATAAAAACGGTAAAGTACTATATAGAGGGTGTTATACGCGGCTATAGTGCCGGTAAGAAGGAACCGTCTATATATACTATATATTATCGTCCGCCGTACTTAGTAGAGCGAGACGGGTAAATCCGTTATCGAAGCCTTCGCCTATACTAATGTTTCACGATCGCTCCAGCTATTAAAGGGTAGGTTAAGCCGAGACCGAAGAAGCCAATTCAGGCTCCCACCTGCTACGCCCCTACACTACCCCCTTACTACTCCCCCTAGTGCTCCCTCGGTGCTCCCCTGTGCTCCCTCGATACTCCCTCGCTACGCCCTCTTACTCCCTTATTACTCCCTCTAAAGCGGCCCTACTCCCTTTCCTAATCGAAAAGGGAAATCTCTAATCCTAAGTTCGGGGTGTATATAATATATATATTTGCGTGCTGCTGTCACATACTAGGCGTATGCAGGCCTGTCCCCACAGTGTGAGATACTGCAAATACCGTTCCGACCTACTACCGACGAGATTCCGATGGGATACCGCTGTAATCGAATAGGAATTAGTGATTTTCATTCATAGTTACGCTGCGGAATAGGTTGGGTTTTATTCGGGTTGAACTATATAGGTCGGGTTGGGTTCTTAGAAGCTCCAACCCAACCCGAACCCAACCGGAACCCAACCCGACCTATATAGTTCGGTTCGGGTTCGACCCAAAAACTTCAATTTTTTGAAGTTTTATTGTAATACTAATCGTTATAATAACCAATTCTGTAAAAGAAAAGAAAAAGATCTTATTTATTTACTCTAGCTTATTAATCACTATATATAGTTAGTATATATCGGAAATTAAACGGAATTACTATAAAGGGTATAGTTATTTGGGTTCGGGTTTTGGGTTGGGTTAAACCTCTAAACCCAACCCAAAACCCGAACCCAACCCGACTTTTGGGTTTTGGGTTGGGTTAGATTATTCTCAACCCAACCCAACCCAACCCAACCCATTCCGCAGCGTAATTCTGCTCGCGCGGGCAAACTGTTGAGGATGCAGATGTTCTTCTGCGCTAGCGCTGTATTCGGTTAGCTCATAGTGTACTTAGGCAGACTTCTCAGCAGATTCAATTCATTATCTTTACACTTCATACTGCGTATACCGCTTGAGCTGCCACACAAACCCGGGAAAACGAAAAATTTCTTGTCGTGTGCTAGAGCCTGAATCGTTGCAAGCCTTGTCGATAAAAAAGAGTCGTTCATTCTTGTCATCCCACCAAACTCCCTGCCAACCTCTCCACTGCCCGCAAAAAGATCCTGTCTCATTTTGACAACATGGCAAAGGGAAAAGTCTGCTTAGTAAGTGACCGTCCAGAGGGTCAGAGACCACATGCAGGATGTCTCTCTAACAGTACCTAGGCCTACAGCGGTCAGATTTAGTCTGAAAATCCGTCGGGGAGTCAATTGCTGATTTTAGTACATAGGCGGTCTGGACACAAGCTGTATTCTGAGGTGGCTACTTGGTAAGATACTCACGACCCTAATCTTTATAGGGTATCTTTAAGGACTGACAATCGAGTAATGTAGACGAGGGATACGAGGTCGTTTGCTGCCTTGCGAACATTGGACAAGAAGAGGATTGGGATGCGGTGGAGAAGAAGGCGCTCAAGATTGGCGCAAAAAAGATGGTGATTGAGGATTTACAGAAGGAGTTTGTGGAAGAGTTGTGTTTTAGGGCTGTGCAGTGCAATGCTCAGGTGCGTATACCTCATTTGCTCATTTGGCCTGCATCTAGGACACGGAGACTGATTTAGACTCACAGTACGAAGGACGTTACCTCCTTGGCACGTCGCTTGCACGTCCGGTGATCGCGCGATGTCTCATGCGAGTGGCACAGCGTGAAGGCTGCGACTACGTGAGCCACGGCTCAACGGGTAAGGGCAACGACCAAGTCCGCTTCGAGCTCGCCGCGTACGCGATCCAGCCCTCCATCAAGATCATCGCCCCATGGAGAGAGAGCAGATTCTTCAACAGATTTAAGGGCCGGAACGATCTGCTGGACTATGCTGCAGAAACAGGCATACCAGTCACGTCTACTAAAGCGAAGCCGTGGTCAATGGATGCAAATCTTGCCCACTGCAGCTATGAAGCTGGCATTTTGGAAGACCCGAATCAGACGCCTCCAAATGACATGTGGACCATGACTGACGACCCTCTAACAGCTCCCAACGAGCCTACCGATATTACAATCAGCTTCCAAAAAGGGATTCCGACCAAGCTCGTCACGCCACAGAAGACGTTCACGGATTCTGTACAGCTCTTCAAGGAGCTCAACCGTATTGGAAAAGTCCATGGTACGTAAGGCAGACGTAAAGATCTCGATTCACTCTTCAAGGTCCCCTTTTCCTAAGACTATGTCCCAACCCAACCGTTACTCTTCCTTTCGAACCTGTTTTTGAACCTTCTAACATTTGTGCCTGCGATCTAGGTATCGGCAGAATTGACATTGTTGAGAATAGGCTAGTTGGCTTGAAGTCTCGTGGATGTTACGATGTAAGTCATTTCGAGTTCCCCATCGTGGAATTAATGTGCTATTCATGCATGATTTCCAAGGCAAATCAAAGGCGTGGTGATAGAATATTGAGCTCCGGTTACTGTGACTTAGGGAGATATTCTTAGATTTCAACAGGTCTTGCTGGTTATTTACCTGTCTCTTTCACACGGCAAACGTTTGGACTTAGGTAACGTCTTCTAACTGATTCATTCATAGTCCCCAGCTATGACTATTCTTCGTCTCGCCCACCTTGACCTCGAGGGGTTGGTTCTCGATTCGCAAGTTAGGGCTCTTCGGGACCAGGTGAGCCCTGCATCGTTCCTAGCGGTGTCTTTACAATGACAGCTGATGCTTGAACCTAGTTCGTCACACACAACTGGAGTACTTATAGTAAATCATGACATTCGCGTTTTAATCGCACTACTAACCCTCTCTATAGTTTACAATGGCATGTGTACGTAAAAGTATACGCTTCATATCTCCCACCCCTGGGCGCTTTATTTCCGCTTTCAGCCTGTACTAATGTCTCACCTTCAACCTAAGACTTCGCTCCCGAACGTGCTTTTGTGGAAAATTCTTTAATCTTTAGCCAAAAGACCGTGAACGGCGAGGTCCGGTTGAGGTGCTATAAGGGAGCTGCATACAGTCTCGGTCGTTCCAGCAGCACCGAGAAGCTATACTCTAAGGAGGAGGCCTCAATGGACTCGTTGGATAACTTTAACCCGGAGGACGCTACAGGATTTATTAAAATCCAGTCTATTAGGTTAAAGAAGTATTCAGAAGAATGGGTAGGGCGAGGGTGAAGTGCTTCTGGCCAAAGGTTCTTATGTTCATGTTGATGCCTCCATAGTGCTTGACTTTAGATATATTACTCGCAAAAAGTCCGCGCTCTAGGATTTCGGCGAGTGAGTGGCTTGGTGATTTTCATTCGCTTGGTTACTACCCTATCCTAATTCCTAAGCAATAGCTATCGAGGAAGCCTAGTGATTTGAACTGTCCACAGGCCACATCATACGTACTCAGAACCCCCTTCTGAACACGATCTCACCCCTGCCATCATATCTTGGCTGGTCCTATCCCCATGGTTTTAAATCTACACCAACTTTCTCTTCCTCAGCCTAGCTATTCTGCTGTATATCGCCCCAATATTTCGAGGATAGCCGAAGTGCTTCTCAAACTGCGTAGACATGTCCGCTACCGTGGTCTCCCCCTCCTTCTGTTTCTTCTCCTCTAATATAAGCCAATTTGTCTCATTTTGCGTCCATGGCCTTGAACTGAGTGAGGCCTCGTACCAACGCTTTTGATGGTGGACCGGTCCAACCACGGACTATCGGTTTGGACCAGTCCGTCCAGATGACTAAGCAGTTGGTTTGGGATTTGGACCAACTGGTTCAACACCTGGACCGACTGTTTAGACTGTTAGTTGAAACGGTCTGTAGAGTCTGACGAGATAGGTTTAGCGCAGCCCTATAGGTTCAAGCCCTATGCATAAAAGTAGCAACTCCACCATATAAAATCCGGATACTCTGACTAAAGAGGCTTAGCGGCTCTCGGTTACCCAGCCCTACGGTGAAACAACTGAATCCCGCCTATGCAATAGGTGTGTTTTTCACCTTTTGACCACTATCCACTTTTCTTCTCTGTTGCTACGTGGGCTACGAGATACCTACTGTAAGGTCTTCCGAAGGTGGTTTGTGATATCATAGGTGTCGTGCTAACGTCGTCGTCGACCCCTAAGGGAAGGGCAACAGAGAAGCACAAGTCTTAGCGAGTCTTGGCAATTTTTGACCAATCAGAACGCTCGGACCACCAACCAACTGGTTCAACTATCAGTTGGACCAGTCCAGGTTTCAAACCAACTGGTCCAAGGTTTGGACCACTAGAATGGACTGGTTGGGCCTTCGGACTGAACCATTTCAACCATCAAAAGCGTTGCCTCGTACCCTGGCTGATCTCGGTGATAGTCTTCGAACCTTGCTTTAATAGCTCCCTGGGTTCGAATAACTCCAAACTTTCGCTGAAGCACCTTCGCTGTTTGCTCCCAGGACATCTTTCGGTTTCTGCACTCACTAAGCATCTGGTCTTCTTCTTTCTTCCACCTGGGACCCATTGAGCGGCCTTGAAACGAAGCTTGAAGTAGCACGAACGATTCACTGTTGCTATTTGCCCAATCTGGCCTCTCTGCATCGGGAATTTTTGGATCCAAGGCTCTCTGAATCTCCTCATATCGTCTTCTGAGCTCTTCGCTTGTTCTGTTCGAGTTGAACTTCTTTTTGAAAGGATTCACCATGTCTTTCCACAACGTGCCCTTTTTGGCCTTCCCAATGATCCACAAGCTCTGATTGGAGTTATTCCCCCACTCACTGGGAGGAAGTTTTGGGGCTTTCCATTGCAATTGTAGGATGGCGAAACTACGTATCGATCCAGGCGATCGGTCAATGCCGAAAAGGTCGTTCATTTGCTTGGCAACATTGTGGAAATCAACTGGTTTTCCATTAGAGACTTTATTGTACAGCCACTCCGCCTCTTCCACGGACCAATGTTGACGAGACGCCGCTGGAGACTTAACTGAGAGAGGTGTCTGCTCGTTTCCATCGAGATCTCCGTTGTTAGGATGGGCCTGACTAGGTTGCCTTAGTGACATTCTAACTCGTTTCGTTATTGGTTCCTCGGATGCTGCTGCCTGTCGTTTGCGAGTTCCGGACTCCTTGTCGCTTGAAGCTGCAGATGATGAAATGTTCTCAGCGGCTGTTTGCAGTTGTAGGTGGCGTTCGTGATTGTATAGTTCAACCATGCGCCCACAAAACTCAGACACAGGCAAGGAATGCAACAGTTTTCTATCTCTTGCACGAATGTTGATTCCATCCTTGTCGAAGAAAACAAAACATCCTTCGTCGTCCTTCAGCTTCATGAGCGGGTGATCGGTGCTCGCACATAGAGGGTATGGACTTGAAGCTTCTCCTGGCTTGAATAAAAGAGGTCCAGAGGATTTAGATGTCCAAGTGCTGAAGAACCCTGGTGGTATAAGGCGTCCGTGATACTGAAAATCCTCATCGTTCACGAACTGCTTGATTCCGAGTTGCTTTCGCATCTTGAGACGCATAAGCCACTCTTTCTTCTGAACGATGTCAGGGTCCAATTGAGTGATGGCATCCACCAGAACTGTGTTACCGCCCTTTCTCAGCTTCTGGGGGAATCGCAAATGCAACCAGGCCCACGTACTTGCGTTGCCAGAAAGATAAGAGGCACCGATCAATTCTTTGACAGCTTCAATCGTCTTGTCGTCTTCAGGCTCGGCGTCCTCAGGCTCGGCATCTTTCTCGGCCTCGTCAAGCTCGGCATGTTCGTCAAATGTCTCAATCCAGTTATCCTGAGAGATCCGGTCGCTGACAAGATCCATGGCGTCGCCGTTCTTGAGTAAACCCATTTTGTAAGCTTCCTCCCAAAGGACTGGGATCAATATTCCGTAGCTCTGTTTGATCTTCTCTGCGGTGACGTGAACCCCATAGCGCACGGGCAGCCATTTCAAGACTTTTGCCATCGCATCATTCTTAGTCATGATCCAATTGGTCCAACGAGGGCAAAGATCAGGATTAAGAAACGATCCGATAGCACATTCAGCTTTGGAGGTGTACGGATGTGTAGTGATTCTCAGAACTGTTCCGTCCTCGCTTCAGGCCTGTCGAAGTGCGTCCATGAAGCGTAGAACTTCAACTGGCATTTTACCCTTGGTGATGTACTCGTGAACCCAGCCAAACCTTCCTTTGAGACCTTCAGGCGTATTAGGCGATGGATTACCCCACTCATCGGTTCCCATGTCAAGGAAGAGTTGTTCCCAGAAGTGATCAAGGGTGGCGTTCTCTTCAGCGAAGATTGCTCGATGCATATCTGTTATTCGGCGAACAAGAACTCGGAAAGTTGAGATGCGGTGTTGAGCCATCATAGGCTGCCGTCTGGCTCCGACTGTGATGGTAAGACTAGGGCCAGTGGAAATTGCGCTTGTGTGCTGATTGAGGAACGCAGCCGCCAATGAATCCGAATAGCTCAAAACTTCAAGGCGGTATTCATCGCTGGGCCAGACGTAGCCATCACTTGAGTCTTGGTGACCTTGATGCTCGGACAGGCTTTCAGCATCGTTTTCGCTCACCTCCTCTTCTTTGGCTTCGTACTCAGTGAGGTCGGAATTTTCTCCGTCATCCAAGCTATCGTCTTGGGCGCCGCCAAGCGAATAGTCCGTCAGTGCTTCTACGGAAACATTACGGGGTTTGTCGAGAGTCGGATCATATGTCCACTTGGAAAGGCAGGCCCAGTTCTTGATGCGCTTCTTGTGATGGTCCCAGATGTAGACGATGTCATTCACTCCTTTGGCTGGCATACGCCAAGGAGGTACGCCGTCCGACAAAAGCTGCGCTCTGCTTTCGTGCCAGACTTCAAGGAGAAAATTCCAGTCCATGACGAACCTGGACATTGCGGCATCATCTGAGCTTGAGCAGTTCTGCTGGACTCCCTTGAAGATATTGTACAATACAACACGAAGGAAGCGTTCTCTGACATGGGGTGAATGTCGAAGTAGTCGCACCGAAAGGTTGGAAGGAGGCGTCGCTGACCAAGGTAAATGTGTTAGTGAATCATATACTTACAATTAAGGTGCTCCCAAATATCTCTTGAGAGCATCTCAGGTAGCATTACGCGAGCGAAATTGTCGAGCCAGTAATCATATGCTGGAACGCCCTGTTGGCCAGCTCCTCTGTGCGAAATCCATGATGGCGAAGAAAAGCTGAAAATTGAGAAAAGGTCTTGACCCCGGTTTCCAACTCTGGAATGTGATAGTAATTGTCGTACTCATCCTCAGGATTTACGACCAAGTTCTTGTCCTCTAGAAAGGTCTTGAGGTGACATATTTGAAGCCAATGCTGTTTGCAGATATAACTTCTCAGAGACTCTAGACCAGACTCAGGGTTCTCGCGGAGTTACCGGTAGAGACGCTTGATTTGCTGGGAAGATCTGTCGATCCCTGCTTTCCGCAGCTCTTCTTCCACGTAGTCCCAGTCAATGCTCCGACTGTGGTAGTTGTAGACATTCTCCTGGCGCTTGAACACTTCGCTATACGTAATAAGTTCGTGGGGCGTCCAGTTGAGCGATCCTAAGCCAGTGAATGTCACAGGCTGGGTAATAGGAAGAGCAACGTTGAGTGGTTCAAGTTCAGATTGAGGCATACCAGATGGTCTGAGCTTCAGACCAAACTCGCCTCCCCACCACGCACTGAACCGCGGACTGTCACGGTCGACCTGAGTTCCCAAGTAGATAACCTCGATCGCCTCAGCCAACGCCAAGAGACAATGAAAGTGAATAACGGATAGATCGTTGCCACGGAGAAACGGGAGTACAGAGAGGATGCCATAATCGACCTTGTCGATATCTTCGTGAGCAAGGCGTTGATAAGCCCACAGCACCTTCTTATGTGGAAGAAAAGTGTCAGTTTCAAGATACTTCCGTACCCTCTGGATCTCATCTTTATGGGTGCGCATCCGCCTCCTTACCCCTGCATCGGTAGACGTGCTCATTGCGTTTGCTTTGCCACAATATGCCATGTTTTTTTGGAATTCAGATGAACCACGTCGACGTTGGCCGTGCAAAAGATATGTACCGAAAATATTCGGTGGTTGCTTGTCCAGCAACTCCAGCGAGTTCGTAGCCAACCGGGAGTGCAACGATTGCCACTTCTTTCTTCCCAATTCAGCCCTAACTCGATACGGACGGACGTGTGGATGGAGTAGGATTCGTCGAATAGCTTGTAGAGCAGTCGCGTGGGAATTTGCAGACATCCAACGGAACAAAGATCTCGTCACAAGCCTAGTATCCAGGGCTTCGTGAGTGTGCTTGGAAGCGGCATAAAAGATGTTGTCTATGATCTCAGTGTACCAACGATTGTGCCGCAAAAAGTCATTTCGAATATCTTTGGGAACTATAGAAGAAAATGTAAATTTAGTAAAAGGTTGACCATAGTGGAGCGAAACCAAGTCTTATGTTGTAATGGACTTACGTGAGTCTATTGTGGGTGGAGGTCCGATTTTCTCCAAGTGATCCAAGACTTCTTGAACGTAGTCGGCCGTCAGTGTGAGGTACATGCCTTGTAATGCCCTATCGGATTCCTCCAATCTGGTTGCCGTCGCTTCTTCCATAGAGCCAGGCTCCGAAGTGTTGTCAAAAATATCACCAGATAGATAGTCAGGGTACTCAACTTGTGGACTGAGGTTGAGTCATCTTCATTGGGAAGCTGGAAGATACGAGTGATGAATCCTTCGAAGAGATCAGGGCTCGGGGCCAGATCAGGTCGCTTAGCATATTTTTGCTGCTGTAGGTCCTTCTTAGAAGCTTTGCTGGGAGCGCGCTGAGAAGAAGAACCGATTGTGTAGTCCGTTAAGCGCCCTCCCCAGCGTCGCTTTTCTGACTGGCCTGCCTTGCTTGGACTACCCATGTTTGCTGAAAAGTCTGTCGGCATAGTCAGTGAACCAACATCCAGCTCCTCTGGGATGGACTCGTAGCGGTGAAACGGTTGTGGTGTAGGTATTGGGAGGATACGGGGATCAAAGTTGGGTGGGAGATTGGGTTAACATTCACACGCGGAAGTGGGGGCAAGTCTGTCATGGAAAGACCAGTGTTGGCAATTGTGTTGATGGATAGTGTTCAGCGACTATTTAGTTGCCTGACACGAGATAAGCGGACCGAAAGTCCCAATTTGTGTTCCTCTAGCCGATCTCGTCAAGTGTTCCCAGAATAAGGACATCTCTCACGTCTGCAAAGACGCAAATCCAAAACTACTTGCCACAACAATTGGGTCATAGCGTCAGATCAGCTAGACGAGCTGTTATCTCTAAAGGGCTCTTTCAAGTAGCTGACGCCTCTCGAGATAGCTCAGAGGTTGGACGAAACCGGTGGCCTCCCCCAACCGCTTCACCCAGGGGTTAAACTTCTGGTAGAGGGCAGTCACGTCTAGGCCGCTCCATAGTTTTGGATCTGGAGGCCAGTCTGGAGTGAAGATTGGCTTATCGAGGACATCAGTCCGCCACGGGATCAGTTGATAACCCATGCCGTTGCGGACTCCGAGCGTCACGACCACGCGAGGGGTGATCTCGCAAGACTGGAAGGCCTGGTCTGTGTACGCCAGAGACACTATGTGCGAAACGATGCAAAACAATGGGGTCGACTCGGTGTAAAAAGTGTATGTTTTCCTACGTGATGAGTTAGTCCAACATCCACCGACTCTGGGGTACCGGCCCACTTATCGTGCCTGTAAATACTCTGTTGTAGCGTGGTTTTCTCGCGCCCGGGCGGCTAACTCCTCATACAAGAAACTAATTATTAGATAGCTTATTAGACTACGAGCATAAGGTATATAGACTTTATATTATCTATATAGAATCACTATGGCCTACGGAATTATTTGCCCCCCGTTACTCTAATTTTATAGGGTTATTAATAGTGAAATATAGGGTGGCTAGCAAATGGCTAAAATGCTAGACCGCCAGCAAAACGGCCGTTAAATAGCCAAATTAGCTATTAGCCACGTCGCACAGCTAGCAAATAGGCTATAGACTTAACATACTACTATTTAATATATAGCGACTCTATCTATTAGGTCTTTAGCTTATTTACTAGCTGTGCGACGTGGCTAATAGCT
>JAABUP010007351.1_pt1 | contig 14873 bp, 13 predicted proteins | sample 5559201 | NCBI WGS metagenome assembly JAABUP01 (sample SAMN10711887, study PRJNA513373) | rock metagenome | isolation source: Antarctica rocks | place: Antarctica | reverse complement strand
AACCAGACCAAAATTTGACCGTAATACACCGTAAATGTTGCGTTACATGCACCAAATACGTAGTACATACACCGTAGTGCATACATGTACGGCGTAGTGCGGGGTAGCAAAAATAAATTAGAAATTTTAGGGTGCGGGATGATTTCGAGCCAGTACGGTACTTTGGACGAATTGCTTGTGTTATCGTATGGCAACTTGCAGTAAAATATGTCAATCAATCAATCAAGATGTTTAATGTCCTGGGGGGCATGCGAACTGGGACCCAAAAGACAAGAAGTGCATTCATACGAACAAGATTTGCTTCCTACATGCAAAGCATTCCCTAAGGAAACCACCACATGTATTTGGTTCACACAAAGTCATAAAGTCTACAATGGTACAACACTTTACTGCAACTGAGGCACTAACGTCACCGGTAGTGGTCTGAACGCACGTTAAGGCCACCGTTACTTTGACGTTAGCGCTTTGCCTCAGTGTGAAATCAGCCTACCGTACGGCCTCGAAATCATGGGCCCGGGCGCAGGGGGCGCCTGCGCCTGGCCCTGCGCTCAATTGCCGACGCCTCAAAAACGACCGTAATACACCGTAAATCAGCACTGCCCTTGTATGTATGTGGTCTCAGACTTTGACCCTGATGAGGCGCAAAGGCTGAGGCAGGTGCTTGCTGCTCACCATGGAGACAGCATTTTTGAGCTCATGCTGACAGTGGGAAGCATGCTGGGCAGTAGTGAGACCATGCCAACAAGGAGCAGGTCATCTGCCAGAAGGTGCTAACGACTTCTTGGCTGTACTGAGACAATGCATCTTGCTTGCAAGTCAATATTTGCATCTCTGACAGTCAGTCCTGAAAGTCAGTCCTGGGTATGAGCTTGCTTATATTTGACAGCCAAGGCAGCACTTGGCCTTATGTAGGCAGTATGTGAATGCAGCTGGTGGCATGAACATGATACATGGCCGTGAAAGCAAGCTGTAATATACTGCAATGCTAGGTGTTGATGCAATGCCTCAGGTACTTGGTCTATACATCAGTCCTGCTTGGCATTGCAGGTCTGGCACACTTTGGTGGAGGACAGGTGTGCAGCGCTAGAGGCAATCAGGAATGGCTTCTACTCTCTGGACCTTCCCAAACAGCTGGAGCACTTCTCAGCAATGGAGCTGGCCACTCTGTTCTTTGGGAAGCAATACTTGGACGTGGATGCGCTTGTCAATGCTTTGAGCTTGAAAGGTAATGACGCTGCTGGGACACACGAACCTGGCTGGACCGCCTTGTCAGGATGCTATCAGAAAACAGCATCAAGGTGGTTCTGGCACGTGTCATCAACAATGTCTCCCTACCTAGGGCAGGACGGACCATCACTTTTTAGCTGCATACAGCAGCAGAGCAGCCCAGGCTTTCCAGGGGGCAGCCACATGCAGCTGCCCAACTGTGCCTCAATTAAAGCCTTTGTATCACGCATGGGTGTGGCATTGCATCTTGGAGAGTACATGACCAAAACTGGTGGTCAGGATGAACAGAGGCTGACAAGGGTAGAAGAAATAGCAATTGTGGCAGCCATGGAGGGTGAGATCTGGGCGGACGGTCACCGGGTGTACTTGTGGGTATATCTGTGCAGTGGGGAAGTGTGGGGGTCTAATGCAGAGAGCGCCCTGTCCTGAGTGCTTGAATATATTGGACCACAGCACCGTTTAGAGACTGGCAATCAGCGTGTGGCATTGCACGGTGCAGGAGCAGCTGCTTGGCCTCAGCAAACAAATTGTATTTCAATGTGCGCCAGCTCAAGCATCAGCATTGGAACAATAGGGTTCTGTTTGAGTCCGCAACTTGTGCTTGCTCCTCATAGCTTTTGTGGAATTCATGCATCGTGATGATGAAGCCGCAGCTGCAGACATTTCAAGCCTTGTGACTGAGGTAGGGTGCTGAACAATATTGAAGATGCGTTTTAACTGCAGCAAACCTGTGGGCTTGGCCAGTGGCTGGTGGCTTTGAAGCTGTAACAAAGAGAGAATAATGGCTGTGGAGACTGTTGAGGACTACCACAGTCAGCATTGATGCTAAGCATTCTGACACATTAATGTAGCGTGCCTACACAATATTGTAGCGTGCTTCACTGAGCAACTGTTGTGCAGAGGCAGAAATAGTTGTTTAGTCTGAATCATATGCTGACAAGCAACTTTTCAGGTCTAGCTACTGCATGTTTCTCACAGTACCCAGACACAAGCATCATGCAAATTTTTGCTTAGTTTAGTCACAACACATTGTTAAAGTACAACACGTCCATACCTACATACAGATATCCCTACATACATATATGTTTGCAGGCGAGAAGTGTGATGTGCAAATTAAGTATTTGGCAAACGCACGTTGCCCTGATGGTGTAAATGCTGGCAATACTGCTGCTTAATTAAGCTTGTCCTTATAAGCTTGTCCTGTGAACCAAGTCAGCAGCACAGTGTACCTTATCAGTCTGCATGCGGGTCAGCCTGCTTTGTGCTATGTAATGTCGCTGCAAGTTGCATTTCTGCTAAACAAAGTTCTATACATACAGACTAGTTCGGCATATGGCTAAAAACAGCAGCATGGTGCATGCCCAGCTGTGCACTTGACTTTATATTTCTGCATGCGCCTGTGGGGCATGCCGCTCGTTCCCACCTCGGATGCGCGTCGATCTGACCCATTTACTTTGCCCAAATAAATCTTGCATCACAGGTGTCCGTGGGTCCATGGCACTCAGGTGCCTCCTCAGACAGTATCAAGGACTCAGGCTGTCACCCCAGCATATTCGATGCTTTTCCTCGGCCCCAAGCATATATGACAGAATGTGAGACTCCTCGCACCAACAAACAGTATCAAGCGTGAGACAAGCGATATTTCGGTTGTGCAGTCAGTGATGGTTTCTTGCATGACCCTGCTGTTGGCGACCTCACAGGGTCCAAATCACAGTGGTGGATGTGTACGGTCAGCGTCACGTCCTTCGAGCCTTAACCGGACACACACTAGTTGACGTCCTACAAGAGCATTCAGAGCTATTAGGCAGTGAAGGTAACTATGCAAATGAGCTAGTTAGTTGAAATTGAAGTAACACCAGCTCAACAATAGAGCAATACGCAACTTTTGCGGTGATACAACCACATGTATATGGGGCAAAGTCCCAACGTCACGTCATGCACAAGGTGCATATGGTGGACAACAGGCATATGCGTCAATAACAAATTGTCCAGCAAACACTCTGTGGAAGCTGTTATTGACTCGTTTTTGGGGCAATTCAGAGGTGACAGAGTCCCCCGAAGGGAGGGGTGTTGTGGAATGTGTGGTTTCAGTTCCCAATGAGTTCCTTGAGCAAATACCACAAACAAAGGACTACCTTCAACAGCTGCGGCAGATCACACCCTCTGTGACTAGCAAGTAAGACCTGCCACCTTTTGCGCTATTCCTACGGCTTGCCATCTGTCACATGCATGAGCTTTCTTTGCATTAGCTATCATGTTGTTGGTGTGCATGCCATGTAAGCCAGCTAAAACACAGGCACTTGCAGATTGGCCTAGGCGCATGCATACCAGCACCCAAGTTGATCTGCATTTGCCTGTGCTTCAGTTGCAGATGTTGCCTTAATCCGTAACATCTGTATACTGAAGTGCATTGTTTTGAGTTACATGGAGTTATTACTGCCGAGGCATGTCTGATTCGCTGATGTGGGATGCAGTTGCCGGTTAGGAAGCAAAATCATCTTGACCAAAGAGATGAACGACATGCAAGTGGCCATGCACGAAGTGTACCCATGGAGGACCATTTGATGGCACATTCTGCCACCCATATTGCAGCTTCAGACAACCGCCTTTTTGCTTTCAGACAATCACAGCTTGGTACAATAGTGCAGTTGGTCAATGCGAGCTTTACATGGACCTGCTTGTCATTTAATGGATATCGAGAACAGCTTGAACCTGATAACATCACCAAAGGGGTTGCTCATGACAGCTGGTGATTGTGCATCCTTCAGATAGTCCCTGATTACTGCAATGATGACACAACGGTAAGACAGACACTGTAGTGACAAGTGGTATGACACGGAACCTCCCATGCAGTCAGACATATTCCTAAGCCTTGTTTTGCACTGGAGATGCAAGTACATGGACAACACTGGAATTCTTCGTTGTACTCCAAATCCTTGAGGTCCAATGCTGCAGTCAAATGGGTGTGCTTGCCATTGCAAAGACGGAAGCACGTGAATGTGAAATCTCACTCCTGCACAGTGTGCTCTGAACCTGCTCGTGCCTTTCAGTGGATCTGACTGCTGGCTCAGGTGCGTGCACAATGCCTATCTGTTCTTGGTCCAGCTCAGTAACAGCAACTTTGTGATTGGGGCAGCTGATTTGACTGTTGTGCCACGCTCTGCAACAGCTTGTCCTTGAATGTAGACTTCATCAAGACAGCAAATGAGGCATTCTGGTCATGTGCTGGGAAAGCATGACTTTAGCCAGTACGTTATGGCCTGATGATGGTCCGTGGCCAAACATTAGGGTCTTTCATTTCTGTGACCATTCCCGTTGGTAGGTCATTCTGTCTGGATTGAGGTAGAGATCTGGGTCCTTCACGCACAGATAGGCTTGTGTTGGCTCTTGCCTGCAGATCCAGAAAGACATTCGAGCTCCTGCTAAGAAGCCAGAACGTAGTACACAAACAACAAGGTGTTACTTACCCTGGCTCAGACTTGAGGCACTCTCGCACGTTTCTCCAAGCAGGCCGTACCTTGGCCCCAAACTCAAGTGTGAACAAGGCCTGTGCTGAGCAATACACTCTATTGAGAAACAACAAGCATCCGACAGCTGCAGGCTGTGGGGCATATCCTTCTTGAGTGCTACGTATGACACAGCAATATGCTGCAGGACGCACCTGCAGAAGATCTTCCACTCGAGCGTTACACCTATGCGGCCTGGCTTTTGGTCTTTCTGGCGGCCCCTGCGACTCGCTTGACATCAAAAATATCAGCAAACAGCACGAACACACGAAACAAACCACGCCAAGCGCGTTGTCAACAAGCCTAGGTATAGCTGTCAAGCTTGACCTAGCGGCTCCGGAACCAATTTTTCCATGGTCAAACACTACTAAAAGCGTCGAATGCATCCTATATCGCGCCGTAAGCGTCCTAGCGGGCTCGTCATGGTAAAGCTCACGCCGAAGCTGATCTCGCAGGAGTTTCCAGATGAGGATCCGCAATCCATGCAAAAGCTGGCCCTGTCTGGCAAGGGCATTGAGAAGGTAGCTGAGCTTACAGAATCACTCCCGTCGCGTCTCACCGCACCTCAAGTCATCGCTGAGTTTGTGACGCAGATTGTTCGTTTGAGTACCTTCTCTCAGCTGATCAGGCTGGATTTGAGCAACAACGCTCTTACTAGTCTGGAAGGGGTTAGCCAAAATGTCACTCTCAAATGGCTGTCAGCACAGTCCAACCAGATTACAGCCTTGACTGGCCTGGATACGCTCAAGCAGCTGCAGGTGAATGTACTGCTGAACTCTGCAAATGCTGCTGCACACCAGCCTTGCAGCAGCTACACTGCTTAACATCACGACGTATTTAAGCATGTCCGCTCACACTCAGAATGCACATGAAGTCCAGCAACTGTCTAGCACCAGGGCTGCAACACAGACCACACAACAACATGAGCAGCTGCAACAAGCAAGAGAAAGCATTCCTCAGATCATGAGTCAGATCAGCTTGCATGCGTGCAGGTGCTGGATTTAGGCCACAATGCTCTCAGTGGAAGGCTCACAATCACCGGCCTCCCATCCCTGCGTGCACTCATGCTCAATGGCAATCAGCTCACAGACATTGAAGGTACTGCACATACCCTGGTGCAAACTGAGTTGCACCCAGCACACAGCAGCAGACTACATGGCATGCTTTCTCATTCATGCATCATAAATGCCACCCAGTTTCCACCTGAGCCATGCTTACGCCCGTCCCCATGAAAAACAGTCACTGCACACAAACTGCAAGCGGCACACAGGAACACACAACACCATACTTTGACAGCTTGCAAGCTGATGACATCTGAATTTGCTGATGTTGCAGGTCTTGGTGTGCTACCTGAGTTGAACACGTTGATTCTGAAGCAGAATCAAGTCACTGACCTGGGCACCTCCCTGCATGGATGCACAGCTCTTGCCAAGCTGTCAGTAGCACACAACAAGTACACACGCTTTCCTGTTACACAGATTCTGCAATCAGTGAAGCCTTGTGATTGAGGCAGCAGCTCTGGTCAAATTTTGCATTTAGCTTCAAACAGCAACTCAGGCACTCTGCTTGACAGCTAGTGTATGCTGCGCAAGATGTCAAAGCGAGCTGCTTTAGTAAACAGTCTCTGACAGGCTGCAGCTATAGTATACGTGCTTGGGGAACAGCGATACAGCAATGCAAAGTGGCTCACCGCAACCCATGAGCATTGCTTCAGCAAGGTTGCACAGGCAGTACCTGAGCAGTTCGTGTTGGTGTGCAGGCTGCAGCAACTTGGCTCAGCACTCAGTGAGTGCAGCAGCCTAGCTGAGCTGCGAGTCAGCCACAATGCTCTCCAGAGTCTGCCTCAAGAACTCAGCCGCAACAAGCGACTCAAGATCATTGAGGCAGGAGCCAACCAGATTGACAACTTTGAGGAAGTGCAGGTGAGCACCTGAGTCTCTGTCCTGATTGCATGTAAAAGTGTGAGACGTGGTCAGATGTACAGTGCATGCTGCATGAGCGCTCCCAGGCATCCATGCTCTTCTTGCTGGTAACCAGCAGCTAGTTTCAACTGCTTTGCAGTCTGTCAAAATGTGATGCTACTATTAGCCGCCTGCAATAATTTGAGACTGGCTTGAAGCCCCACCCTGATCCATTTGTAGCCACAACTTCAATGGCATCTGGATCTACCACATTTGGTCAACCTGCAGCCTCATCTGCAGTGTCCATCATAAGCTAAAGTTGTATTTGTCTTGTTGGCAGGTCCTGTCTCAGCTGCCGTCCTTACATCAGCTCAATCTGAGAGGCTGCCCAATAGCAGACGAGCCTGACTACCAGCAGCGCCTGCTGCAGCAGCTGCCTATGCTTGATGTGCTGGACAGCAAGAAGATTGCCAAAGCAGGCTTCTCAAGAGGTGCCAAGTCTGCCGTGGCTGCTGCTGTCAGCAAGCAAGCCAAGAAGCCTAGCTTTGAGATCAGCTCTAGTACACCAAATGATGCACAGAATCATGCTGACAACACTACGAGGGGAGATGACAGTTCAGTGAAGGAAGTTGATGCTGTGCTTAAAGGCAAGAAGAAGCGATTGCATGCTGACACGGATGTAGCAAATGTGCCTACAGCCAAGAAGGTCCACAAGGCCAGAAAGAAGAAGACGGGTTCAGAGGCGAATGTTGAGTCAAACCTACCAGTGACACAAACTGCTGGCAACAAGCAGTCCGCACCCAAATCACCTAAGCAGCAAGTAGCAGATTTGGCAGTTGCAGATGCAGCAGAGGATCAGCATGAGCCAAAGAAAGAAAAGAAACGTAAGTCAAAAGTGAAGAAACAGTCAAATGCAAATGATGGCAGCCGGAGTTTTTTGGCTGATGTACTGAATCCCATGGAATCCCAGGGACTACCCCAGCCGCCTGCTGCCAAGCCAGAGAATGCCAGAGCAGCAACTGATGTCCCAGCTTCTAACCCTGCAGCAGCAGCTTCTGGTCTGGTCAAGGTCATAGAGGCAGCACCAGCTAAGAGGCTGAAAGGCAAGAAGGGCAAGCATGGGAAAGACTCAGTTGGCAAGTCTGACAAGGGAGTTGCCAATCACACATCTGGCTCAAGTGCTGCTCAGCTGTTACAAAATGGGCTTGGACTGGATGCATTGCAAGTGGGTCTAGGAGGGACCACAGCATGGAACTGATGATGTCAGCGTGTAAGTCTATGTATGCTGGCATCCTGATTCCTCCCTTCTGTTGCTGCCATGACCACTTGTCCACTGTTCATTACTCATCGATTACCCCTTGCACAAGTTTGTTCTTTCAATTTTGATAAATTCATCAACTTCGAGAGTTATAGATAAGGGTTCAATTCATATTGAGTTGGGTAGCTGAGACTGAAAAGCAAGCTTGTGCAGCCTGAGAGAACAGACCCTGCATGTAAGGTCCTCAGGTAGTTACCTATGCCTAAAAGTTGCCTGTCATCCCTAGGATTAAAGAGGCCGCGTGATGAGTGCTTGCATCGCACAGGACTTGAGATGAACTGCACCTTGACATGTTGCTTCTCACCAACACAAAACTGCTCATCAGTCAATTGGGCTTGCTGGAGGTGTGCAGTGCCACAATATCTGCGTTTCACACACGCACCTTCAGACGATGCTTTGTACGTCGCAGCGAACGTCAATTTTATTGGACACGCCAGCGATTTCTGCAGACTGCATACGACATGCTGTATACAATCTTGATTTTCCAGAAGTGTATAATTACCGCATTCTTTGGCTGCAACGCAACTTTTGGTTTCAATGAAGGCAGCCACACCTAAACAAAACGGAACGGTCGACAGCAGACCGTTCACCACGTCAACCCCGCAACAGTGATATCCAAAAGAGTCCCAGCATTGACACGCAATGGCCTGTGAGGCACAGCAGGCAAACACCCCGCAGGCTTACACACAGCCAGCCGTTGTCACAGAATTGTTATCTGAATCAACTTGATGTGACTGTTTGCAGAATGCTGAGGTGACATCTGCACGCATAGCTGCTGCAAAGGCCTTAGAGCTCTCAACCGACCCAAGCAGGGCCCGCTGTGTAGAGTTGGAGTGTCTGCTGCAGGCCAAAACAGCACACATATCCTATCTGGAGGTCAGGTCACTGCACCAACTTTGCACATGATGTTGAGATACAACATGACATGCAAAAGCAGATCTTACAAGAATCAAGTTTCACACAGGCTGAGAGGGAAGCTCAAGCTCGCTCCCATGCCGTTCGCTTGGCAGAACTTCAGGAAAGCTGTCATAAGAAGGTTCGTCAGCTTCAACAGCTTCACAGGGAGCAGCTGTCAGCTGCACAGACAACTGCTGCCGCAGCTTTGACAGCAGCTGCAGCCCCAGCAGCTAGTGCCGCTGTGGCAGGTACGAACCTGACCAAGATATTGTATGTCAGTGTTTGGTTGTAGCATCTCCTGTTGCAAAACACACGATTTTTTTGTTGTTTAACTGTGACATGAGTGCTAGAACATGCTGCTACGAATCAGACCACAGTCTTATGGGCTGTATCATCACCACACAGCCTGAGATTTGCTTCTGTGTTGTACCAAGCAAGAGTCATTGTATTTCAGACTTGAATACAACACACTGAACTGCCTGCATGCAGAAGAGATCAAAGCAATGTCAGCCATGTTTGAAGCAGAGCAGGCGAAGCGTGCAGCCGAGTGCAGCTCACTGCAGGACAAGCTGCTGAGCGCTGAGCAGAGACAGGAGGACCTCAGAATAGCACTGGAGATAAGTAGCAGTCAGATGACCAGCATACAGCAACAAGAGCAGCAGGTCAGACAACAACTGGCAGACAGTCAAGCTCTTCACGCGGAGTTTGCTAGCAGCAAAGCAGCACTACAAGCACGCTGCTCTGCTCTAGAAGCACAGCTTGCAAGCACGCAGTCTGACAGCAGTAAGAGTCAGAAACAAGGCTCAAGTGCGACGCAGCCGGACTCTGCAGCAGTCTTGCAGCTTTTAGAGCAACAGCTGGTCTCCCTGAGTCACATGCTAAGAGAAAAGGAACAGCAGATTGGTGCCCTGCAAGAGACTGTGCAGCAGCAATGTGACGAGCGCACATTGATGCACATCAAGTACATGCAGCTGCAATCAGCTCATCAGACGGCGAGTCTCAGTACAGCTTCAGGCAACAGCCCAGTTCAGCCCATTGTAACAAGCAGCCATACTGCGCAGACAGCCAGTGCTAGTGATGGCAGTATGAGCCATTCCAACTTGTTGTCTAGTCAGATGTCAGCTGGGAAACATGTGTCTGAAAAAGCTGAGGCTCCTGCACAAAGCAGGGGTAAGTTGAACAGGCTTGCATCTGCTTCAGAGCAACAGCATGGTAAGAGCGGACTGCTAGGGAGAATCATGGCTACTAGCAGCAAAACTGGCAAAACTGTGGGAATTAAGTGTGACATTCTCAGCTCATAGGGCACATTCTGAACTCTGCAGTGTGATCACCAGGGATCGTGTGTGATCAGGGACTCAGAAAGCTTGGCTGATTGGGCAACACAATGTTTGTCAGTTTTTGGGCAACTTTTCCCACCAATCGTCAGGCTGATTTGTTATGTAAGACTTAGGTACAGGTCAATTGTGACCATCCATCTGCGGTGCATATTTCATTGGTGCATGCTGCAAGATATCCGGAGAGCGCTAGCACAATGAGCTTTCTGACCAAGGAGTGAGCATGTTAAGACCGTCGTGTGAAGTGCTCATCCAATACGTTGCTGGGCTTCAGAACGCAGCATAACTTTAACCAAGCCTGAAATGCTAAGAACAGTCAGTGTACCGTAATGTTCATCTTAAACGTCGCATATGTGTTCTAGTAAGTGCTACATGCAGCGTAGCAGTCGTTCAAGCTGCAATTCTGTACCAAGACCGTCATTCAGTGATGTGATACATCCTGTGATTTGCAGCTGCCAAAGAGGCATCAACTACTCTCAGTGACAATAGACAACAAAGTCAGTCTCAACTAATTAGACACGCATGCTGCAACCAAGGCTACTGCACTGGCATGTCATCTTTCAGCACTAGTGCACAAACCAATCTACATTCTGTTGGGCGCAGTACAATTTGTGGTCAACTGTCATTGTCACTCCACCCAATATGGACACAAAAAGGAGTCTGATGACCTGCATATTGCTACATACAACTGCAACCCAACCTGCAACACCGTTCTACTCAGTATGAGGGGCTCTTCATCCTGCCTCTTGCACAGCATGCAGGTGCTGCACAGCGTGTTGTATGGCAGACATGGCTTTGATGCATTGCTGCTGCAGCTCCTTGCATGATTGAAGGCTCTGCAGCTTGACCCTTGCTTCCTGCTGCTTTGCTACCACATCTGTCAAAGCATCGACTGCAGCTTGAGGGATTGATTGCAAGTCCATTTCGCACTTTGTCAACACTTTCTCTAGCAGCACCATCAGCTTTTTGGTGTCGCAAGACGTCATGAAGTCTGCGAGAAGATCCATGAATGGCGTTGCTGCTTCAAGCTCTTCATCAAGCCCTTCTGAATCAAGATCCTTTTTCAGGTGTGAAAGCAGCTCCTTCGCGTGACGTGCTTGACTGAGTGTAGCCCGTTTGGGTGTGGTTTGTAGGTAGTCTCTGTACTGAGACACCTGTTGGTACCCATCCCCTAGGAAAGCTTGGGGCCACTCAGCATAGGGGGTGGTGCCATTGCCGTAGGATGCAAACAGCTCCTGCATGGGTGCAATGCTGCGCAGGGTGATCAGGTACAGCTTCCCTTGGTACTCTTTGTACTCACAGTTGCAGAGGTGACGCTTGTGGAAGGGCTGAGTGTTCACATATCTGGCAGGTGAAGATGTGGATGTGGAGCCAGCATCGCAGACCAACCCGTCTTGCAGATCAAACTGAAAAGCATTTGGACGCCTGGAAGCTTGCTCAGCCGTTCTTGTTGTGCCAGTGTATGCATACAACACAAAGCGTGCTGGCAAGCGAGTCATGGAGAAGAGCCCGTGTCCAGCCACAGTACTTTTGGCAACTGCTGTCCATTCGTCACGATGAAGCTCAGTGACATTGTTGCTGCTCCTTTGCAGGGCCTCATCTGTCTGCCAGGTCCAGTCCTCTTGAACCTGTGGCATACAACTCGAGTGAGTGACCAGCGTGCTAAGCTGGGCTCATGGCATGCAAACCAGTTTCTGCTGGTTCTTCCAAGCGTACACTACCTCTAAGTCACTGTCCCTTTCTTCGTCGCTGTCCTTCCCAGCAATTTTCTCGCCATCACTGTCATATGACCTATCCCTTGATGATTCTGAGCTTTCCGACTGCTCTTGAATACTGTCAGGCTCTTCGGCCTCTGAGCGAGCCGAATTATCTTCTTCTGCATCTTCGCTTGAGCAACGGGGCCGAGGGTGAGTAGGGCAGCTCTTGCGGGCGGCCTTAGTGGCAAGTTGTTTCCTAGGTTGATGGCTTGGCTGGAAGCGCCTTCGTATCGCTTGAAAGTTGCACAACGTGTTTTTCCGTGCTGCTTTCGTGATCATGCTGGTCTACTGCGTCTAGCGCAACGTTTGTGCACAGAGATTGAGCTGCAGTTCTCAAGTCTGCTGATGAACAGCATTCAAATTCAAAACTCAAAACTATAGACTCTGGAATTCAGGCCCTGGACAGCATGACGAGGTTTCACGCCCTACTTGGATTGCAAGGTGCTGGACCCTTGTTCGGAAATGGCTCAGACATGAACTGCATAAATTACAAGCCGCTTGTAATGCTAAGTACCATGGATGTTGCACGCTTGACATGACACATCAGCATGACCATAGCAACCTACGTTGTCAGTAGCCTCAATCAATATTTCAGCGAATGCACATTGATCCAGAGGACTCTGCCAACGAGCTGTTCAGTAGCTGGTAGATAGTCAGCATCTGCCTTGCAGCATGAGCCAAGCATCTCATGCACTGGCAGTTGTACCGGATCTAGCGCATGCCGTTCATCAGGCGGTCCAACACAATGTTGAGGTCAATGCTTTGACCACTCTCCATCAGTTTGGTCACCACGCCTCGAACCTCATGTCTGCTGAAACCCATGTTGACGATGTCATCAATAACCTTCTCCAGAGGGACAGTGTGTGTTTGAGCCTGTGCTCCACCCTGCAGCAGCGCACAGCAGGTTTAAACCCTAAACCCTAAAGCCATAGCATTTGCCACCGACCTGAGATCTTTATGGCATTGTGCATGTAGTGCAATTGGCCCTCCCATGGTATGTGCTTATGTCTGAGTATGCAATCAGTCCACCAAAGCTATCGACGCAATAGAAGCAGGGCAGTCTGTAAGATCATGTGATGAGCTGTGTCCAAAGCCTCCATTCATAATTGCACAGCAGCTTCTTTGCAGCAACAATAATGCCTTGCCACAACAGTGCGCATTGTGTGGGCAGTGCAACAGACAATGATTGCACATGGAACGTGGCAAACACGAAGAGCTCAAGATGGGCCCTGCAGCATTGAGCTAGGTGCAGTCAAAAGCAAGGCATCGACACTGACAGCTATGCCTGGCATCATCATGGTAATCGTGTCCCCCCCCCCCCCCCCTTCCCGCCTGAACTCCTGAATTCTCGTGATGTGAATTTTGTCAAATGCTTACATAACAGCACACCATCTGCAGGTGCAAGCATCAGACTATACCGTGCTACCCTACTTGCAATGTGAATGTAGACTGTCACTTCCAATATGCACAAGCTTGGCAAGCAAGGGCAGTACCTGTGGGGCTGGGGAAGGGGAGCTGGAGGGGCGGCTGATGAAGGGCTGCTGCTGCTGGCCCTGGCCTGGGCCCTGGTACCCGGGCATCTGGGGAGGTGGCTGGGGTGGAGCTGGGTAAGAAGACTGCCCCTGCAGTCAAAGACAATGTATACTTTGTTAGATGCATTACCCATGAAACAACCTTGTAAAGCATGGGATAAACCAGCCAGACAGCAGGTGTCTGATGTTGGAGGATAGCTATGAAAAAGCATACCACATGCATGCAACGTACACTCTCACAGCAAGTCCCATTTTGACAAACCAGCTGGGAATGATTGACAATGAATGCAACATCAGCACAAGGAAGCACAGCTCTGACATTGCATGCCACAACTTGTGCTGACATGCAGCCGTATGCAAACGTTGACATGCCACTTTACACAATAGCCTATGCTGACATGCGTCATAGTGACACCGCTTGTTACTGTGTGATAGTGGTAATAGTGTGAAGGCTCGAGCATACCTGGCTAGAGACTCCTGTGTACCCCTGTGCACTGTTGTACTGCTGGAAAGGGGTTCCCTGACCCCCATACTGTGGAAGCCCTCCAGGAGGGGGTGGTGGGGGGTTGTACTGCTGACGTGGGGGCTGGGGTGTGGAGGGTGGGGGTGGAGGTGGAGGTCCACCACTAGAACCCTGAAAGCACATTAGATGCATCATTGTGCATCAATTGCACTGAATGAGCCATGGGCTCTCAGCATTGCTGGCAGTATTGCTGGGACCATGCAAGGTGGCGCAAGTAAATGTGATAGTTTGCTCAATTGTGTCGCTCATTTGTGGATGCGTCAACAGCTTCCCAAGGCAGAGTTTACAATGCGTCCCCATGAAGACTTGTCAAACAGATTAGCAACAAATCAAGACATGACTGAGACAACCAGCGACTCAAAACGCAAATCTGAGACAGCACATGCCAGCATGGGTGTCCAGGTTTAGCACTGAATGTTTACCTGAGAATAGAAAGAAGCTGGTCGACTAGATGGGGGAGGCAGGCTTACCCCAGGGGGTAGGTAGGGGGCTGGCAAAGCGGAGCCCTGCGTCAATGCATGCATGATCAGGACTGACACATCTCTTCCACAAAAGGCAGTCAGTGTCTATATGATTAGGACACAAATATAGCATACTCAACAGGCAGTCACTAATGCGCCAAGCAGCCATAGTTGCTGCAAGGGATCATGTCCTGATCAGGCAACCAGTGGAAACCTAGGGCTGTTGAGGAGACAGTATGCCAGCTAGCCTTGGACAAGATGTTGTACCTGAGGAGGGATGTACTGCTGAGAGTGCTGCCTTTCAGGCACCCCACTTGGGCCCGGGGGAGGAGGCGGCCCATAGCTTGGGGGAGCCTGGGGGCCGCCCTGGTATGGTGGGGTCTTGCTGGTGTCTAGCTGTGGCATGGGGGGCGGGGG
>JAABUP010007350.1_pt1 | contig 14875 bp, 27 predicted proteins | sample 5559201 | NCBI WGS metagenome assembly JAABUP01 (sample SAMN10711887, study PRJNA513373) | rock metagenome | isolation source: Antarctica rocks | place: Antarctica | reverse complement strand
ATTTGACCTTCGTCTTCTTCTATATGTGATCAGACTTGCTGGCTGGCTAAAGCATTGTAATCTCTCTCTCTCTCTCTCTCTCTCTCTCATACAGGATCATTCTGTGTACGTGCTGATCAGAGCACAAAATGCAGCGCAGGGCCTTGCAACAATGATCGATTGATCAATATTGCCGCAAGTGTTGTTGAGACTGCATGCACGAACGAATGCATGCTTGTCACGGACAGAAGGATACACACATGCAGATTCAAGGTGCAAGCCTGCCCGACAGTGCCTTCTGATGTCAGGGTGGAAACATTGCAAATGCATGCATATGCATACACATGCATGTCAACGAGCCTTGGAATAAAATGCTCATTCATACCCTGCTGCCTCATGCTCCGTCTCGGGAGCATGCTGAGACTTGGTGCTGAGACTTAGTGCTTGACCGAGGACTGTCGATAGATGCGGGATTACCTGATGCCTCGCAGGCTTTCGTCCCCTGGTCTGAAAGGGCATGCAACAGGATAATCAGCTGTCAAATGAAACAGCTGCGGGTCAAGTGATCCACACTATGCTGCCACAGCGTTTATCCAACTTGAGCCAGACGGACATCGCACCTCTGCTGCCTCTGCCCGTTGTATATGAGCCAGTCTCTGCTTCGCCAGCAAATGACATTTCCTCACTGGAAACCAGCTATGAACCTGCCGTTGCACAGCACGTCTTGGCGCTCTTGCAGTCTTGCGACACCTCCTACATGTGGGTTCCTCTTGAGCTTCGCAAGTAGATGCGAAGCAGAGATACTAATGCTGTGGTACATTTCAGAGTTCCAAAGCAAGCAGGCGCAGCAGCGCCGAATGTCACGGCCCCAGTCAGCGAGTTGCATCAAGCTATTCGGAGGCTTGATCCAGGAGCTTTTGAGACCCATATGGCCGGTAAAGCTGAAGGAAGCAAAGTCAGGGCTCTTGCGATGACAGTACAGTCAAGTGTCCGCTGGGTCTGTTGCAGGAAGACCAAGGCTTCCTGTTGAGGCCTTGGCAGCAGGGGAGACTGTTAGTTCCAACCGCCCAACACCTGCCACTGTGAGCCTGAATGCTGCTACATCAGACAGCATCAGTCAAGTGAGTCCAAAGATTGTTGTATCAGCTTTGCATCCTGTTGCAGAACATATAACTCTCTTGCTCTGCAGTCCATTGAGTCCCATGTTGAGCAGCGCAAGCCTAAAAGGACTAGGTCAGCTGTGGAAACCAAGCCAGAGTCATCAGAAGCCGATCTTGTTGGTGGGAGTAGTTTCTGTGCTGCAAAAGGGCTCTTGTACAATGCTGCTGAGTCACAGTTGTGCTGGCTGCAGCTGGTTGCAATCAAAGCATGCAAACCATCTTGGCCAAGCAGCAGTCCCATCAGGTTAGTCGTCAGGAAGATGGCCCACAGGAGACTGACTCAGATGTAGATATTGATGGCGTGAAAGAGAGTATGCCTAAGACTGGCATTCAGGACATCAGGGCACTGAACAACAGGCTTACAAAGCTGGCCTTGGCAAACAGCATTCGCCTTGTTCAGTCAGACCAGCTCTTGCTTCTTCTTGATGCTTTGGACTCTACAATGCAGCAGGGGGACTCTCTGCTTGTTGGCACATGTGCACAGGTGAGTTGTCTCACGCATTCATGGCATATGAATGGAAGCTGACAAAGAGATGCATTTTAAGGTGTGGACCTGCCTAGTATATACGCCTCTCAATTTGGTCTGCAGTCAATGTCATTCCAGTGGTGCCTGGAATTGCATGGCATCACAAGCCATCGTCAGCAGTAAGTACCCAGGCTGCGCATCAGTTGCTGATGCCTTTTGCAGCTTTGATGTGTCATCATGCAACCCAATTCCGTGTCTATGTGCATGCTTGCACAGTGCTTGCTGTCACATGCTGAACTTGCATGCAGGACGATGTCCAACAACAGGCGCAAATCCTGCTATCAGTGGAGGCCTGCATGGCTTGCCTGCAAATACTTGCTGCTCCTGGCATGCCCAAGCAAGTGTACAAGGAGGAGCTGATAGACAGGCTTGTGGGTCTTGTGCGCTTCCACTTGCTACACAATGTACTGGTGTTCTATGATGCAGCCTTGTGTCAGGCACAAAGGCCAGAGCTGCTGAAGCCAGGTGCCCCTTAGTCTTTGAACAGTCTGTCATGCACGAGATGAACCCCACACTGTCCTATGCTCAGTCAAATGCAAAAGCTGTTGGGCAGCACAAGCTCACAGTCATGGCAATCTGCTCTCCCTGTTGCTTCCAAGTATCTTATCGTCCCTGCCAACTGTCTGCATGATGGGTAGGCATGTTGTACATACATGTATCTGCTGAAGGCTTTCATGCCGGTCTTTTAGTGCGTCCTTTGAGAAACCAGGCTCAAAGATTTGTGAGCAAGCCTCTCCTGAGCTGTTTGCTGTGCACATCCTCCATCACTCATCATCTGCTGAATTAGGGTCATGGTCTGTCATTGCAGATGAAGATGATTATGACGCCCAGGAGGCACAGCCTGCGTCCAAGAAAAAGACTCCAAAGTCAGCAAAGAAGTCAGCCCCAACGCTCAGGCAAGTAGCCAAAACTTTTGATGATCTCTGTCCATCAATGCTTACCGTTTCTGACTCCGTTGGCATGGGTGTCTGTGTACGCATGGCTTTGCCAGTCTTGCTGTCATGGTCACGATGCCAACTTTGGATGGTTGATGATCACAAAAGTTAACCAAGACCATGTAGAGACTAGGACAAGCATGCGTTCTATTTGTCAATGGTTCAAGCTTGTCAGTGCTGCTTCACAGAGTGTTTCTCCAATTCAGGCACCCTGTTGTGCTTCAGCACAGAGCATATGACCTCAAGGTGCCATGCAAATCACACAACAATGCTGCTTGTTCCATGTCAACCTAAGCTTGCTGTTCTTTGACAGCAAGAGTTTGAACACCTACTGTATGACTAAATTGATACTTGCCATCTCTAGCGTGCAATTTACTCTGGACTACTCACATTACCTGAGCTAGTCGCTAACTGCTTGCTGCAGAGTGCCATCCTCAGCCAAAGCCATTCAGAGCAGGCTGGAAGTTGTCTTGCAACTGATGGGACAGCTCATGACAACCGTGCAGCTGCAGCACAGCACCTTGCTTACACTATCAAGAGTAGCCTGCCAGACCTTGACAGTGCAAGGAGTAGATCTGCTACAAATCAAGGCTGCAGGTCAGGACACTAAAACATCAGAGATGAATCCCATGGCAGACTTGCCTTGTTACACATCATCTGCATTGCAACGTGTCGACATTTCCCATGCATAGCGCTAACTGTACCTGCTGCAAGGTTGTTTGGTCGGTGGTTTGCGGGAAGGGCCCTACCAGTGTGAACCTGAGAGCAGCGCAACAATGGTGTTGCGTTGCATGACTGTCAAAGATGTTGTATTAAGAGACCTTTTAGGGATGCTCGGAATAGACTGCTCTGGACCGACAAGGCTTGCCCTGCATGTACCTAGCTCATCATGAGCCGCAATGCTCCAGATCATTGTTGTTGCAATGATGATGAGTATGGTTATCATCATGAACATATTATCATCGTATCATTATCATTATTGTTGATGTTGTTCTCGCCATCATGAGTGTTGCTGTTATAGCTGAGTGTTGCCCTGCCAAATGCAATGTGCGTTGCGCAGGGCTTCTGGTTTCCATCTTTCAGCACTGCCCTTCATTGCAAAGCACCCTGATGGAAGACGTACTGACGCAAGTTCTGCCGTGTGTGCCTGTGGGCAAGCGTTGTCCCCGGGCCTACCTAGTTGGGGATGAGAAATCTGCTTCCATCCAGGTCGTTGTTGCCATGCTGGTACAGATGATTCAGGTGCGTATGCAGTTTGCTATGCTTTGCACCTAGCTGAGTGTCAATGTCTATTGTCGCTTACCTCTCTGGCAGCAAGGAAAGCCCTACAAAGGCACATTGCTACAATTCTTAACGTTGCATGGCAAGTACCACTGGCTGATTTGCGTTTCAAAATGCTTTGAGCTCAAGATCTGTCTGAGACTTAAAGTAATATCCTGAAGTGGTTGCATGCCTACACACAACATGAACTGCTGCAGGCTTGTGTGCAATTGCCAGTGAGCAGTGGGCAGGACGACAGCAGTGGAGTCGCAGACTTGCGGGACTGTTTTGCGCCTGCTGTAGCCCACTCTGATATGTTCTGGCATGGCTGCTTTGACAGGTATTCATCAGACTCCAATTGCCTGTTTATGATGCTTGCAGCATTGCCTTCAGCCCAACAGCTTCATCAAATGGCTGCTGCGTATGCCTGCTAGTGCAACACATACCCACTCTCTTGTTGCTCTAGTACATGAGGCCTAGAAGCGCTTCTAGGCCATGCTGTTGACTTCAAAGTCTCTTTGCAGCTGTGCTGATGCTGCATGCTACAGACTGCTGCTGGATGACACAGCAAGCTTTTGGCGTAAGCATGATTCTTGCTCTGCAGGTTCCCGTCTGCAAAGGCGCAGAAGTCTGACTCAGATCTGGATGTGAAGCAGCTAGTGGAACAGATCATCTTAGGTGAGATTTGCTGCAACCACCTGCGCCAATTTTAGCTGCTGCCTTGGCTCTACGACAATCAGCAAGCAGTTGCAAGTCATGCCAGGCTGTTGAGATCATGCTTAATTACCTTGTCTTGAACCAAGTGCTTGCCAGTCTTTAGGATCAGTGGCTGCACTACAAACAACCATTCAGGATGCCCTGAGTATCAGGCATGTACTGACTGTACCACCTGATTACACTTGTCTATTCCAATACCACATGAATACACTTGTCAATTCCAACATGCAGATCTGCTGCGCATACAAAACTTGCCAGCTTGGCCAGCAGCAGGAACAGTGTTGATCAGGTGCATCAACGCCCTGGGGGGTCCTAAGGGCTTGCAACACCCAGATGCAGGTGTCAGGCAGATCAGCGTGGACTTGCTGGGGCTTATTGCTGCACAGTTATACAAAGATGCCCTCACAGCAGAGGACAACCAGGCCTGGCTTATGCAGTTTGCAGCATCAGACGGTGAGCCCTTGCAATCTGGCATATCTTTGCACGCTTGCTGATGCAACTGCCAATGCCGTTATAGCTGTCTGCAAACTTGACTGCATCAGTATCACTGTCTGTGCTGCATTTGGAGGGTACTGAGCACCCATCTTGTGCAGAACGCATCTTACATGTGCTGCATATGTCCTTCTTTATTGGACTGCTCAGCGACCCTGATAATCACTGTTGCTTCTCAAACATGTCAGCTCAATAGGATGGGAAGTGCACAGGGCCAGGGCTTCTGCATTTTGAGCTTTGCAAGCCTGCACATCACAGTGACCCATGCAACGCAGGTGAAGATGCAGGCAGTGAGGCACACATGGTAGCTCAGCACCTGCTGCTGGACTTCCTGGCTGACAGGCATCAACAGAAGGACACAGCCCTTTCCTTATCTGCCAGAACATTCCTGACCTGCCGCCTGTTTGCTGATGAGCTGACAAGCCTGCGTGCCGCTGCTGCACTCACCCAGCAGCAGCAGGCTCAGCTGCTTGTGAAGTATCACAACACCAGCGAACAGCTTGAGAAAGGCCTGGTGTGTGATCTGAATGCAGGTGGGTTGGCAAGTAATGCTTTACCTTCCCTGTTTGCTAGGGAAGGTAGTTCTCTTTGCTTGTATCTCAATTGTTTGTGCAGCCATCCTATGCAAATTGCCAATGATACGCACAACTCAGGCCACCCTGCAAGCACTGGCCATCTATCTTCCAGAACCTTGTGTCATCATAGCTCATGAGATCACCCTCCTCAGCAAAATGTTGGCACCTCCCAAAAATCTGCAACTGCTTGCGTCAGACCCTACCAGCCTTGTGTCAGAAATGGACAGCAAACAGCGCGAGCCAAGTGATGTGTGTGCAGGTGAGGCTGCTAGGTTGTCAGCAGCCCTGGTGCAACAGGGCCCTTTGGGCACAGGCCGCAAGGGCTTGCTGACCTGGCTCATCGGCGCTGCTGACAACACCAAACAGGTGGCCACTACTCGTGCCAAGGCCATCAAGGCTCTGGGCTCTGTGGCAGAGACTGACCCTCGCCTGCTGGCTAGCTCAGCAGTGCAGAAGGGCGTCAACAAAGCCCTGCAGGTACCTCCACATGCCCTCACCCTGTTGTTGTGAGCTTCGCCTATCAGGAGATCTCAGCAAGGTGAAGCACAGCATGACGCATTGCTCTCAGTGTAACTTGCTGTGCATGTTCAGAAAAGTCTGCTTCATTGGAGTGCAGTCACCGCTTAAGTCTCTGCTTTGGCAAGATGAACTGCTGGTAGACACTTCACAGCCCACATTCTTGTCCTCAGGCAGTGAGCGTGACTTCCGTATGCACTCCTGCATACGCTTTCGATTCATGGCAGTCTCATGAACAGCAGAGCTGTGTGCATGACTGCAGGACGATGCTGTGTCAGTCAGAGAGGCAGCTGTAGACTTGCTGGGCAAGCACATCAGCAGCAGTCAGGACCTGGCGCTGGTCTACTTTGATGTGCTGGCAACAGCTGTGCGTGACCCCGGCACCAGCGTACGTAGGCGAGCAGTCAACATCATGTGGGAGAGCTGTATCAAGCAGCCATGCTTTCCAAGAGCGACCCAGGCTTGTGTGCACATACTCACCAGGGCGACAGACCCTGAGGAGTCCATACAAAAGCTTGTGACCAAAGTCTTTCACAACTTGTGGTTCTCGCCTGTTGGACAAGGTAAAGCTTCTCTGCCACTTGTGCTACTTGCTTTGCCTGCTGACTGTCCTGTCTGGTCTTGCCATCAGCGTTCAGTCATGAATCTTGCAGCTATTGATTTAGTTGTGATTGGCCTATTGTACCTGATGGTTGCTGGCATACAAATGTCATTTCTGCCAAGGCTAAGACCCTCCCCCGCGAGGGGGTATTGGCTTGTGTGAGTCTTACAGCTATGCACTCAGCCTTGAATACATGTTTGTGCGTGACATCTAAGCTCACACGTTCCACCATCTGGGGCACCATCAAGCAACCACATTTTGTCGCTTGATGGATCTGGCTTATCATGCTCCTGACTACAGATTTGCTTCTGCATATGCATCTGAACTTGCAGCGCATCTCTCAATTCCTCCTGTTTGTGCTAGCCTAACCCACCAGCTCTGTGGCTTCATGTTATAGTGGGTGCTCACTCAGGTGAAGGATTGAGTCCTCAGTCCAGAGCCCAGCAGCTGGCAGAAGTAGCTGTGGCAGTGTATGAAGCAGGCTGCTCAGCCATCCACCTGCCGTTGGAGTCCAGCAACCCACTGTTGGCTATACTCAAGCAAGCACTTGTGAAAGAAGGGGCTGAGCAAAGTGTGGGGCAGGCCCTGGCAACAGCCCTGCTGGAGAGTGTGTTACAAGCTGTGGATACTGAAGCTGACAGCTTTCCCCCTCTCATTGTAAGCCCTTGTCTTTTTGCTTGGTTCCACAGGCCCAGTCTTCTTGGGCGGTGACGTGCTGTTCTGCGGTGCTTGCAAAGCATCAACTGGGTCAGTACGCAGTTGTGTACCTTTCAACTATGCAGTCCTAGGTTGACTCAATGCACACATCCCAGCACAATCTGTCACGCAAGCAAGTTCCAACACATGTCACAGCACAACCTGTCACATAAGGGAGCTCTATGAACACATGCAGTGCTGCATTCTCCCAAGGTAGCTAGACATCTTTTCCAACACCAGCAGTAGTGTGGACATATTGCGTCATCTACAGTGCGTCTGTGCCTGCTTCTTCCTGATTGTCCGGCTAACAGTAATTAATGGAAAGTCAACATCAGGCAGGCCGATCATGCTGAGAAAGTACACGTTTCAACCTGTGCAGGCCCTGCATGCTTTCTGCCTGGCAGATGTCTCCCTGTGCATGCCACCAAACGACCCAGCCAGCTTTGCAAGGTGCCTGGCACCTTACCTCAAGGTGGCCCCACCTGATCCAGCCATCACCAATGATGAGCGACGCAGAGGAGCCGAGCGCCTCCTCTGCATATTGTCCATCATCAATTCCTTGCTTGGTAAGCTGGACAGATTGGCACACGAGGCTGCTCAGGATCTGGAGGTTGATCTCGTGCAGCTCATCAATGGCCATCACTACGTCCAGGTCAGCGCTTTTGACACTGATGCTCCCAAATGCTCTGCGTCTTTGTGTGCAAGACTGTCGGACATGTTTCTACACCGTTATGACAGCCAGCTCGCATCCATGTCTGTGGAAGAGCTAAGTGCACAGTTTATTCTCATATGCTCTGTCAGTTTCACATCATGATTAGCACTCGGTCTTAAAGTCAGCTGGTCGCAAACGCCACAGAAGACACACATTGTGAGCAAATGGGCAATGCAACCTGATTTGTTGACAGGTAGTTTCTGGTGCTGCCCATGCACTGTGCTGCCTGGCCAGGCTGAGCCCTTCTGCAGGGCAGCGCCTAGCAGCCCTGATGACGCTATACTTGGGGGCACTCAAGCAGAAACATCCTCTTCTGCTTAACCCACCTGCTGAGCCTGCTGCACGCCAGACCAATGATGCCCACATATCTAGGTGACTTTGCGTGCTGCAGTATGGTTCTACTGTCTACCTTTCGTTATGTGCTTCAAAAAGAAACAGGGTGCAATTGGATCAGCTTGCATGCATTTGCACCAGCTTGCATGTCAGAAAATATGTACATTTCAGGACATACAAATCTCATCTGGCTCTGATTGTTCAGCTTTTTCCATCAGCTGCTCAAAAATTGCATCACGTAGAGTCTCAATTGGAATGTGGAGCGCAGGGAACAATGCAGAGTATCCATCAATTGTTACAGTGCCATTTGATGCATGTTTTGACGCCGCAGATTTTTATTCATTGTGGGTCAGCTGGTCCGCCATGGTGCTGATATCTTGCAACACACTGCACCATCTGGCCCTCCCACACTGGACATCCGCCAGCTTCTGGACACCCTGCTCTCCTTCTACAACCCGCTTCAAGGCAGCCTGAAAGTGAAGGAGAAGGCGCTTGAAGGGCTGGGCCTGCTGTTTGTTGCACACCCTGCAGCTCTACTGCAGCCTGCTGCTAGTGCTGCCATGCAGCAGGCGCTGCAGCTGTCTGCACCCACTGCTCTCAAGCTCAAGGTGCTCAGCAATCTTCTGGAGCTGCTCAAGGTCAGATTCCTTGTTGAACATCTGGGCTTTCAAGCCAGGATGCCTGATGAGTCACAGTTGGCTCCACACCCCAGATTGTAAAGTATAAAATGAAATGAAATATTTTTTGTTGTCTTGGCCTGCTGCAGTGGAATGCATGCACACACCTGTGAGGTGATTTGTCAAGTGGACCAGCAGGTCCCAAGGGGAAGAGTCCCTGAAAAAGTCCATAAAACAGACTGCATACAATGAGTTCCACGTACATCACATATTGATGACAGTGCTAGCATGAGTTGTACATCATGTCGTGTTCTGTGACCCAGTCAGGATTGTGAGGTTTTCATTAGGTGTCATGCACATTGGCCATTCACAGCAACGTCAATCCATCAGCACCCCTGTGAACACTTCTGTTGCAACACGCACATCATTGATAAGAAAGCTGGGTTGTATTCCTTTGAATGTCGCCTCTGGGAATTGCATGTGGGAAGCTGAAATGATGCATGATGGCTTGCTGTACCCTTGCCAAGCATCATTGTGGACAGACGACATGATTGAGTGTTGCCTGTAGCTTGTTTGTCAAGCATTCTCCCTTGGGTACAGCAGAACAAGCTGGAGGCAACACTTAATCATGCCTTATGTCCACAGTGCTGCTTGGCAAACACAGGACGATGCATGTTTGTCTGGCAATGCCACAACAGAAAAAGCTGGAGATCAAACATCAGGACACACTCTGTAACAAGTGCACCGGCTATCTCTGTCACTACAACTGCTTGTTACAAAGGCCGGAATTGCGCATGGGTGTATGTTACAGTCTGAGGAGGAAGGGCTGAAAGTGAAGCAGGAGGAGACTGGTGAGACGGTGCAGCTACCTGATCAGGCAGGTCGAGCCACAGCAGAGGCAGGCACCAGTCTGGTAGTTCCTGTGCAGAATGGGGAAGGAGACAGTCTCAACCTCAGCGCTGGCTTCATTCAGGTGCACATCTTGCTCCAAAAGTTGACTGTTGATGGCAATGATGAAGGTTGAATTGTTACGTATCTTCTTGGGCTGGGACTTGGATGTGTTCAGGCCTGGGCTCATTTTGCACGACGCCTGTGTGATTGCTCTCGTATGTGTTCAAGTATGTGTCCTTGCTTCTTCCTTGCCAAGTGTGCCACCTTGGTTTTGTGGCATATTGATGTCATCAGAAGCCTGGTTAGTGACTTTGTACACTTGGACTGTGTGGTAGCTGGTGCAACATGACACAGTCAAGCTGCCTGGTCTGCAGAACAACTGGGAGGCTGTGAAAGCTTTGGCGCTGGACACAAGCCGGCCCCAGCAGCAGCTGCCCACCTCCCCCTCCCAAGATGCTCAATCAGCAGCCCAGGTCTGTCATTCCAATGAGAAGGCTGCTGTAGCGGTGTGATGGCTGTCAGCAGTATTGCCACTGTCACTGTGAATCACTTGCAGGCTCCCTGTGCAGTTTCACCTTGTTTTCCTGCCTTGCTGTGCAGCAGTGTACAGACGTTGGCAATTAGATCTTGAAATGTTGCTTGGATGGTGTAGGATTTAGGAATTAGGGTTTAGGGTTAGGACAAGCTGCTGCATCAAACAGAGGGTTTTGGTTGCATGAAGCTGACATGATGCTGCAGGTAAGGAGGAGGGCATTGGAGGTGATGGAGGCTGTTTTACGGGGTGGGGTCATGCCACCCTTCAGCGCTGTGCCCACCCTCTTCGCCCTCACCACTGACCCCACCAGGTACTACCTTGTCCCCTTCTATACACCCTTGCATGTACCTATGCACCCTATGTACCTATGTACCCTTGTACCCTTCTATTCCTCCAGATAGTATGTACAGTATGTGAACCCAGCAAACAAGGCATGCACACTCCCTCAGATGGAGTTACATGCACATCCCTTGCTGTCCTATAGCTACGCTGTGCCTATGCAGTTGGCGTGCAGTCTGCAGGCAACATCTTCCTGCATTTGGCTTGGATAGAATGTTACTTCAGACAGCATCATTGACAATACGAGCAACTGAGAACAGGATCTGCTTCAGACAGCATCACAGCCAAATGCTGAAGTCCTGCATTGTGCAGGGATGTGTCTGAGCGAGCGCTCAGGGTTCTTCGCAAGGAGGCAGAGAAGTATAGTGAGGTGCGCAGTCGCCTGGCTACTGCTGAGGGGCTGCATGCCGCAGCCCTCTTCCAAGAAGGCCTCAAGCAGGCAACCCTGCCTGGACAATCCCCTGTTAAAGGTAAACCCCAGCAGACTCTTGGTACATGTGATGCATGTGGGAGTCTTATAATGGTTGCCGCAAAGATCCCATCATGCTGTTCCGTAAGCATCCTTGCAAGGGTCGTGTCTGTAAGCCAATATGACCTCCATTTATGATCTATTCTGTACATCACAAACAAGAAATCAAAGATATTGACAGCTCACAAAGCATCACACCTCCTCTCATGCCATCTTGTGCATGCTGCACCTATAGTCTGCAGCATCTCCTCTGCTCATGCACAACCGCACCAGCAAAACTGCTTGAACAAGCATTACCACTCACCAACATGCAGCATGATACATGCTCAGGCAGGGGATGCTCACACACAGGCTGAAGCCACTCCTGATGCATGCATAAGCAGTGGCATCATGCAGAGGCTGACGCAGCTTCTGACACTGATGCAGGCTTCTCCAGTGAGGCTAGCCGAGGCATGGCAGCTCTGTACCTGCATCTGCTGCAGCCAGACCGCAGCCTGCGCTGGCCCTTCATGCGCACCCTCATACGCTGCTTTGACTCAGCCTCAGACCTGCTCACCCCTGGAGCTGCCCCTGCTGATCCCAGGTCAGTCAAAGCTCCCTGTCATTGCACTGGCAACAGTGGTCATCATGGAGAGCGCATGCAGAGCTTTGCTTGCCATTGATTTGAGATGCACGACTACTTGGTATGTGTCCAATGAGCTTTCTACTTCACCTGTGTGGGCTGCCGCTGCATGGAGCACATGTTGAGCAGCGCTGATTTCGATCAGGAACTGATCAACAAAGCGCCAGATGACTTGCTTGGTGTGCTGCCATTATGCAACAGAACATAACACACATCATGCGGACATCAAACCCCCAGCCAGTCAAATCTCCATCATGCAGCCCAGTGTGCTATCTGCAGGCTGTTGTCCTTCTGTGCCAATGTGGCAGCCTGCTTGCCCTTCAAGAAATGCGATGAGCCCCACTCCCTGCTGCACCTCATCAACACCACCATCTCCCGCCGTGGAGACTTTGTCCTGTCTGCCCAGAAGAGCTCACTGGAGGCTGCAACTGATGCAGCCCCCACTACCACACAGGATCCTCACGCTGTGCCTGATGCCATGAATGGAGTGCAGCAGAGTGATGGTCTGAATGTCCGGATTCAGGTTGATGGAACATCAGCTGTCCTGGCTGGTGATACTGAGGTGACAGCAGTTGCTCCTTTCAATCCCAAAACGTGTATTTCAATGCAGAAACGGCATCCCTACACTGGAAATCTAAACTCAAAATTGTCTGGGGACAGGAAAAACGCGTTGCTACTTTGTGGTGATGTTTGAGTGCTTGTTGATCAGGCTGTGTCACTGATGAAAATAGGAGGCTGCCTTAGAGAAATGATCAATCTGCTTGACAAGCTTGGTCTGGGATGTGCAAATGCATGACTGAAGGTGGTGAATGTGGATAGCCACATAGCGGTTCAGTGTACCTGCCAGCTAACAGGCTAAGGTTTACCTTTTTGCATGTTTCCTGCATTGTTTGCCTCATATGCACATGCTCATGTCACCTTTGCAGGGGCAGGCATCAGCCAAAGTGCATGGCAAAACTGGGAGTGCTAGAAAAAGGCGTGACAGCAAAGCTGGCCAGGCTGCATGCATGGCGTCATTGGCATTGACCATGTTGCTGATGCTGAAGCGCTTCCTGAAGGCCACATACAACATGAGTGAGGAGCGCATTGCTGCCTTCTCACCAGACATACCAGAGAAGCGTAAGCAGGTCAGCTTGCACTGGTTAATGTCATGCAAACCTGTGCCATACTTGTCGTGGCACTCACCCCCCTGGGTGTGAGGCAGGTGTACAAAAGCTGATCTTCCTTTTTATGCTTGGCTGTATGCGCATATCTGAAATATTGCCAGGCACATGTCCTGCACGCACCTAGCTCATCATGAGCTGAAAAGCAGATTATTATCATTGTTATTGTTGTTATCATTATTATTACTGTTATTATTATTACTATCATCAACATTATTGTTGTTATTAACACTTGCTGGCGTTTGTCTGTTTGCCGCTGGTCGGCTCTGTTCTCTGCGGTGACATCTCACCTTGACAGTCCACCTGGCATCAAGACTGTACTCCCTCCCTTGCCTTTTCCACGCGAGACAAAGGTAATACGGTACCAGCCAAGCAAGCCAATGCATAAATCTGCGCTTTGCCCAACAGAAGTATGGAACCCAAGAGCTCTGGGCTGCTGCCTCAGGGGGCTCCCATTATGATCGCTAAAAAGCGTAATCTTTTCTTTTCTTTTCTTTCTATGAAAACCAAGGATGGCGATGTGGTGCAGGAGGAGCGCATATCTGTGACTGTACAAGAAGGAGCAGAGCTGCCGCTGCACTGCCTGCGCTTGGATGCTCCTCAGCAGCCTGACCTTTGGAAGGAGCAGTATAAGGTATGACGGGCTGCATTTCCACTTTCCTGTAGTAGCTAATCACTTGTGGGCATGGCAAAATGCATTTATCCTTCAGTGATGTTGTATGCAGGGTGCCTCGCCCTTTGAGTGCAGTTCTGCTCAGCATTGTCTACTTTGATTCTCATCTTAGACCATTGCTTTGCAGTGAGTACAGGAGTGTAGTTTTAGGCTCTGCTTGTACAACATCTCAACGATTCAGAAACACGCTGCCTTGCTTGTGCAGGTGTTCAAGTTCTACATGAAATCAGATGCGTCAGATTATGTAGAGGGTGCGACTTTGATGCGCACCACCTCCAGGAAAAGAGCACAGCGCACAGACAGTATGCAAGAAGCTGCAGAGCTGGCAAATGATGGTGTTGATGACAGTGCTGGCTTTGAGGGCAGAAGCACAGATGGCAGGACCCCATTCGTGTCAGAAGGCGTTTCACCAGGTCCGATCCTGCCTCAACTACCCCACCTTGTGATGGGGTGTGATTGCTATCAGTTGTGGTCTGCACTGACCACAGCAGTGCAGTGCTTCTGCTGCTGTGGACTACACTGAGAAAGGGCCATCTTGCTTACTGATTGCGTTTTAAGAAATTGCCAGGAGTGCATCTGATGTACAATAACCACTGCATGGAAGCAGACCCAGCCTTCATGCTGCAGTGATCAAGTCCAAGGCTGGCAAAGGTCAGCGCAGCACTGCAGCCAGGGGCACCCGTGGGGGCTCCTCTAAGACCAAGGCTTCCACAAGGACCAAACCTCGACCGCGCAAACGACATAAGGTAGAGCTTGACGTTGCAGCGTAGCTGCTGAACTTGACATGGAATGACTGCTTCTGCTTTTGCAGTACAGCAGCTGTGCCAGTCAAGCAAGCCATACTGCTGCAAATGTGGATGGTTGCCTTGCCTGCAGGTTGTACAATATACAGATGCTGATGACATTGATGGCGATGTTGACTTTGGAGACGTGTGTGAAGATGATGCGGATGATGATTTCAAGGCTCCTGGCACTAGTGCAGCTGCTCGGAAACGGCTTGAACCAATGCTCTGACGCTAGCTGGCTCTATGAGTATACTCTTAACAAACTGTCAATCATATCCC
>JAABUP010007349.1_pt1 | contig 14876 bp, 18 predicted proteins | sample 5559201 | NCBI WGS metagenome assembly JAABUP01 (sample SAMN10711887, study PRJNA513373) | rock metagenome | isolation source: Antarctica rocks | place: Antarctica | reverse complement strand
CGTGCTCTGGCAGAAGGCAAGGACGCCTGAGCGTCGTTGCTGGCCATTACGCTTACGAACCCAGGGATACTTGCCTAACAGTGAGGCCGTTGCCTGCAGGGAGTTTGTAGTGGAAAGTAAGCAGCACCGAGCAAGGGTTTTTACCGCCAAATTGTCGTGACAGGGTTTGGAGCGCCTAAATAGAGCTGACGGACAGCATATGCAGCTGGTCGCAAAATGCACGTGAGAGATACCAACGAAGGCGGCTACAGACGAAGGTGGCCAGCCCCTCTGTGAGACCGAACATCTAGTCAAACAAGACCAGGTTGTCCTTCCTGCTCCCGCACACGTGCGGTAAGGGTCCAACCCCCGTTCCAGGCGCGCGCGGGCAGCAGGTCGTGCGGCAGACTGCCAAACAAGTGAGCAATTTTGGTTTCCAACAAATGGCAGACCTTGCTACGATGCGGAGGCGCGACTTGGTTGGAGTTTTGAGCTCCATGGGACAGACAGTTGGCAAGCGGAGGCCAACACGGTTGGAGTTGCTGGGTGGTGTTACCTTGCTGTGTGACATGGACAGGCTCCGGTTGTAATTCTTCTCCGTTTCTAGTGCTAGGCATTATGGGGGACGAAATGCTGGCATATTTGAGGTTCAGACAGGCTGTTGGAGACCCGTAATGGCCGCGCTGCGTACTTTCCAGTTGGCAACCTTCACTATTGTGCATTTGGAAGTTTGAGGGCCTTCCAGCTTGCATGCTTGTTTTGGATACCTACTATGATTGCTGCAGCTTGGCTTGTTGAGGTTAGAATCAGCAAGGCTTTTTGGCATTTGTGACTGCCTTGAGCAAGCAGCCAAGCGCTTATTGGCACTGCTTTCTGACTGCCTGAGCTGGCCTTGCTTGTGTCAACTGGGAGGTTTTTCACACTGCGGTGTTTTTCCTCCAGTTATATATTGAAACCGGCAGCATTTTACAATGGTACATTTTTACTTTCACATACATTGTTGGCTGGCAGCTATTTTTTGTCAGGGGGTGTGGGGGCCCCTCTTACATTCACACTTACACACATACACACACATCTTCATCAGCGTATTGGACATGATCGCCATAATTGGCACAAGCGATTGGCCTATGGCTAGCAGAAACTTGTAAAATCTCTTCTTTTTACAACTCGAAAAGGACAGGTGTCTAACAATGTGGAGATCTTCAGATCCAGTGGATCTTATCCACTGATTAGATCGTCCAAAAGCCCGTATCTATTCCAAGTTTTCTTTTTTGTAATAGAAAAAGTAAGCTAAGAGAAGAATTTAGGTTCTCAAAATTGAATCGTAAAATTAAGCCTCCCCCACAGGCCCGCTATTTCTTGCCTGGTGCAGACTACCCCTACCACTTGACCCTGACTTTGGGTGACAGCTTTGGTGTGCCGCAATCTTCTTAAGCGGCCAGAAGGCTTCAGGCAACTCTGCTGTGTACAATGAGTGACTATGCATGGTGTATGTCCCGCAACATATAGAACAAACATATCAACTAATCAGCTCATCAGCACACAGACAGCTCTGCTGCACATTGTTAGCCCTACAGGTGCAAGTTGTCAGCTGAGCTGCAATTTTCCAGCTCAGCTGTGGCATGTCAGCTTGGCTGCAATTTGACAGGTCTGCTCAACCGCCAAAGTGTCCGCTCTGCTTTCCTCTATCAGCTTCCTGCAATCTGTGAGTTACGGCTGACACTGGTGAACTCAGCTGGGCTGTAATCTGTCAGATCAGCTGTCATCTGACTGCTCAGCTCGGGAGTCCTCCAGGTTCTATCCAGCCAGGCTCCACTGTCCGCTGGATTTGTCAGTAATGGCAACTGCAACTGACCAGCTCGACTGCAGATTGTCAGCTTGTCTCGGCTACAATGCGAGATGTTGTCTCCAACTGTCTGCTGAGACAATGGCATCCAAGGTGATCATCCATGTTGTTAGTGGAAACTGGTTTGCCCATCAGTTTTTAAACCATCAAAATGCCTGCCCATGTGCTAACCCACCGGCTCTGTCCAAATATTTTGACAAACATGCTTTGGTTTTTGCCTGTGCGTTGCTGATCACTGTATATGTTGGACACAGGGGCTGCGGGTGTTGGGTGTAGCTACCTGCATGTTTCAAAACACGCCGTTGAGAGTCTCTGTGGCTGATGAGTGTCACATGTTGTTCCGGGATTTTTTTTTCCAAACTTGAGATCAAGTCAAGGCATCTGCAGAGCCTCCAGTGCGCAGGCTGATGGAACACGGGGTTGCTGTGAAGGCTTGCTCAGCTCTCACCGCCTTGACTGATAGTTGGCTGCTTATCAGGAGAGGTACCGGCCCTGTAGATTTGCATTTTTTTTCCATTCCATTGCCACCTGCAGTTACAAACTTGAATCTTGTGATTTCAATAATTCAATATAGTACATGGCAGAGTTCATCTTGCAATGTCAGCATGTATGCAATGTGCAGCGGGAGGGCTGATCGACGCTCCTCTGGTGAGCTGAAATTGTAGTTTTGTAGCTTCATCACAAACACAATTGGAAATGTAACTTTCGTGGAAATGCAGGTGCTTACCGTGATACTGTACTGGGCGCCAACCCAGTGACATGTCAGCAGAAAGTGCAGATTGTTGCTATGCTACAGCAGCATGACCACATTGTGGGGTTTCTGGGCGATGGCACAAATGATGCATTGACATTGCGCAAGGGAGATGTTGGAGTGTCGGTGGATTCGGGTATGTGCTTTAACTGGTAAAAATCGCGCCTCAGTAGTATCCTTAAAGTGCTGTACAAAGCTGCTGCTGGGCATCAGTTGCAGCTAGAATGTGATCGCCAAGTATGCCAATCATGCATGCTACACAGGAGCAAAACACGCTTCTGTTGCATGCTATATAGGGTCAGCTAGCAAAGGCCTTCTGCCTGCAGAGCTAGCTATGACAGTGATGGTCCAGTCTTGCTCATGACCTTATCTACGCGTATCAGTGTAGATCATGTTGTTTCGCAGCATTTGTTATACAGCAGCCTACATGGAAAGGCTGTGTCAGTTTGGAACTGCAGGCACCAATGTGGCAAAGGATGCTGCTGATGTGGTGCTGCTGGAGACAGATTTGAAGAACAGGAATGGTCACAGGCCGCATCCATCATCTATGTCAATACAATCAAGTGAGCACAGCCATAAAAGCAGGAGGTTGACATGATGGACATGACAGTATCAGCTTCACCACATGTTTCATCAACCTTAGAGACCAAGGGTCTCCTGAGCTTGTAATGTTTGGTGGCTTGCAGCAGCAGTTGGCATTGCTAGGCTTTGCCCCACATTTTTTGAGTAAAGATTCTGTTCGTGTCTTCTTTTGAGAAAATGCTTGAACGATTGCTGCGCTTTGCAGGTACATCAAATTTGCCTCGTCCTCATCATTTGGGAACACATTGTACATCCTGGCTGCGGCAGTATGGCTGCGTTTCAACCCAATCACACCCATTCAAGTGTTGCTGCTCAACCTGCTGTACAACGACAGCCGGGGTTGCCTTTCCATGGTGGGTGTTGACAAGTCCATGCATGCCAAAGACTTCTAAGGATCCCATTGTTGATGGCGTGCCGGAACATGTGGGGCCCCAGGTAGCTGCTTGTCAATGCCTGCAACTTTGCACAGATCAGATGTGCTTTTGGTGCTACGAATTTTTCAACTTCTTATAGCCTCAGCTTGAATATCACAAGTGCAAGGACACGATGGACAAAGAATTCCTGAAGAAGCCAAAGAAGTGGAGCGCCAAGTTCGTAGGAGTCTACATGTGAGTCTCCTCGGCTAACCGGGTCAGACTTTGGCGCGCACGCTCAGCCAGGCGCAACATCCCCCGATGTTTGCGTGCCTATTGTTGATTGAGCTTTGCCACAGACACATGAAGAGCTAACAGTGTAGCAGTTGAGACAGAACTCTTAATGGTATGCAAGGGGCATTGACTGCGTTGTCGGTACTTTCCAGAATTTCCTGAAAAAGGCATCCTCCAGGAACTGCCAGACCTTGCTATGGTCACCCAGTCCTCGACTACTCCAAAAGTGCGCACTTGTAGCTCGTTGAATGTCATCAATAGTTGATTATAGGCTTCAACCTCTGATGTCTGATGGATTCATCTGAAGGATGGAGGACGGCAAGGGCCGTCACGGCTCTGCAGCTTCCAATTTCTGATGTGATTTCTTTCATTACCTCTAAATAAATTAACAGCGCCATCTAAAAATTCCTTGGGTTTGATAACAGCAAGAGTCAACAGCAAGCAATGCAGATGTGAGACTCAGCAAGAGCTAGCATCCTGATCTGTTTTATAAAGGCATTTGAACTCAACATATTCAGGACCCTGCTGTCAAAAGCACTACTCCTACAGGTGACTTTGGTAAATTTTCTTAGGTTTCCTGTGTTTTGTCATGATTACAAAGCAAACAGGTAGGGTTAGGTGTGTGGTGATGCATTCAAAAGGGCCGCCATTAGTAAGGAATGTTTTCAAAATTTCACCATGCTCAGGACCTGGCAATTCTGACAGCTAGCAGGTTGGCGTGATGGCCATTCATTTGTTTGCATGCAGGCATGGTTCATCCTGCCTGATACCAACTGGCTCCTATACAACCCTTCATTGGCGAGCAATAGGTGAACAGCTTGATAAGAGGTGGTATGTCCATGCATTTGACAAGCAGTGGTGTCATCCATGATCATCGCTTGATGGTCTTTGGCTGTGGTGGACAAGCTGGACATACTTGTGCATTGGTAGTGTTATACCAGTCAACACTTTCAAGATAGAAGGACCCAACCCATACCCAATCACTGTTGCCACAAAGAATCCCTTGTCGTATGTCATCACAGCCAGCATCACCAGCAGAGACAGCGTTACTGACACGACTCTTGCTATGGTGCTCTGCACCATTAGCAACCCAAAGCGCACACCGGTCCTGGTACACAGATAAGCCAGTACTTGAGGAGCTTCTTTGATACGCATTCAGGTGAGTGGACCGCTGACCTCGCATCGACAATAGACCCCACCTGGAAGGGGACTCCCCGTTAACTCGGAGCTGCTCCTCGTCCAAGACACCGTCAGATGCGGCTATGTGAGTACCGTGAGTATGATCAGTCAGATACAGCTGTCCAAAGCACATCAATACTAGGGATACGCACGCCAACATATACGACCATAGCTCTGCTGAAACCCTGCGCACAAAAAAGCAATACCGGTTTTGGCATATGTGTGCAGACGAACGGGCTGCGGTTTGCCTACACTTACACGCTATACAGCCCTATCACACTCGCTTCAGGCGAGGTCATGGAAGCAGGCATCTCTTTTCGTGATAGCTGGAGCTATAAGTCTATGTCGCAACCTACAGAGATGAAGAGAACTGCGTTGCAAGAAATCTAACCGTTGGTGATATGAAGTCAATCACAGCTGTTCTATATAATCGAACAAGAGTTTATTCCATTCTGCGGTCTGCAAGAAAGGAAGGAAGGAAGATCAAAATGTCAATACGATTCCAATACGCCCTTCATACGCCCTCCAATACGCCCTCCAAAACGTACTGCCACACGCAACCCAAGAACACTCTCATCTTGTGGCTGCCTCCCACACCTGACAATATCCGACAGTTGCCATAGCACGATAAAGCAGTGCATCGATATCTGCCGCGACTGTGAGCGTGCTTGTCTTGAGACCATCTCTCACTGTCTGGCAAAGGGCGGCAAGCTCGCAGACCCGGCTCAAGTTCTAGTGCTGCAAAACTGCGCAGACATGTGTGCGACGTGCTCAAGGTTCATGATCTCTGGCAGCAAGCTGCAGACGAGAGTTTGCTCCATGTGCAGCGAGGTGTGTACAGCCTGTGCTCGGGACTGTATGAATATGCAAGAAGATGCTCAACTGGCAAACTGCATGGAGTCTTGCCAGTGCTGTGCCAAGAGCTGCGGCAAGATGGGAGCCTGACTGCCAAGGTACTTTTTTTTGTTCTGGATTGCAAGTTGATTGGTGGTGGTCGTGACGGGTGATCCGTCTGGTGCCCCTGTCGCCCCTTTATTGTGTTGCAGGGTACCATTATAGCAGAACAGCTGGGACAGGCCTTTGAGATTGATTTGACAGCTGATAGCTGGACAGACATGCTAGGGTGCGTGGGCAACACTGTTGTGTTAGTTGTGAGTACCTTGTGAAAATGACAGTGATGGCTTGCAGAGGTTTAATGTCTTTTAATCGCGTTGCATTTGTACCACCCGTGCAACAGATCTGTCTGATATTTTTAGCCTACATGCACAGGCTTTCTTTGCATTGAAAGATGTGACTAAAAGATGTAACCTAACTTGCCCAGTGAGTGTTGCATTCGGAATTGCAACATTACAATTCAATGTGGGAGGCGTTACACGAAGGGCATAGAAATCAAATCTTGTGTGACTAATTGTCAAAAGTGGTGAAGAAAAGTCGTCATTGAAAACAGGAAATGCAAACAAACAAATCCCAACACACTCTTTTCCTTGAATGTTTCCTACTAAGGATGAGAGCATTGCTGCCAAGAGTGTGGTCAGGCTCGAGGCCTTGCATTAGAGCTGTTTTGTTTCAGTGACTGCACTCTTGGGTATGCAAGCTCGCTAACCTGCACAAGTCAACTGCTAGTTCACATCAGCCATTGCAATACGATGTTCACATATGACGGCTGCTGGTGGGACGCAACAGCCTTACCTAGAAATGATGTACACAAGATCTGTGTGTCTTGTCAGTATGCGTGACAAAGTCGTTGCTGTGCATTGCGATTTACAATAGTTTCTCCAGTGCAAATCGAATCGGTTGGTTAAACAGCCTGAACAGCTCTCCTGCAAACTGTCAGTTGGCTGCCACTTGTCACCTCAGCTGCAACCTGTCAGGTCTGTTGCAATTTTGTCAGCTCAACTGCAACTGGTCAGCTTGGCTGCAGCTCGCCACCTAAGCTGTACTTTGTCAACTTAGCTCACTCAACTCAGCTAGAAACTGTCAGCTTTGCTGCACAGTGACAGCTCTGCCTGCAAAGTATGAGTCCAGCTGCATTTTGTCAGCTTGGCCGCAATCTGACAGTTTGGCTGCAATCTGTCAGCTTTGACTGCTCAGCTCAGCTGCAAACTGTCTGCTCGCCTGCAATCTGTCAGCTATGGCTGCAACTGGTCAGCTTGGCTGCAATCAATCAGCTCAGCTGCAGACTGTCAGCTCTGCTGCACACAGCCAGCTCTGCCTGCAAACAGTGAGTCCAGCTGCACGTGTTTAGCCCCCTATCAGCTCAGCTTTGACCTGTCAGCTCAGCTGAACTCTGACAGCTGCACTTCAATGTGTTGACCGGAGCATGAAGCGTATTATGTGCTGCATTGACAGGCAGATCCACTGGCAATCAGTATATCTGCCTGTGGCCCCAAATAGAAAGTAAATCTACCCCTGCTCCACCACTGGCCAGCAGGATCACCCCCGAGTCCCTGCAAGAAGTTCCAACGCATAGCACACATTTGGCTGAATTCGGGCTACATTACCTTTAAAAAACCTAAGAGTGCGATCTTGCAAACACAGAGGCCCTCAGGCATGTCCCTAGGCAGTGTTCTGCAATTCATGTGCCAGCCTTGAGTAAGCTCTTGGTGCCCCCAGATGTTACCTAGTTTACTATAGCAGAATGCAGCCTGAACCGGCCAACAGTGCGGTGATGTCCATTCCCTCAGCTCACCACACTTTGAAATGTTTGTTGATTGGAACGACTGCTCCAGGTCAGGACGCTGACCTGAACACGCTGAAAACCTGTAGTAACAAGTGAATCCACTGTAGAAGCAAAACATTGGCACACCATGGTAAGCAAGCAAAGCTCGCAGCGAAAGCTTGTAAGACCAAAGCAGTCAATGCCTACAGGGACTAGTTCCCACTCCTGTACCAATCCATTCCTGCTGCCTGTTGAGATAACATGTGGAACGTATCAAAGCGTATCAATAGCTCAAGACCAACATGCACTGCAACAAGCACCGCAAAAGGTCTGAGCAGGCGTAATCACCAGAAGGCAACCAAACAAAATTTCACAGCAGTGTGCCTGAAGAAGCCTAAAACAACCTGGCCTTCCCTACCCCACAGCAAGGCTTTAATCAACACACGACCCTGTCCACGGTACTACAAGCCCAAGAAAAACCTGGAAGGTCACATAACAGCAGCTCAAATAAAACAACGTCGGCAAGAGAAGACTAGCAGAGCTCCCAAGCACTGAAGTATCAAGCTAATGAAGGGCAACCTGACTGGCTAAACCAGCGGGACAATAAACCCTAAGTAACATTCATGAACCGTAAATACAAATAAAAACCCTAAACGCAAACCCTTCAACAACCACAAGGTAACAGGCGTCCCGACAACAGCCCAGTGCATGTTTCCAGGTCTACAAGATTGCTTGATGCATATAGCAGTGTATCTCGTTATGAATGCCGCACACTTTACTAACTTGTTAGCTGAGTCATTCCGCTATTATTAGGACAGTAGTACTGCCGTGTATTTTTCTGCCTTGCCTACTCGACCTCAGATTCCTAGAGACATTGCAGCAAAGGTTGAAGTAACCTGGTAGACTGAGCTATACACCTGAGAAGGATGAAAATCACCCTCGTTTGATTATTGTTGCTTTGGCCACGTATCAGAATTACTCATATTTATTGACAAAAAACAACCATGTTCTGATGTTGGCTGTACATGCAACTTGTCTGTGGTCTGCACATCAGCTAGAAGAGCTTGTAAATCAAGGTAGCACAAGAGCAGCATTACATTCCCACGCCCATGTTCATTGGCATTACGCTGCTCTTTGGTGCTGGGCCCTGCATGCCCATGCTCATAGCTGATGGCCCTCCCATTGGTGTTAAGACATTTGCACCCATGTTCATAAATGCCGAATCATTCATAGTTGTTGGATAGGCACCAAGTTCCCCTCCTGGATTCATCAGCGTATGTACCACCACAGTGGAGAATCCCATGCTGATGTATCTGCAAGTAACATGAACATTGTAGTGACTGACGCTGCTGCTGCTGCTGCTGTATCTGCAAGTCACATACATAGACAGAGTGCAGCTGCTGCTGTTCAGTGAACCTGACTGCTCATGCTCGTACCTGTCAAAAACTACAGATGTATCCAGATGTTCCCCAAGAGGCAGCACAAAGGGTCCAATCAGATCGTCACTGGTCAGAGTACCAGCTGCTACACGACCCTGTGACACTTGGCTACCGTTCGGGAAAGCTGTCTTGTAAAAAACGGTGGCTACATCACCATGCTCACTCTGAGCACCAACGTGCAACTCGATGCTCTTCAAACCCGAGACGTTGAACAGGTGAAACTCGTAGTCTAGGCCACCTGGTACATATGTCAATACGGCATAGCCTGTGCCGGTGGTGCTAACCTGCAGAACATACAGACGACGTTGAAACAGAGGCGCTTTCGAAGTGGCAACACAAGGGGCACTGAAAGAGGCAGCACAATAGACGTACAGGTCCCATAACTTCCCAAGGAGAGAAGCTGCTATTCGACATCTGGGCTGCAACTCTTTGCACAAGTAGGCATACTGTCCAGAAGCAAGCTATGGAGAAGCTCATGGCGTTACCCGCGCTAGCGAGCTCTGGTGCAGGCGAAACGGCACGGCGAAACGGAACAGCTGGCTTCCAAAAGGGTTTGTTTGGCCTTTAGGTTTTTGCTGTCCAGTTTCACAAAAATTGGAAAGGGGCTGAGGTCTTGCCCTCAGTGGACTACAGACCTGCCGCGCAGATAGGTCCCCAAACACCTGGCTGTCTCAGCGTGAACATGTCAGCCAAAGACGAGCAGCAGCAGGGCTTGTCGTTGGACAACCGAGGACGATCAGCAGACAAACTCGCGCATTCTGAGGCCTTTCAACGCTCTGCCTTGGACTTGGCTGCATCTGAGCCGTCACAAAATAAAAGCTTGGCAACGTTTGAGATTTATACTTCGCACTGCCTTACGACGTGGGGGCCACGCCTGGTCAGCTACCGTCTTCATGCCTGATGAACTACAATCTTCCTTGCATGCAAAAGACCCTAGACGTTGCATCCAACAGGGGCACATTGCCAGACAGACTGAGAGTCCACTTCATGTTTTGTGAATGACAAGGTTGGGAGATGACTAAAAAACCTATCTCCTCCTGCCTGCAGTGTAATCTACGGCGACTGCAGCCGCAAGCTTTGTCAGCTATGAACATATGTAGGCGTCCTCATTGGGCGGGATTGAAATACAGGAAGGGTACTTTTAATGTCACATTGCTGTAAGATTGAGGGAGCTAAGGGACAGAACGCTTCAGACTTCTTAGACCATGTTGGTGCCAGGAAGCGCCTCACTACTACGGGTGGTGCCATTGGAGACGTGATCAGCTGATCTATTCTTGCCAATAGACTGCCGCAGGGAGGCCAGCTCAGAGCGGATGCTGTCCAATTCACCCTGCAGCATCGGATATCATGGAGTTGGGACACGTTTAGGCCTGTGCTCATGTGCAGTCACTTAAAAATCAGAGGGGCTGGTGAATGCTGTCAGTGCTATTTCACAAGCTGCTGATGCATTATCCAGTATAGTATTGCACTATCATTGCTTGCTCCCTGGCTGAGTTGAGACAGCGCACCTACCAATGGGGCACAACGATCTAACAGATGGCAGGATGGCAAACAGCAGCCTCATGCACTGATGAGCTCCATTAAGCAGTTGAGCAATAAGCAATTGCTGAAATGGGGACATTGTCAGGCTGCACCAAATAGAAATGGCTAACCACCTTGTTGTAGCCGCTCTGGTTGCCATTGTAGTTGCTGCCCTTGTGAAAAAATGTATCGTCGTCCAGCTCCACAGGGTAAGCACTGCCTCCATGGTGGCTGGCATCTAGACCAGCAGCCTCGTCAGCTGCGTTCACACGGAAGTAGCCCAACACTTTCAGAACGTAGAAGAAGCCAAACATGTTGATGAGCACCCAGGCTGCAACACAAACTTGGGGGTCAGGTGAAGTGGATGCACAGAGTATAGGGGTGCATCAGGTTGGTGTGAGGCCAGGTAGATTGACAACAGTACTGTGTCCATAAAGTCCAGTGACAAATAAGGCAGGCAAAAGAACAACAGCATCAGCAAGAACATTATCTGATAACTGCGTGTATGCCGAAGAGCTGGAAAACAGATCCGACAGCAGCCAACAAGGTGTCCAACTTAATGAGTAGACTAACATTGCGCAGCAGAGCTTGTTGGCGATGAAACACAAACCCAAGCCAGTCATGACACACAGCTGTGACTTCGACTTTGAACAGCTGATTTGTGCTGAAATTCCAATCAAAGAGGAGTGTGGGGGGGGGCATTGCCAATCACTGATGAAAGGATGTGGAGCTGTAGCGTGCCTCCTAACCAGATGGAATACACAAGCTGTGCAGCTAACAAGTGGCCACCTCCGCCCATGAAGCATCCATAGTGACGGCTGCCATTGGTGTAAGGGTTGAAGCCATATGACGTGTTAATCAAGTTCTTGGCGCCAAACAGTCCTACAGCCCACACTCCCCATGTGCCGTTGAAGGCGTGCACCGCGATGGCGTCCAGTGGGTCGTCAATCTGTATCATTGTGCAACATGTCAACATTGCATTCCCTGGCATAACATGCTTTGGTGCATTACTTGCATGCAAATGCAAGCTGGGCTGGTCATTAAATTGGGCATCTGACACAGGTTGTGCATCTGAAAACCATGTAAGCAGACATAGCCACTAGCACAAGTCATTGCAAACCATGGCTGTCTTGCTCCAACAGCCTCCATCGATGAGCAGAACGCAACCACTACTGCACAGGAGCCATTTGTATGCAGGAACACAACGCTTGAGAGTTCCTGCCGCAGACCTTCATGAGGATCATCAAGCGGGAGGCAAAGGGATAGATGATGCCGGAGACTATTCCAATGGTGATGGCAGCCCAGGGGTACACAGTGGAGCAGCCAGCTGTGATGGCCACCAGACCAGCCAAGGTAGAGTTGCCCATGGCCATGATGTCCCAGTGATGCTTGCCAGTCTTCATCTTTAACAGGATTGCCGTCACAAACAGACCAGTAAGGCCAGCAGAAGCGGGAGCCAGAGAGGTAGTGACAGCTGCGTTTGAAACTGCTGACGCGATGGAGTAAGTGCTGCCAGAGGGGGTTACGATAGCCAGCTGACTGCCGGGGTTGAAGCCGTACCAGCCGAACCATAGAATCATGACACCCAGCACAAAGAGGGAGGTGTTGTGACCAGCCATGTGCACCGACTGCACCAGAATGTCTTTGTAAAAAGATGTTGCTAGCAAAATATCAAATTTGGGTAAAAGCTGCTCAGTCAACTTGTGATGCACAAAGCTCAACAAGCACCACTGTTGCTACAGCGTTGCACGGTCACTTTGTAACCAACAACAGCCTAGACTGAAAGACATGCCAACCCATTCTCTGCAGATTGCTCAGTATGCAGCGTGTGAAGAACGCTTGCATGGAAACATGGTCCCACTGCTTTTGAGCCATGGAAGCATTGTATGACAAGCTACTCTGAGCAACTGAATGTGGGTTCGTGCAAGGGCTCACTGTTCCGTCTGGCAAGAAGCGCCCAATACGGGGCCCCAGTACCCATGCGCCAGCAAAGGCTGCATAGCCCCCAACCATGTGTACAGCTCCGGATCCAGCAAAGTCAATGGCACCAGCGCCAAACAGAAGATATCCTCCACCAACAAGCTCTCTAATGTCTGTCCCTTTCCTGCAACCGGCACCACGATACATGACACATGTCCATTGGTGGACCAGCTTTGATTACCTTCAAAAATCCACAGCAATGATGCACACTGCAACTGCGTAGTTGTATCCGCTATCAAGCACTGGCTGCAAAAGTACATTCCATACAAATATATTCAGCCTCAAGGCAGATGTTTGTGTTGCCTCATGAACACTGCAAGCAACATGAAGAGTTCAAAATCAGGGTAGCGGAGTTTTAAGGTTATGACCTGAAAGATGAGGCCCAGCCAGATGAGGACCAGATAGAGTGAATGATGACAGGGTAGACCCAGGAACTCATGAAGAATGAGTACAGCATGTAGGCCTCAAATCGGGTACGCTCTGCAATGGCTCCAGAGACAATGGTGCACGCAGTAGCTGCGAACTGCAAAGATATAGGTGACAAAGCTGACACACTAAAATCTGGACAGCTATCCAGATGCAGACATGTGCCAGGACAAGGCAGCTTGCAGACAGTCAGCAATAGCAGTGCTTACCGTCCATTGAAACACCCAGTTGTAGTAGGCAGTGGGAGCCATGTTGGACATGGCAAAGAACTGTTTGCCAATGAAGGAGTTCCCTGCTGGATTTAAGCCATCTATTGAGGCATTATCACCATATGCAAAGGCAAATCCAAACAGATAGAACCCCAGGGCACTGGCTGTTGCATCCGCCAAAATCAGAATGGCAATATGCTTTGCGAATTTGGCTCTCACACATCCAATGGAAAGCTGCGACCAAACCAAAGAAAGAGCTAGCCTGTGAGCAGAACAAGTCTGGCTGCGACAGGGGGACATGTAGCGAAACAGATCTCAGCAAAGGGCCGCTCACCATAGCAAACCCACTGTGCATAAAGAACACCATGTACGCACTGCCCAGCAAAAAATTCTCATTGAGCTCTTGAAACGGACCGGGAAGGGTTGAGGAAGTGCTGTACAAAGCGCTGATGAGCTCCTCAGGCGTCGAGTAGGGGGTGCCAGTCGACATCCTGACCGTTTGCTGATTTCAGGCCTGTAAGAAGAGAGCCGAAAGGTTCAGCCAGCTGCAACTACTGTTTCGAAGAATGATTACCCAAACGAGCAGCGTTGCCGGCGCGAGCAGCTGTGCTGCCGAAAATTGCTACGGATGGCAACTCCCGAATTGCAGAGACCAGGCAGCGGGGAACTAGCCTGGTTGAGCAGAGGGAACAGTTACTACGAGGCGCTAGCAACAAATTTTGTGACCTTTTGGGCTTACTAACACTGTGTCAACTTCAAACTAATCGATGTCGAGCGACTGACAAGGACGGTAAAAACAGGGCCGCGTTGGCCGGCCATCAGAGGGCTCCAGAAAAGACATAGCACGCGTCGTTGTGGAGTCACGTGTATGATGACCATATCGCTGACAACTGAAGGTCGCAAAGACCCACACAGTCAGACTGTGAACGTCTTGCATGGATGGCACATCTTACGAGTAAGTAGCTCAACAACACAATAGAGTACTCAAGACGGAAGCACCATGGAGCTGCCTGAGCTGTCCGCTACAGTGGCAGCGACAGGCGGCAAAGCAACCGCCGTGGTGGGTCCTGCAGATTGGATACATGCGCGTCGTTGGCAGAGACTTATTCCTTGTACCCTGAAGATGTTGGCTTGCAGCTGCATTTGAGAGTATGGGGCATTGACATAACTTCACAACAGAAAGGATTTGCCCTCTATCAACATCCATTACATCACGGAGAAAGGGACATTGCTTTTGATGTGGCAAACAGGCATCAATAACATGTGCAATCATCATCAAATGCAGAGTTCATGCACAAAGAGTTCCAAAGCACAACATCGTTACATGCTACTTCACATCGAGATCAAGCAGAAATTGCGGTGGATGTCTTTTTCATTGTGCTCACCACTCCCAGAACACGATCTTATCGGCAAACTGCAATAGGTCAATGAAGAGGGACGCACTTGAGTCTGCTGGTCAGCTCATCTTGATCTTCTTCGTAGTATGATTGGTGGGCTTTTGAGTCTGGGATAGCATCTGTGGCATCAGCTCAGCTGGGACCTAGGTCAATCTGCAGATTTTCAGGGTGTAGCCAAGTGGTAAGGCATCGGATCTGACATTCAAAGGTTCGAAACCTTTCTCCCGAGCAATCCTGTGTTTTTTTTACTTAAGGGTTTAT
>JAABUP010007347.1_pt1 | contig 14877 bp, 11 predicted proteins | sample 5559201 | NCBI WGS metagenome assembly JAABUP01 (sample SAMN10711887, study PRJNA513373) | rock metagenome | isolation source: Antarctica rocks | place: Antarctica | reverse complement strand
AGCGCCGGCTCCTACGACCCCCACCGGCGTGTCGGCCCGGGCGAAGGTTGGCAGCCGCGGCACTAGACGCTCACCAGCCCCGCGCGCGCCACTCGGGCAGCGCCGGCCGCTCGGCGCCGAGCGTCGTGTCGGAGCCGTGCCCCGGGTAGACCCATGTGTCGTCGGCCAGCGTGCCGAACACCTTGGCCTCGAGGTCGTCGAGCAGCGAGGTGAAGCGCTGCGAATCGCCCTGGGTGTTGCCGGGGCCGCCGGGGAACAGGCTGTCGCCGGTGAACAGGTGGTCGGGCCCGGCCGGTGCTTCGTAGAGCAGGGCGATCGACCCGGGCGTGTGGCCGACCAGGTGGATGACCCGCAGCGCGATATTGCCCACGCGGATGGTGTCGCCGTCGCGGACCAGCTCGGCCGTGGGCACCGGGATGGCCGGGGTGTCGTCGGGATGCGCGACCGTCCGAGCCCCGGTGGCGGCGGCGACAGGCTCCAGTGCCTGCACATGGTCCCAGTGCTGGTGGGTCGTCACCACGGTGGTCAGGCCGCCCGGGCCGACGAGCGCGAGCAGTCGGTCGGCGTCGTTGGCCGCGTCGATCAGCAGTTGCTCGCCCGTCGTCCCGCAGCGGAGCAGGTAGCAGTTGTTGTCCATCGGCCCGACCGAGACCTTGGTGATCGTCAAGCCCGGCAGGGTGCGGATCGCCGGGGGTCCGCCGCTCGTGACCGTGCCTGTGTACCCACCCGTGTCTGCCATGCGGCTCATCCTGCCCCGGCCGCAGCCCGACCTACCCTGGGCCCGTTCGCCGCCCGATTCTGTCGGCGCCCGTCCGTAGCATCACGGACGTGTCAGACCGTCTGGTTGTGCGTGGTGCGCGCGAGCACAACCTGCGAGACGTCAGCGTCGACCTGCCGCGTGATGCGCTGATCGTCTTCACCGGCCTGTCCGGCTCGGGCAAGTCCAGCCTGGCCTTCGACACCATCTTCGCCGAGGGGCAGCGCCGCTACGTCGAGAGCCTGTCGGCCTACGCCCGGCAGTTCCTCGGCCAGATGGACAAGCCCGACGTCGACTTCATCGAGGGGCTCTCGCCGGCGGTCTCGATCGACCAGAAGTCCACCTCGCGCAACCCCCGGTCGACGGTCGGCACCATCACCGAGGTCTACGACTACCTGCGGCTGCTCTACGCCCGCGCGGGGCGCCCGCACTGTCCCAAGTGCGGCCGCCCGATCGCCCGTCAGACTCCGCAGCAGATCGTCGACCAGCTGCTCGAGCTCCCCGAGGGCACCCGCTTCCAGGTGCTGGCGCCGATGGTGCGCGGGCGCAAGGGCGAGTACGCCGACCTGTTCTCCGAGCTCCAGACCAAGGGCTTCGCCCGGGCGAGGGTCGACGGCGAGACGATCCGGCTGGAGGCGCCGCCCAAGCTCGACAAGCAGAAGAAGCACACGATCGAGGTCGTCGTCGACCGGCTGTCGATCAAGGAAGGCGCCCAGCGCCGGCTCACCGACAGCGTGGAGACCGCCCTGGGCCTGGGCGGCGGGCTCGTCCTCTGCGACTTCGTCGACCGCACCCCGGCCGACCCCGACCGCGAGGTCACCTACAGCGAGCACCTGGCCTGCCTGTACGACAACCTCTCGTTCGACGAGATGGAGCCCCGCTCGTTCTCGTTCAACTCGCCCTACGGCGCCTGTCCGACGTGCACCGGGCTCGGCATCCGCAAGCAGGTCGATCCCGAGCTCGTCGTCCCCGACCCGTCCGCCTCCCTCGGCCAGGGCGCGATCGCCCCGTGGGCGGGCGGCCAGTCGGCCGACTACTTCAACCGGCTGCTGTCCGCCCTCGCGCTTGACATGGGCTTCCGGATGGACACGCCATGGGAGCGGCTGCCCGGCGACGTGCAGCAGGCGGTGCTGCAGGGCGTCGGTGACGCGCAGATCCATGTCCGCTACCGCAACCGGTACGGGCGGGAGCGCTCCTACTACACCGGCTTCGAGGGTGTCATCCCGTTCCTCGAGCGGCGGCACCGCGAGGCCGAGACCGACACCGCGCGGGAGCGCTGGGAGGGCTACCTGCGCGACGTCCCGTGCCCGACCTGCCGAGGCTCGCGCCTGAAGCCGGAGTCGCTGGCGGTCACCCTCGGAGGCCGGTCCATCGCCGAGGTGGCCGGCATGTCCATCGGCGACTGCGCCGGCTTCCTGAGCCAGCTCGAGCTCTCAGCGCGCGAGACCCAGATCGCTGGTCGGGTGCTGAAGGAGATCGACGCGCGGCTGCGCTTCCTGCTTGACGTCGGGCTCGACTACCTCTCGCTCGACCGGGCCGCCGGCACCCTCGCCGGCGGTGAGGCGCAGCGCATCCGGCTTGCCACCCAGATCGGTTCGGGCCTCGTCGGCGTGCTGTACGTGCTCGACGAGCCCTCAATCGGGCTGCACCAGCGCGACAACCGGCGGCTGATCGACACGCTCGTCCGGCTGCGCGACATGGGCAACACGCTGGTGGTGGTGGAGCACGACGAGGACACCATCCGCGCGGCCGACTGGATCGTCGACATCGGCCCCGGGGCCGGCGAGCACGGCGGCCGGGTCGTGGTGAGCGGGTCGTTCGAGCAGCTGCTGGCCAACGAGGAATCGATCACTGGCGCGTACCTGTCGGGCCGCCGCTCGATCGGCGTCCCCGACATCAGGCGCCAGCCCGACCCCGCCCGGCAGCTCGTCATCCACGACGCGCGCGAGCACAACCTGCGCGACGTCACCGTCTCGCTGCCGCTCGGGCTGTTCATCGCGGTGACCGGGGTCTCCGGCTCGGGCAAGTCCTCGCTGGTCAACGACATCCTGGCGAGCGTGCTCGCCAACAAGCTCAACGGCGCCCGCGAGGTGCCCGGGCGACACCGCACGGTCACCGGGCTGGAGCACCTCGACAAGGTGGTCCGGGTCGACCAGTCGCCGATCGGGCGCACCCCGCGCTCCAACCCCGCCACCTACACCGGGGTGTTCGACCACGTCCGGCGGCTGTTCGCCGAGACCCTGGAGGCCAAGGTCCGGGGCTACCTGCCCGGCCGCTTCTCGTTCAACGTCAAGGGCGGGCGCTGCGAGGCGTGCGCCGGCGACGGCACCATCAAGATCGAGATGAACTTCCTGCCCGATGTGTACGTGCCGTGCGAGGTGTGCCACGGCGCCCGATACAACCGCGAGACGCTCGAGGTGCACTTCAAGGGCAAGAGCATCTCCGACGTGCTCAACATGCCCATCGAGGAGGCCGCTGAGTTCTTCGGCGGCATCCCGGCGATCGCCCGCCACCTGCGCACCCTCGCCGACGTCGGCCTTGGCTACGTGCGGCTGGGACAGCCCGCCCCGACCCTGTCCGGCGGCGAGGCGCAGCGGGTCAAGCTGGCCGCCGAGCTGCAGAAGCGCTCCACCGGGCGGACGATCTACGTGCTGGACGAGCCGACGACCGGCCTGCACTTCGAGGACGTCCGCAAACTGCTCGGCGTGCTCAGCCGGCTGGTCGACGCCGGCAACAGCGTCGTCGTCATCGAGCACAACCTCGACGTGATCAAGACGGCCGACTGGGTCGTCGACATGGGGCCGGAAGGCGGGACGGGCGGCGGCCGCCTGGTGGCCGAGGGCACGCCCGAGCAGGTGGCGATGGTCCCGGGCAGCCACACCGGCACCTTCCTGCGCCACCTGCTCGGCGACCGGCTCGCTGTCGCGCCGCCCCGGGCAGCACGCCCGCGGCGCAGTGCGGTGGCGCGCTGAGCTGACGCGGGGCCCGCCGGGGGCCCTCGTCAGGCCCGCAGGAGTGCCTCGATCAGCGTGTCGACGGCATCCTCCGAGCGCTCGTCGCCAATGGCCACTAATGCCTCCGTGCGGTCAAGGAACACCCGGACCGGCCCGGCCGCGACGACCGCCCAGGTCGAACGGCCCTCGCGGACCAGGCGCAGCGACACCTGGCCGTCGGCCTCGGGCTCCATCCGCACGTCGCCCGGCCCCGTTGGCTCGTGCAGGCCGCGACGCAGCGCGTCACGGAGCACGACCCACTCGCCGCTTGGTAGCGAGGGATGGTCCGGCCGGCTGGCGATTGACAGCCGGACCGCGAGCGGGTCGGCCCGCCGCCAGCTCAGCCGCAGCGTGGTCACGGGGCCGCGGCCGGGTCCGCGGGCGTCATCCGCGACGATGATCTCCGCGTTCACGTCCTCCGGGCGCATGGCCGCTCCCCGTGCTCGGCAGTGCACAGCGCGCAAAGCGTCCCATGCCCCACTTCCCCCCGGACACGCGGGCCAGGTTCGCTACGAACCGCCGTAAGATGATTGCGCAGGGTGACAGCTCGCCAGGCCAACGGGGTCACCCTGTCGAGTGACGACGGTGACACGGCGTGCGACCACCGACCGGGCAACCGTGTGCTATGACCGGGACGCACCGGCGGCGCCCGCGCCGGCCACGGTGACACCCTGTGCGGGGGTTAGGAACCGCCGGCGGCTCAGTGGCGCCCCCCGGTCCGGAGCGCCAAACACCCTGTGTCAACAGGGATTTCTTCTGCTCGGACGGGCTGCGCCGAAGTGTCCGGGCGACATACGCTCATCGGCGTGTCGGCGGCGAGTCTCGGACGGGTCGGCCCGCACTGGCGACCGCTCCCCGGCTCGATCCCCGACGCTCCCGGCGTCTACCGGTTCTCCGACGCGAGCGGCCGCGTCATCTACGTCGGCAAGGCCAAGAGCCTGCGCAGCCGCCTCTCGAGCTACTTCACCGGCGACCTGCACCCCCGCACCGAGCAGATGGTCCGCACGGCCGCCGGCGTGCAGTGGACCGTCGTCGCCACCGAGGTCGAGGCGCTGCAGCTCGAATACACGTGGATCAAGGAGTTCGACCCCCGCTTCAACGTCAAGTACCGCGACGACAAGTCCTACCCCTGGCTTGCGGTCACGCTGAACGAGGAGTTCCCGCGGCTGCAGGTGATGCGCGGTCCCAAGCGCAAGGGGGTGCGCTACTTCGGCCCGTACGCGCACGCTTGGGCCATCCGGGAGACGCTCGACCTGCTGCTGCGCGTCTTCCCGGCCCGCACCTGCAGCGCCGGGGTGTTCAAGCGCGCGGGTCAGGTCGGCCGGCCGTGCCTGCTCGGCTACATCGACAAGTGCTCGGCGCCGTGCGTGGAGCGGGTCGACGCTGCAGAGCACCGCGAGATCGTCCAGGACTTCTGCGACTTCCTGGCCGGCTCCACCGCCCGCTTCCTGCGCCGCCTCGAGCAGGAGATGCGCAGCGCGGCCGACAACCAGGAGTACGAGCGCGCCGCCCGCATCCGTGACGACATCGGAGCGCTGCGCCGGGCCATCGAGAAGCAGGCCGTGGTGCTGCCCGACGGCACCGACGCCGACTGCGTGGCGATCGCGGCCGACGAGCTGGAGGCGGCCGTCGCCGTCTTCCACGTCCGCGGCGGGCGGGTCCGCGGGCAGCGCGGCTACGTCGTCGACCGGCTTGGCGACGAGAGCATTGCCGACCTGGTCGAGGCGTTCGTCTCGCAGGCCTACCTCGTCGACGGTTACGACGTCCCGCGCGAGGTCCTCGTGCCGGTGCTGCCGGACGACGCCGACGTGGTCGCCGAGCTGCTGGCGCTGCAGCGCGGGACGGGCGTCGAGCTGCGGGTGCCGCAGCGGGGCGACAAGCGCTCCCTGCTCGAGACGGTCGAGCGCAACGCCAAGCAGGCGTTCGCGCTGCATCGCACCCGACGGGCGAGCGACCTGTCCGCCCGGTCCCGGGCCCTTTCGGAGCTGCAGGACGCGCTCGAGCTGCCCGAGGCGCCTCTGCGCATCGAGTGCTTCGACGTCTCCAACCTGCAGGGGACCAGCGTCGTTGCCAGCATGGTCGTCTTCGAGGACGGTCTCGCGCGCAAGTCGGAGTATCGCCGCTTCGCGGTCCGTGGAGAGGCTGCGGGCGATGACGTGTCGAGCATCTACGACGTCGTCCGCCGGCGCTTCAATCGCTACCTGCAGGAGCGCGCCGACGCGCCGGAGGTGCTGGACGCCGACGACGCCGGGGACCGGGCGGAGGGCGCCGACCGGCCTGACGATGCGGCCGAGCCGGCGCTCCCTGCAGGCATCGACCCGGACACCGGCCGCCCCCGCCGCTTCGCCTACGCCCCCAACCTGCTGGTGGTTGATGGTGGCGCTCCGCAGGTCGCTGCGGCAGCCCAGGCGCTCGCCGACCTCGGCATCGACGACGTATCCCTGTGCGGCCTCGCCAAGCGGCTGGAGGAGGTGTGGCTGCCAGGCGAGCAGGAGCCGGTCATCCTGCCGCGGACCAGCGAGGCGCTCTACCTGCTCCAGCGCGTCCGGGACGAGGCACACCGGTTCGCCATCACCTACCACCGGCAGCGACGGTCGCGCTCGATGGTCGAGTCCGCGCTCGACGGCGTGCCGGGCCTCGGTGAGACGCGCCGCAAGGCCCTGCTGCGCCACTTCGGTTCCCTCAAGCGGCTGCGTGGGGCGTCGGCGGAGGACGTGGCGCAGGTGCCGGGCATCGGTCCACGCACGGCGGCTGCCGTCGTCGCCGCGCTCACCGGTGCAGGTGCCGTGGGCCAGATCAGTCAGGCCGAGCAGCCGGCCGTCGACCCGGTCACCGGAGAGATCATCACCGGCGACACGAGCACAGCCCCCCCGAGCGCGCGTCCGCAGGCCCCTGCGTCCGGCGAGCGGCTGACGGCGGAGGCGTCGTGACCGGGCCTGCCGCGCCAGCTCCGGACGTGGTAGTGCCTGCGTCGTCGGTGCCCGTCACGGCGGCCCCACCGGTGCCCGAACTGGCCATCATCACCGGCCTGTCGGGGGCGGGCCGCAGCACCGCCGCGAAGTGCCTCGAGGACCTCGGGTGGTTCGTCGTCGACAACCTCCCGCCGGCGCTGCTGCCGACGATGGCCGAGCTGGGCTCGCGCTCGCAGGGGTCGGTGTCGCGCATCGCCGTGGTCGTCGACGTGCGTGGCCGCGCGTTCTTCGCCGACCTGCAGGCCGCGCTCGAAGCCCTGGCCACCCGCGGGGTCGCGCCGCGCATCCTGTTCCTCGAAGCGTCGGACGAGGTGCTGATCCGCCGGTTCGAGCACGTCCGGCGCCCGCACCCGCTGCAGGCAGACGACCGTTTGGCCTCCGGCATCACCGCGGAGCGCGAGCTGCTGACCGCGCTGCGGGGCGATGCCGACCTCGTGCTCGACACCAGCACGCTCAACGTGCACCAGCTGCGGGCGAAGATCGACGCGGCCTTCGGCGAGCCCGGCGGTCCGCGGCTGCAGGCGACGATCGTGTCGTTCGGCTACAAGTACGGGCTGCCCCTCGATGCCGACCTCGTCGTCGACTGCCGCTTCCTGCCCAACCCGCACTGGGTCGAACAGCTGCGCCCGTTCACCGGCCAGGACCCGGCAGTGCGCGACTACGTGCTCAGCCGGCCCGGGGCCGCCGAGTTCCTCGACCAGTACTCCGGCCTGCTCCGGCTGCTGAACGAGGGGTACGAGCGCGAGGGCAAGCGCTACGTCACGCTCGCGGTGGGGTGCACCGGGGGCAAGCACCGCAGCGTCGCGATGTCCGAGCAGCTCGCAGCGCGGCTGGTGGCCGCCGGTCTGGAGACTCGGGTCGTCCACCGCGACCTGGGGCGCGAGTGAGCACCCGCACGCATGGGCGAGGGACCGCCCGCGACCCGGGGCGAGGGACCGCCCGCGACCAGGAACAGACGTGAGCGCGGAGCCGCCCCGCGTCGTGGCGTTCGGCGGCGGCCACGGACTCGCGGCATCGCTCGCGGCGCTGCGTCAGGTCACCCCGCACGTCACCGCTGTCGTCACGGTCGCCGACGACGGCGGCTCGTCCGGCCGGCTGCGCGACGAGCTCGACGCCCTGCCCCCCGGCGACCTGCGGATGGCGCTGTTCGCGCTCGCCGGCACCGACGCGTGGAGCAGCACGTGGGCGCAGCTGTTCCAGCACCGCTTCCCGGGCTCGGGCCCGCTCGGCGGCCACGCAGTCGGCAACCTCGTCCTCGCGGGCCTCACCGAGCAGCTGGGCGACCCCGTCGCCGCGCTTGACCTGTGCTTGCGCCTGGTCGATGCATGCGGACGGGTGCTGCCGCTGTCCGAAGCGCCAATGGACATCGTGGCCGAGGTGGCCGGTCTCGAGGGCGCCGGTCTCGAGGGCGCCGGTCTCGAGGGCGCCGGTACCGACTGCGCCGGCGCGGCAGGCGGCGGGGCGACGACCGAGGTGCACGGCCAGGTCGCCGTCGCTACCGCGCGAGGGGAGGTGCGCGCCGTCCGGCTCATCCCCCCCGAACCCGCGGCGTGCCCGGCAGCGGTGCACGCCGTCGCTGATGCCGACGCGGTGGTGCTGGGCCCGGGGTCGCTGTTCACGAGCGTGCTGCCTCACCTGCTGGTGCCGCAGATGGCCGACGCCATCCGCACCGCGACGGCCACCCGCGTCCTCGTCCTCAACTTGGTGGCGCAGGCGGGGGAGACCGCAGGGTTCAGCCCCCAGGCGCATCTGGAGGTCCTGGCTCGGGAGGCACCGTGGCTGCGGCTCGACGTCGTCCTCGCCGACCCGGCGGCGGTACCGGACCCGTCCCGGCTGGCGGGCGCTGCTGCCCGCCTGGGAGCCCGGCTCGAGCTCGCACCCGTGTCCGTGCCGGACGAGCCCCGACACGATCCCGATCGCCTTGCTGACGCACTCCGCACTGTCCTATCTGCCTGATTCGCGAGGAGTTGTTGCATGTGCCTGCTATGACCGCAGCCGTCAAGGACGAGCTGAGCCGCTTGCCCGCCGGCAAGACGTGCTGCCGCCGCGCTGAGATGTCCGCCCTGCTGCGCTTCGCGGGAGGCCTGCACCTTGCAGCCGGCCGGGTCGTCGTCGAGGCCGAGGTCGACACGGGGGTGGTCGCCCGCCGGCTCCGACGCGAGATCGGCGAGGTGTACGGCCACCCGGCCGAGGTGACGGTGCTGCAAGCCGGTGGGCTGCGCCGCAGCCCCCGCTACCTGATCCGGGTGGAGCGGCACGGCGAGGCTCTCGCGCGGTCCACCGGCCTGATAGACCAGCGCGGCCGGCCCGTCCGCGGGCTGCCGCCGATGATCGTGACCGGTGGCAGCTGCGACGCTGCGGCCGCCTGGCGGGGCGCCTTTCTGGCGCACGGCTCGCTCACGGAGCCCGGCCGCTCGTCCGCCCTGGAGGTCAGCTCGCCCGGTCCCGAGGCGGCGCTCGCGCTCGTCGGAGCCGCGCGCCGGCTCGGCGTCGTCGCCAAGACCAAGCAGGTACGCGGGGTCGAGCGGGTGGTCGTCCGCGACGGCGAGGCCATCGGCGCGCTGCTGACCCAACTTGGGGCACACGACGGCGTGATGGCCTGGGAGGAGCGGCGGATGCGGCGCGAGGTCCGGGCGACCGCGAACCGCCTCGCCAACTTCGACGACGCCAACCTGCGCCGCAGCGCCCGCGCGGCTGTCGCTGCCGGGGCGCGGGTGCAGGCGGCCATGTCGCTGCTGCAGGGCGAGGCTCCCGAGCACCTGCTCGTCGCAGGCCGCTTGCGGCTGGAGCACCCGCAGGCCTCGCTCGAGGAGCTCGGCGCCCTGGCCGACCCGCCGATGACCAAGGACGCGGTCGCCGGGCGGATCCGGCGGTTGCTGGCACTCGCCGACCGCCGCGCCACCGCGCTCGGGCTGCCGACGACCGAGGCGGCGGTCAGCCCGGAGCTGCTGGAAGCGGCCGACGACGACTGACGCTCCGGTCGCGCCGGGGGGAGTGCTGCCCGGCGCGACCGACCGCGGCGCTAGGCTCGGCCCCACAACCCCGACGACCCAAGATCGAGACCCTTCGAGACCCCCCGCGAGACCCTTCGAGACCTAGGAGACACCGTGGCGACCCGTGTCGGCATCAACGGCTTCGGCCGCATCGGCCGCAACTTCTTCCGTGCGCTCGTGCAGCAGCCGACGCCCGACCTCGAGCTCGTTGCCGCCAACGACCTCGGTGACGTCGCCACGATGGCGCATCTGCTGAAGTACGACACGGTGCTCGGCCGCCTCGACGCCGAGGTCACGTTCACCTCGGACTCGATCACCGCCGCCGGCACCACTCTGCGCATCCTCGCCGAGCGCGACCCGGCCGAGCTGCCGTGGAAGGAGCTGGGATGCGACGTCGTCATCGAGTCGACCGGCCGCTTCACCAAGGCCGACGACGCGCGCAAGCACATCGAGGCAGGCGCCAAGAAGGTCATCATCAGCGCGCCGGCCAAGGGCGAGGACCTGACCGTCGTCATGGGCGTCAACGACAGCGAGTACGACCCCCAGACCCATCACGTGCTGTCGAACGCCTCGTGCACCACCAACTGCGTGGCGCCGATGGCCAAGGTGCTCGACGACGCCTTCGGCATCGACCGTGGCCTCATGACCACGATCCACGCTTACACCAACGACCAGGTGATCCTGGACTTCCCGCACAAGGACCTGCGCCGGGCCCGCGCCGCCGCGCAGAACATCATCCCGACGACGACAGGCGCGGCGAAGGCGACCTCGCTGGTCGTACCCGCCTTGGCCGGCAAGCTCGACGGCATGGCAATGCGGGTGCCGGTCCCCGACGGCAGCGTCACCGACCTGGTCTGCCTGCTGGAGTCCTCGCCGAGCGTCGACGAGATCAAGGGCGCGTTCCGCGCCGCCGCCGAGGGCCCGCTGGCGAACGTGATGGTCTACACCGACGACCCGATCGTCTCCAGCGACATCGTCGGATCGCCGGCGTCGTGCACCTTTGACGCCAGCCTGACCATGGCGAGCGGCAACCTCGTCAAGGTCATCGGCTGGTACGACAACGAGTGGGGCTACGCCAACCGGATGGTCGACCTGGCGGCGCTCGTCGCCTCCTCGCTCTGACCCCGGGCAGCGCGATGCGCTCGCTCGATGACCTGCTCGCAGGTGGCGTCGCCGGTCGGCGCGTGCTGGTGCGCGCCGACCTCAACGTGCCGCTCGCCGGTTCGCGCGTCACCGATGACGGCCGTATCCGGGCGAGCCTGCCGACCATCCAGGCGCTCGCCGGTGCCGGTGCCCGCGTGGTCGTGATGAGCCACCTCGGGCGGCCCAAGGGAGCGCCGGAGCCGCGGTACTCCCTGGTGCCCGTCGCCCAGCGCCTGGCCGAGCTGCTCGGCGCGCCGGTGCCGCTCGCCGACGACGTCGCTGGGCCCTCGGCACAGGCGGTCGCCGGCAAGCTGCAGGACGGCGACGTCTGCCTGCTCGAGAACCTGCGCTTCGAGCCTGGGGAGACGAGCAAGGACGACGCCGACCGCGGCGCCCTGGCCGATCAGCTGGCGGGGCTCGCGGGGCCGGACGGCGCGTACGTCGACGACGCGTTCGGGGCCGTGCACCGCCGGCACGCCAGCGTCGTCGACGTCGCTACCCGGCTGCCGCACTACGCCGGCGGTCTCGTGCTCCGCGAGGTCGAGGTGCTGCGCCGCCTCACGAGCGACCCGCAGCGGCCTTACGCGGTCGTACTCGGCGGGAGCAAGGTCAGCGACAAGCTCGCCGTCATCCAGGCGCTGCTCCCCAAGGTCGACACCCTGCTGGTGGGTGGCGGCATGTGCTTCACCTTCCTTGCCGCGCAGGGCCATGACGTCGGGGGCTCCCTGCTCGAGCAGGACCAGATCGAGACCTGCCGAAGCCTGCTGGAGCAGGCGAGTGGGCGCATCGTGCTGCCGACCGACGTCGTCGTCGCGGGCGAGGTGTCCGCCGACGCGAGCACGTCCGTCTTCCCGGTCGGTGGCATCGGGCCGCAGGCCAAGGGTCTCGACATCGGTCCCGACAGCGTCACCACCTTCGCTGCGGCGCTGGACGGGGCGCGCACGGTGTTCTGGAACGGGCCGATGGGCGTGTTCGAGCTGCCGCCGTTCGCGGCCGGTACGCGCGGGGTGGCCGAGGCCGTGGCGGGGCTGGGCGGCGCGCTGACCGTGGTTGGCGGCGGTGACAGCGCCGCCGCCGTGCGGGCGCTGGGCATCGATGAGGAACGCTTCACCCACATCTCCACCGGCGGGGGTGCCTCGCTGGAGTACCTCGAGGGCCGCGAACTGCCCGGCCTGTCGGCGCTGGAGGACTGACCGATCAGAGCCACCAGTGCCACCCGAGGCAGTGTCACCAGCGACACCGGTGCCCCGCAGCGCCGCCCGGTAGCCCGGAGGCCGCTCGTCGCCGGCAACTGGAAGATGAACACGACCCACCTCGAGGCGATCGCGCTCGTGCAGAAGGTGGCGTTCGACCTGCGGCAGCGCGAGACCGACACGGTCGACATCTGCGTCATCCCGCCCTTCACCGGGCTGCGCAGCGTGCAGACCCTCGTCGACGGCGACCGGCTGCCGCTCAGCTACGGGGCGCAGGACGTCTCGCAGCACGTGTCCGGCGCGTACACCGGCGACATCAGCGCCGGGATGCTGGCCAAGCTGGGCTGCACCTACGTCGCCGTCGGCCACAGCGAGCGGCGCCAGCATCACGGCGAGGACGACGAGGTGGTCGCCGCCAAGGCCCGGGCGGCCCTGTCCGCCGGTCTCGTGCCCATCGTGTGCCTCGGGGAGTCCGAGACGGTGCGTGAGGCTGGCGACCACTTCGACTATTGCCTGGGCTCGCTCGAGGGGAGCCTCGCCGGCGCCTCCGCCGAGCAGGTGGCCGGCCTCGTCGTCGCCTACGAGCCGGTCTGGGCCATCGGAACGGGCAAGAGCGCCGATGTCGACGACGCCCAGCAGATGTGCGCCGCCTTGCGAGCGAGGGTAAGCGAGCTGTTCGGCGACGCGGCAGCCGCGGGCGTGCGGTTGCTGTACGGGGGGTCGGTCAAGCCCGAGAACGCCCGGTCGACGCTGTCGCAAGCCGACGTCGACGGCGCCTTGGTGGGCGGAGCGAGCCTCGTCGCGGAGGACTTCACGGCGATCGTGCGAGCGGCCATGCCGTCGCCCTCCGGGTGACTCAGCGCCACCGCACGTCGCGATCGCGTTCACTGAACAGCTCCACATCGCGTGTTGCAGCGCTGGTACCGGGCGGTCACGATCCCGCAACAGTTCGGCCCGGTTGCTGGCGCCCGAACGGTGGCTCAGGCATTAATTCGGTCCAGAGCCGCCTTCGTTCCCGGGCGGCAGACCTGGTGAGGAAGAGGCAGCATGGCTAGGAAGATCACGCCCGCGCTCGCGGTGGCGACGGTAAGCATCGCTCTCGCGGCGGCCGCATGCGGTGGCGGCAGCAGCAAGTCAGGCAGCGGCGGCAGCGGCGGCAGCGGCGGCAGCGGCACGAACAACGCGCAGGTGAAGAACGACACCGTCAAGACGGGCGGGACACTGGTCTTCGCTGCCGACCAGGAGCCCACCGGCTTCAACGTCAACACCTCGAAGGACAACGGCACCTCGGTCCAGAACATCACCGAGAACGTCTATCCCTCGACGTTCCACAACCTGCCCGACTTCACGGTCCAGATGGACAAGAACCTGCTCGTCAGCGCCGACCAGCCCAGCGCGACCCCGCAGACGATCGTCTACAAGATCAACCCCAAGGCCACTTGGTCCGACGGCGTGCCGTTCGACGCCAAGGACTTCATCTACATGTGGAAATCCCTGAACGGGACGAACAAGGACCTCGACGTCGCCACCACCACCGGCTACGAGAACATCAAGTCGGTCACCGGCTCCGACGGCGACAAGACGGTCACCGTCGTGTTCAGCAAGCCGTTCGCCGACTGGAAGTCGCTGTTCACCAACATGGTGCCGGCGCACTACACCCAGAAGCAGCCGGGCGGGTGGAACACCGGCCTCGACAAGAGCATGCCGATCTCGGCTGCGGCGTTTGTCATCACCGACTACAAGCCGGGTGACAGCCTCACCCTGATGCGCAACGACAAGTACTTCGGCCCGCTGGCCAAGCTCGAGAAGATGACCTTCCGGTTCCTACCGGAGTCGCAGACCCAGCCCGACGCGCTGAAGAACGGCGAGGTGCAGCTGATCTACCCGCAGCCGCAGCTCGACCTGGTGCAGCAGGTGCGCGCCCTGCCCAACGTCGAGAGCCAGACCAACTTCGGCCTGACCTTCGAGCACATCGACTTCAACACCAAGGTCAAGGGCCTCGACGACCCGGTGGTTCGGACGGCGATCGCCACCGGCCTCGACCGCACTCAGCTGCTCAACGCGACTGTCAAGCAGTTCAGCGACAAGGCGACCGTGCTCGGCAACCGCATCTACGTCAACAACCAGCCCGAGTACAAGGACAACGCACCGGCTGGCATCGGCAAGGGCGACATCGCTGCGGCTCAGAAAATGCTCGAGTCCGACGGCTACACCAAGGGCGCGGACGGTATCTACGCCAAGGGTGGCCAGAAGCTGAACTACAAGTTCGCGACGACCACCGGCAACCGGCTGCGCGAGCAGCAGGGCATCCTGTTCCAGGCGCAGATGAAGAAGGTGGGCGTCGGCATCACGATCGCCAACCAGCCATCAAAGACGCTGTTCCCGGCCTTGTCGAAGCACGCGTTCGAGATCTCCGACTTCGCCTGGGTCGCCACGCCGTTCGCGTCGGCCAACCAGCCGATCTACCAGACCGGCGGCGGCTCGAACTACGGCAGCTACAGCAACCCCCAGGTCGACAAGCTGATCAAGCAGGCGGTGTCCGGGCTCGACCCGAAGGCAGTCACCGACACCTGGAACCAGGTCGACGCGCTGCTGTGGAAGGACATGCCGACCATCCCGCTGTACCAGAAGCCGACCTTCATCGCCTACGACAAGAAGTTCGGCAACATCACCGACAACGCCTCCCAGGAGGGCCCGTTCGAGAGCTCGGGCACCTGGGGCCTCAAGCAGTAGGGCTGGTAGCCGGTTGCGGGCTGAACCAACTAACGGCCTCACCCGCGGCTGTCAGGAATCAGCGGCGGCTCGCTCCGTGCGGAGCGAGCCGCC
>JAABUP010007346.1_pt1 | contig 14880 bp, 16 predicted proteins | sample 5559201 | NCBI WGS metagenome assembly JAABUP01 (sample SAMN10711887, study PRJNA513373) | rock metagenome | isolation source: Antarctica rocks | place: Antarctica | reverse complement strand
TATGAGCTGATGGACACGCGCGAGTCACGCTGGCTACCAACAGTGTTGGCGGCAGCAGCCGGAAAGCTGGTCATCAATGCTGCCCTTGGCTTTGATTCCTTCCTGGTCATGAGACATGGAGGTCCACCATCAGGTGCTTCGGATTGACCACTGCACCTGCTGCCCCCTCCCCTCCCCCCCCTAGATTCCCAGTCAGCGCCTGTGTCACCCCTTGCTCCTCCCTGAATGCCTACCTGGGACCAATGTTGCGTCAGCACTTATTATGAGGCACCAAGATATGCAAACTGAGTGGTCACCACAGCATCATGGCGTCCTTCAGAACAGAATCAATACGTGTATCTGTCCTCCTCAAATGTCGTCACTGAAGTTGCTTCTGCAACAGACAGCCATGAGGCGCCAGCCAAGCGACGGCTTGGGTGTTACTTCTGCAATGATGTGGTGGCACCCCTGGACTCCACTGTGGACAGAACCCTGGAGCAGCAGTGCACTGTAGCCAGGCCTGGACTAGCCTCCATTGCAGGTAATCAGCCACCGGTGTGCGGTGCCATGACCCTATCCAGTACATCATTGCGTTTGCGCATGGCACTGCATAGATACATCTGCTTGCCAAGTTTTGCATGGTATGTCATTCATGGTGCTGTGAACACAAGTCTTGCGGTGTTCACATCTATGTGTGAGTCTCTGGGGATGCACTACTTGCCATGAGGCATACACATGCACTGGCCTGCCTGCAAGCAATTATACCACAGGTGTCAGTCACTGTTTAGTACAGTGGGTTTTGCGTTTAGCCTCATCACATGAACTCCTATGGTTAATAAGAATCTGCGCTCCAAGCATCGAGCAGGAAAGCGATGTTTGCAGGCGCCATAGCAGTAGAGCTGATGGCAGCCACACTCCAGCACCCTCTGGGCATTGATGCCCCTGCTGCAGTAGCAGGGGAGCATGTGAACCAAGAGGAGCTGCCCCTAGGGCCAGTGCCCCATATGGTCAGGGGCCAGCTCAGTGGCTTCTCCCAGATGTGCCTCTCAGGGCAGGCCTTCAGGAACTGTACAGCCTGCTCACAGACCGTTGTGGACCAGTACAAACAGCATGGCTGGTCCTTCTTGTGGCAAGCATTGCAGGTGAGAAGTGCATCTGACACAGATAATTCAGCCTGTGAAAGGTTCATCATGGGTATGGTTGCTGTTGATTTAGCCTTCATTAGCCTATGTGAGAGAGCTTTGCACAGCTTTTGTTGAGGGTTGGGTTGTGATCTGCAAGTCTGCTATGCTGTGAGAATACTGATTTGTCATGATCTTGTATGCAACAACTCTATGCAATCTGTCTGAATGCTGTGGCAGGATCCCAAGATGCTAGAGGATTTGACAGGCCTCACACAGTTACATGCTGAGACCCATGCCAGAGGCATGCATCATCAGGGGACCAAGGCTGACATAGAGAAAGACGCTGAAGTCAGTAAGCTTGCTGGGAACAATGCAGGTTCAGATGATGCCTCAATCCCTGACATTGACGATGATTGGACTACACTGTAGCACACGGAAATTGTGCACCTAGCATGAATGTTTGTTAGTTGTGGGTAAGACTGCTGCTGGAAGTCAGGGTAGCAATGGTGCAGTGAGGAGCTCCACGAGGAGGACTTGTCCAATCTACACTTACTGATATGTCACAGTACCACTGCAGCCAAAGCAACACACGACCTCCTTTTGTGCACGAGCACGTACAAGAGCTCAGGGGGGCACATACATCAGAGTCCTATTGCATTCAATCATCCATTAGATTTGCTGCGTCGTGTATTCAAAACGGGCCTATTTTCATCCGGCACCTTTTAGATTTGTTGCAAGTGGGCTTTGGATTCCGGATCGACAAGCTTTTAACAAAGCTTCTTGACAAGAAGTTCCTGCAACACGCAGCACCTTCAAGCACGGTCCTACAAGCGGCAGGCTTGATGGCAGCACGGTAAAGACATCACAGGTCCGCTTGTTGATACTGCATATCGTCACAACGAGAACCTTCGTTGCTGGGCACCAGCAGCAACCAAGTCAGGACTTGCAGGCGATGGCGGATGACGATGACGAACATCTTAAGGAGGTGACTCAGAGGCTTAAGCAGGGGCTAGAGGTGAAAGATAGGCGATTTCGGCTGAAAACGTACAAGCAAGTGTTCTTGGGAACAGATGCCGTCAAATTCTTCCTGGCTGAAAAGTATGCCGCCAATATCGCTGATGCTGTTGCGCTCGGGTCTGAGCTCATGGCAGCAGGGGTCTTCCAGCACTGCCTTCGAGATCACCCCTTCGAGAATGAGCCACTGTTCTATCGCTTTGTGGACCAAGATATATTTCATGGAGGGTATGGACTAGGCAAGATTGTCTTGCATATGTCTTGCATACGTGTTGGCTGTGAAAAACCAGAAGCGACGCAATTGGTCTTGCACATCATGATACAATCAATACCCATGAAAGCCTGTGTTGCATTCATCCTTGCTCAAGTTTATGCTGTTGAAGGACAACCTCAAGCTCTTGTTGCTGGCCAACATGAAGTCCTTGCTGAATGCAGAGTCCCTCTCACAGAGGACGGCAAAGGTTCGAGCTGGGCTGATCTGCTCACACCCCAGCAAAGTGGTGGCTCACAATATGATGCTCAGTCTTTGCAAGCATCACTACCCCAAGAAATTGTGCTACAGTATGATCAAGGAAAGAAACAGTGTGTCTTATCCCCTCTTGATTCCCACAATGTCAAGCTGCTGGACAATGTGCACCCTTCGCAGTGGACCAACCCTGACACAGCAGACAAGTAAGTCAGGATACAATTTGTTGCGTGTTGTGGCATGTGCACCAACAAGGTACTCGCTGGCAACAGAGCGGCTATCAGTTTATGCACTGCAAGGAGTAATCACGTTTGTTTCATGCAGACACAACACAAATCGTTGTATATAACTGCTGCTGACCGAAGCCATGGCTGCTTAGATACCAAAAAGTATATCTGGCCGTTTGCCCTCACGCTTACCTTCAACTCACAGGCAATAAGCACAAACTGGCACTTCATGGTGCAGGTACAATCTGGTGGTGATAGGAGCTGGTGCTGGGGGGTTGGTAACAGCAGCAGGGGCAGCGGGGGTGGGCGCCAGGGTGGCTATTATAGAAGAGCACCTGATGGGCGGTGACTGTCTCAATGTGGGCTGTGTCCCCTCCAAAGCCCTCGTCCGCTGTGCCAGAGCTGCACACGAGGTGTCACTCACTCCACTGGACAAAGTTTGCACATGTCTTATTATCAGAATGAGGCATCAGCAGGTGGTGTGGTCACATGGTGGATTGCTGCTGCAGCGTGTGTGTGTGTGTGTCTGTGTCTGTCTGTGTGTGTCTGTCTGTCTCTCTGTCTCTGTCTCTGTGTGTGTGTGCGTGCGCGCGTGTGCCCATGTCATTATCTCCTGCAATAAGTATGTAGCATCTTGGCTTGGTATGCCTTCTGCAAACCTTGTGCACAGCTATGTGTCATTGACCGGCCCATCATTGTCCCAATTGCAGCTTTCCTGTCTTTTTAGGCTTTTTTGGCAGCACACAAAATTTGAATTACAGACCTTAGCCTACAGGCGTCACTAGCTTGCAGGTATCAGCTCATACATGTCAGACTATCATGCTATGAATAATTGCAGGCCAGGACAGCCGGACAATTTGGTGTAGAGGTAGACAATGTGCGAGTCAACTTTGGCAGAGTCATGGAGCGTATGAGAGAGCTACGTGCTAAGATGAGCGCTAATGATTCAGCCAAGCGCTTTGCTTCCATGGGCGTAGATGTGTACCAGGTAGTTTTGTACAGAATTTGTATGGATTGTATGTATGCCCTCGTTGCCAAACTGGGTAGTGATCTGCTCTACCATTGCTCCATACAGTGACATGTTAATAGTATGTGTCTTGTCCTGCCCTGCTGTGCTACCACATCCTGCACTTCAATTGCTGATGCTAACTACATTCATCAGCTTAAAGTGCTAATACTGCAGACAAGACTCCCTGTACATGCAGGCATGCTCTTGCACTTCTCATGTGTTGTGCCCTGAATTCCGACTCCCTTCACGCTGTTGTGGTAGATGTTCAGCCTGTCCACAGGAATCGTGCAAGGAATGTTGTTGCTTTAGGGCCATGCCACCTTCACAAGCAAGCATAGCATCCAAGTTGCTGAGCACACCCTCAGCTTTGCAACTGCTGTTATTGCCTCTGGGGGCACAGCCAGAATCCCTGTCATCCCTGGGCTCAAGGTGGTTCCCTACTTGACCAATGCAACCATCTTCAACTTGACGGAGCTGCCAGCGCGCTTTGGTGTCATTGGGGCCGGGCCAATAGGTATGACAAGCATATCGTATCGCATCTTCACCTCAGCAACTTCTGGCATGCACATGTGGTGCTATTGCAGTGCATGGCAAAGCTGAGGTCCAGTGTGACACTGTTTGCCAAGCATGCAGAGGTCATGCAGACAAAATCCACACACATTTTTGACTGCAGCTGCTGTGGTCCAAAAACAGTTCATGATTTCAGGTGCCATGCGGAATCAGTTTTCTTCACTGTCCGTGTCTGGGCTTGCACAGTGGGCATTGTGAGCTGAATCAAGAATGACACCATCTGTCAATTCAGCTGGACTCATGGCACAGGCCCATGCAAACCAGCAGCTCTGTTCAACAAGAACAGCCCAAGTGCAAGCAGACGTGCAGGTTTAGCATGGCAGCCTGTTATACACGCATGCCTGGAGCCTGCACAGTGTGTGGCAAGGATTGGCTACAGCATAACGGTCTTGACCGTGTCAAAGGGGGTGCTGAACCAGCAGGACCAAGACAGTGCACCTTGACTTTGACTGATCCACAGAGTCTAAACACGGCAGGCTGTGATGCATGCAGGCTTGGAGCTGGCACAGTGCATGGCAAGGTTTGGCTCCAGGGTCACAGTCTTTGCCAAGTCAGGGGATATCCTGGGCAAGGAGGACAGGGATGCAGCTGCATTGCTTTACAAGCAGCTGCAGGCAGATGGTGTGGAATTCAGGATGGAAGCTCGCTATCATATGGTCCAGAGTGGAGGCCCAGAGGGCCAAGAGATCCATGTACAGCTGCTGGGGTTGCATAAGGACCAGGCCAAGGTAATGTTGCTGCAAGGGCACCAAGTGAAAGCATGCATGAGCACAAACAGAAAATGCATGAACCAGCAGCCTTACTGTGAAGCGTTTTGTGCATCACATCCGACTGTTGCTGGTGTGTGGTGTGACTTATGATCATGGACACAGCTATGGACATTTGACAGAAGCACATAGGTAGGGACAGATTACAAAAAGGATAAGAAACAGGAAGCCGCTCAAATACTACTGAGGCCATCCACAGAACTCCCCTGCAGCAAAGTGGGTCGCTGCGTAACATTTGCAGCGGTACATGCTGAAGTCCCAAGTGTTGCAGCTTCCCAGCAGAGTCAAGCAGGAGCCACAAATGTAGACGGCACAAGCCAGCTGACATGCACCTACACCTTGCGGCCAGCAACAATTGTCTTCATGCAGTTTACGCAATATGCAAGTCAGGCAAGCTGTGTCCTGTCCTGAACCCATGTGGCCAGGCCAAGCATCACCCTGGAACATGAATGGGAACCTTGACAAGATGGCCTCAACAAGCTGTTCTTGAAAGTGTCCTTGCAGCGCAAGCCTTCTTCTGCTTGTGCAGGAGACCATCATCGTGGATGCTTTGCTAGTGGCAACAGGACGCAGCCCCAATGTGTCAGGCCTGGGCCTTGAAGCCGCTGGAGTGCAGTACAATGAAAAGGATGGCATCAAGGTCAGACGCCCTATCACTCACAAGGGATTCTGACACTTTGCTCAAGTGCATTGAGAGGTGTTGCAGATGTTGATTTTGCCAAATGGTTCCATCTTTAGCTGCTTAGAATCTGAAGGAAGCAACTACAAAACTGGTTGAATTTGTCCACTTGTCAACGTACACCTGAACCGAGAACAACAACAATTGAAACAAGGAGCAAAACACTTCAGAAACTTTTGCTATCATATCATCAACTTGAGTCTGATCATCAGTAATGCTATACTCTTTTTTTGCTACCAGTAACAGTGAGCTCTTCTTGCAAATGGGGCTTCTTGATTTCACAATAGATTTGCATCTGCTGTCATACAATGGACCATTCTGTGACTGCTGTCATGCAAGTGCAGTCAGCATGGTCTATTGGCAGTAACATACCTGGCCAATGTAAGAGGCTGAAAGCTCCAGCGCCAGTGTGCAGCAACCACAGCATACTGGATTGTTCAAACGTCATGTAAAGTGTACCTAGTACCTTACAAGACTATCATGCAATTGCAAAGAAAAACTAGTGAATCGGCTCATAGGTGAGTGACCAGCTTCAGACAACCAACAGCAGCATCTATGCTGTGGGGGACTGCTGCACTGCCTACAAGTTCACCCATGTGGCCGACTTCATGGCACGCATGGTGGTGCGCAACGCCCTCTTCTTTGCCAAGGGCAAGATGAGTTCCATGCTAATCCCGTGGACCACATTCACCCAGGCATGTGCTTCTACTCCTGCTGCAAAACCTGCTAGGTTGGTTTGTTTACGGCAGGTCTGGCATCAATTCGTTTGCGTGGCATGTTGCAGCAAAAACTTCATAACACAATGCATGTCCAAGCTGCGGGCTGCCGCCTCAGCAGGCTGCCATTATGATCGCCAAAAGGCATGGACTTTTTTTCCCCCCTTTCAATGCATGCCCGCTCACAAAGATGGTATGGTGTTGAGGGTGAACAACGTGTACAATGTTATCATACACCCATCCTCTGGATCATAAGCCCAACTGAAGGTTGATTTGAAGGCCTACACTTGCACAGTCAATGCCCATCATCACCATAGCATTCATGATTACTGTTCATTGACAGCAGTCACGGAGACACCCACAAGCCTGCTTCCATGTCGGCTGGTGCCTCAAAGCATCATCAAGCAGCTGCATGGCACTGTGTTCATCACCATGATCACGAATACCACCTTACACAAGTGACAATAGTGACTACTGTATACAAGATGTCATCTAGGAGGTTTGTCTCTCTTTGATCATTGATCATTGAACTTCCAGCAGGGTTGCATCCTGAGGGATTTTGGCACTAATCTCCAGATTTGCTTTCTGAGGTATGCATGTATGCCACTGTCATTCTACCTTACCTCTGTCATCTGCAGCCTGAAGTGGCTCATGTGGGCCTGTACCAAGACGATCTCACAGCCAAGGGCATCAAGTTTGATGCCTACACTCGCCAAATGAAGGATGTGGATAGAGCCGTGCTTGATGGGGAGACAGACGGTATGCAATGTAGAAACATTTTGTACAGTACTGCACACATGCAGGGTCTTCCCCATGCCAAGACTGGGCATGACTAAGTTGTGGGGGCTCTGCGCATGTCTCCCACACTTGAGGAGACAAAGATGTGTGTTTGCTCACTTGAATATGCACTTGAGGATGCCCAAGCTCAGCGTCAACACAGCCAACACAATGCGTAGCATAGCCTAGCAGACACTTCAGGTGCTGCTGCTGCAATGTACAGCTGTGTTGAGCAAACGTCCTGGATGCAGTGACTGCTCCTGCAGGCTTTGTGCGCATCTTGTGCAAGGCTGGCACAGATTGCATCCTGGGGGCCACCGTGGTGGCAGCAGATGCTGGCAACATCATCTCTGAGATCTCGCTAGCCATAGAGACCAACACTGGCTTGAGCGCTATTGCTGCTGTCATTCACCCGTATGCCGCCCAACATGCTGTGACTGCTCTGTTGTCACTGCTCTGTTGTTGCTGCTCAAAGACTTGGCAACTATCACTGCCTTTGCTGAGCAGCTTTATCTTTGCTTGCTCTTGTCATGATTTTGGTGCTGTCAGTGCAAATGCAATCATGTCCCTCCTGCATGTATAGTATAGCCACATTTGCTGCTAATGCTGCTGTACAGGTCTAGCCACAGGCGCAGATCACTGTTGCCGGCTTTACAGGTGCACTTTGGTTCAAGTCACGTTGCCTTTGGGTGGCATGCATGTCGTGACTATTCAAGTTTGGTGGCTTTAGGTACCCCACCCAGGCAGAAGCCATACGGCAGTGCGGTGATCAGTACAATAAGACTCGTCTGTCTCCACTGATCAAGTCTATGCTCAGGAAAGTCATTGCAGTCCAGTCCTGAAAATATCTTCCACCACACCTGAATTTATGACTCAATCTGTACCAGGCAATGTCCGGCAATCCAAATATCCTGATCAGGAGTTATGGGCCCCACTGTAGTTATTTCTAGAGGCCTTGCTGGGACAGGCCTTGAATGGCCCTCATTTAGCTGCAGGGAAATTCGCTCATGTGCTGCAATTATACTGTATTACTTGTTACCATACTATATTCATTTACTAAGGCACAGATGTTGTACTATAGCTACATCAAGGTGCCCAAATTTGAAGTTCAGCTGTCAGATTTTGCATGAACTTGCTACACACAGTTGCTGTGTAATGTGTATTTTTAATTTATGCTGTGTATACAAACGGCAGGCTTATTCTTTCTGTCCCAATTGTCCATTTTCGCATTCTTTGCAAGTTGCAGGGTTCTGCTTGCCAGCGGTCAATGTTTGCCACAGATTACTGAAGCTTTTTTTTTGAAATTTTTGCAAGAGATGCGTCGAGGCAATCTGTTGATAAAAAACAATCCAAAAGGACTTACTTGGAATGAACATCATTTGAACGACCCTGTAACAATTTGCAGTTTGATCAAGTGACACAGCCCCATCTTGTGCACCTCATGCAAGCAGTTAGTGTTTGGTCATGGCCTGCGGAAGCTCAAGCCTGTTGCTGACAGATGCTCTTCAGGAAGTTTTTTGGTGTACAAGCTTGCCTCCGATCCACACAGCCTTGATGTTGCGGTCATCGCCCAGGTTCACAAACTTTTGGAAAACATCCATAGGTGTGTCAGCAGCGAATACATCAAACGCAGCAGCATTCCTTGTATCAACCCTCAAGGCATCAAACGCTTTGCCAACCTCCAGCGTTCCACATGTCTTTTCCAAACCTAGGGCCTGAGCACCACCAACTGTTGCCAACCAGAATTCACCCTTCCAATCAAGCAAATTCGCTGCCTGCACTTCTTTCCTAGATTCTGGTGGAGGTATGCAGAAACTGTCTCCTGGCTCAGCTGAAGCCGCTGTTGCAACACCTGTCAAGCTCTGCCAGGTGGGGTTAGGCTCTGTCTGGGGTGGTGCAGGGGTCTGCAACCGGGGAGCCATTGTAGCGTAGTGCGACATGCAGAGCGCTCTGCTGGCAATGACGCAACTGCGCATGGCATTCAGCATAGATGGGCTGTACCCTCCAGCCACATCTGTTCCCAGGCCAATCTGCAACAAAACAGAGAGGCTGTCAGTCACAAGTGTCAGTCATCAATGCTGATGGCAAAGACAGTTGTGTATGGAGTGTGAGGTGGGTAAACTTGTTAGGCTTTGCTGGCTGCATATGTGTCTGCACCTTGAGGTTTGCCTGATGACTCCAGCTGGCTGAGTGGCAACTAGAGTGTCCCTGCAATGATAGGAGACGCACGTGGTCTGCGCACAAAGCAGGCAGTCAACTGCAGCGAGTGTGGTGACAAAGCATTGTGGTATGAGCATGATGGCAGGTTTACGCATTGCATGATCTGATGTCAACAGTGCACAAATTTGTACAACATGCCTTCCGTGCCAGAGCAGCATGATTTTAGCTTCCTGCAGACCCAGCTCTCCAGCTTGGGCAGAAGCAATGCCTTGATTGAGACAAGCTGAGGCCACATGCTTACCTTGACGCCCAGTTGCATGGCATGTCTGACCTGGAGCACTCTATCACCAAAGAAGAAGTTGCTCAGAGGGCAGTGAGCAAGGGCTGTGCCTCGCTGTCCCAAAACTTTCAGCTCAGGATCTGTCAGACATGTTCCATGAGCCAACACAGCTCGCTGCCTCAGCAGGCCTGCCTTGTCAAACAAAGCAGTGTCTCCTCCAGCATTGTCTGGATGCAACGCACTTGAGTACTCCACCTGTGTGACACAACAATTCAGACAGAAGCACCTGAATTGGCACAGGTCACCATTGCAGCAGTTGCATCTGACACATCCATCAAGCAGTACAAGGCGTGATAGGCTGGAGCTAGTTGCTGGCCGGCTAGGGCACACAGGCACACTCTGCTGACTCATGTCAACCCTGTGCTTCCACTACCATAAGGAGCTCACCGCATGGTAGACAAGCACAAGGCAATGACCATGGGAGACAGGAGCTTTCATGGTCAAGATAATACCGAGACAGTAAGAAGTACCTCATCGAAGCTTTCTGAGATGTGGCTTTGGATTGGCGTGTCAAAGTGTGCTGCCAGCTTGCCCAGGCCCTGCAGGAGCTCAGGGGTGCAGGTGGGGACAAATCGAGGGGTGACAACAGCGTGTATCTTGTCATCGTGAAGCTGTTGCACCCATTTGATGAAGGCTTCTGTGTCTGCTAGGCTGTCTGATGTGGTCTCTGAGTACCCATCTGGGCTTTGCCTGCATGTTGTCAGCACTCGCCATCTTGCATCTTGGCAATTGTACATATGAGGACAACTGCCTGTAGGCTGTAAACTTTAAGATACAAGCAATTGGTAAATGTGACAGCAAGTTGTGCCTATGAGACACCAGCAGGACAAACATAACATCATCCTGGCATCAAAGACGCCGCTCTCCTTGTGCACAAACTGAGGCCTGTCTCACAATATTGCACATGACCTTGACAGTATGTCAGTATGTGCATGCATGGTAAGGTGTTCATGGCAAGTCAGGGTGCCAAGTTGCAGACAGACATGTGCCTGTCTCCAACTGAGGGAGCAAAAGCAGACACCTGTCCATACAGACTTTGCCAACAAAGCCTCGCAAACCTTGTGCTAGACGCTGGCAGGCTTCCTTATATATGGTACCAAAGATGAGGACAGTGGTGGTGCCGTGAGCAACTAATCGGTTACATAGCTTCATGTACTCTTTGGTAGCTGCATCTGAGTCTGAATGTGCTGTTTCCCGTGGAAAGGCATAGGTGTTCAGCCACTCCATGACAGGACGATCAGTGGCAGTTCCAGTGTACGAGTACTGCATGGGTCAGTACAAATGCATTTGTGATGGCCAATGCTGGGGCAACTGTGTGCCGTTGGTAGATGACATTACCAATGATTAACAGCATTGCAATTCAGGCTGCTTGTGAAAATCAAAAAACTTTGTAGATTAGGCAATGTATGACCAAGTTGGTCATGCAGGTGTTAAGATGCCATTGACCAATATGTCCGCAGGTGAACACGTATGCTGCAGATGATAGACAGGCAGGCTTGGAGCTAAGTCAAGCGATGCTGCAACAATACCTGTGGTGCATGCACATGTAAGTCGATGAATCCAGGGCACAGTAGCTCCCCTTCCTGTGGGGATTCCGTACAACAGTCTTCTGTCAGCCCAGGCTTTACTGAGAACATACGAACTGTCGCATGTGATGCTGAACGAATGCATTCTTGCTAACTCGCCTCCAAGCGCACGACGCTCTGAGTATCGATGCCAAACCGCGAGCAGACTTCTGGCTCCTCGTTGCCAGAGCAAATCGCCAGTATCGTCCCACGGTCCTCAGTAGGTCCAACGACCACGACGTAGTCCACCAAAAATTGCGGCTGTGCAAAAGATTTCATGTCAACAACTGTCCCTCGACATGCCCAAGTCGTAGACGTCGCTTGTGACTGCGTCATGTTGCAGTCACAGCTGAAGAGGCTTTCTGATGAGGTCGAGCTGCTGAATACCGAAACATACACCAATGGGAAGCGATTGCTTTACTGTAACCTGTCCTGCTTGGCATCATAACGGTGCGCGCAGTGGCGATACTGCCCTCGCATTTGAGTCACAAAACTTGGTTGACTGAATTAGTCACAATAGCTGGTCACGATTTCTGGGGATCCATTCGGCCCTGCACCCTAGTCACTGACCGTCATACACATTGGCCACAATTCAACAGAAAACAAGCATCATGATGGCACCAGTTTCCCGAAGGCCTGGTATATATTTGCCTAACTGACTACTGACGACATCCAGAATCCTTAGGTTTCCTGTGGATTGTCGGAGTTTGTCATCAAGCATAGGGTTTGCCTGTGTGCAATAGTCTTACATAACAGGCCCCTTTAGTAATGCATTGTTTTTAGATTTGAAATCAGACCCTATCTGTCAGCCTAAATAGCCCCTTTACAGCGTTTACAGCCTAGGGTTAATGGCCAATTGATGGTCTAGTACTTAGTGCTGTAGTTAATTTCTCTAAGATACCTATTTACACATTTACAAGTTTTTCTAAAAAGTATAGAAGGAGACTCAAAAAGTGAGATCCTCGACAAGGATTTTGCTGAGAGTGTAAATGCTGCTCAGCACACACACGCAGACCCACCCTGCTTGCCCTTAATTTCACGGGTGGGTTGGAGTTTCCCCAACATACCCTTGAAATTCTATAGAACATTGGTAAACTCTATCATAATCCAGAAAAGTCCAGAACCTTCTTCTGCTACAGGTCCTGGAACTCTGCACGCAGACTTCTCTTCTTCTGCATGCAGAACCTACAATGCTATGAGCCAGAGTTACAGCCTGAGCTACAGTGCTTCTGAGCTAGAGTCTGCAGAGCCTGTGCCAGAACCCTACAGAATTAGTCATACAACTTATCTGTATTATGTTAAAGTTGACTAACCCTGACAAAATTCTAGTTTTTTCTGTTGAATTTTGCGCCGGGGCGGGTGGTAAGCCAAAATCTGCGGGCAATTTTTGCAAAGTTACGGTTTTGCGATGCAGAATTAGCGCAGAAAGGATACGTCTGCAGGGTTCTGCATTCTGCAGTGCAGAAGGGATCATTCGGAGTTTTGTAGCGCAGAAATGGCCCTCGCAGATTGGAAATGCACAGGCGTCATAGGCAAAGCACGTCGGGGATTGACTGTAGCCCCCGGGACGGACCTTACTGTAGCCCCCGGGACGGACCTTACTGAGAGTCACAAACTTTATTCCAACAGATCGCAAGAACAGATCGGGTGCGACTGCCGGGAACAGCTCAAGCAGCATTGAAACGTCGCTTCGCTCCAAGCTTCAAAGTCGAGATGCGGTTGCTACTCTGCCTGTCTTCCCTGCTGTTGGTGCTTTCTGTTCGGACCGCGCCAGCTCCAGCCCCTGCCGAACGTAAGCACATCTTTCAGCTCCACCTCCGCCACTGGCTTGTCCGCCCGAAAATAGTCCTTCGTTTGCAGCTTAGTTTCGAGTTTTTTGCTGTGTTCCAGCACCTTCAGTCCAGGAGCTCTGTGCCAACTTTACTTTGGAGCCAGAGTACTATCCCTATCTTGATACGAGCTTCCGCGGCAAGGGCCGGTCGATTCAAGTTGGCACTGTGGCTTACTTCTACTACCAGTTTGGTCCGCTCAACGTGTCTTCAGCGAATGCAGGTGCCACTGACAGATAAACCTGCGTTACCTTTTTGGCGTGGCCCTTCATATTTGCCTCGCCGTGCGTGCTTGCGTTCCTGCGTCGATATCTGACAAATTGCTAGACCTTTGCAGAGGCAGCAATCTGCTGTGAATAATGTCCCGCGTTATTGCAGGCCGTCCGCTGATCCTGCTTGGTGGTGTTGGTGACACCACTCATAGTTGGAGCCCATGCTTACTGAGGCCACTTGCAGCAGGTAGTTCACATGTCTCCAAATACTTATGTCCTCAAGCCATAGCTGCATGCCACTTCAGCATAGTAAAGTCTACATCACTACATGTATGGCGCTGTGCATTGCAGGCCGTCAAGTGACACTTTTTGACAACAGGTGAGCCTCTTGCTCAGCATTAACACCATGCATACCTTTGCTGCTGTGTTCGGGAGGTCCTTGTGTGAGCCATGACAGAATATTTTTGCTGTCTATAGGGGCATTGGCATGAGCAATGACACTTACACAGGAAACTACACGCTTGTGGATTATGCCAGTTCCACTGTAGATCTTATTGAAGCTCTTGAGCTGGACACACCTGATATTCTGGGAACGTCACTTGGCAGCCTCATCGTCCAGACCATTCTTGTCAATTACCCCTCCACTGTGATGCACGCCATCTTGGGCGACACTGCTTTAACGGGGGCTGGGCTACTGACCATACCAGACCCTGTCTCTGCCAGCAATGTCTTTGTGGCATCTCAAGGTGCACCAGGTGCAAGCAGTCCAACTCGCACTTACCCTTACTACCTTCCTGAGGGGCTTGAGGGCCTCTGCAGAAACCAGAACCTAACTGCAAACAACCCAGAAGACACAGCAACGTCGGCACAACTCAATCAACAGGCAACTATCGAGAATGACATTGCAGGCCCTGGTGGAGATGAGGTCAGCACCTAAATCATGATTCAATGCTTCTCAACTGGCTTGCAAGATGTCTGTCAGCCTTTGAAAGAACTGTAAAGCGTTGTGGCCACCAGTTATTGTGCAGTGGGTGCTTACTTCACAACAAGGTATCTGGCTTTTGTTGCAGGTATACTATGCCCTCCAAAATATCACCAATCCTGTCTTCATCATTGCTGGGCAACAAGACATGGTATTGCCGGTTGCTTATGACATTGAGGCAGCCTCCATCATACCTGACTGTTCTCTGATTCAGTGGCCAGATGCCGGCCATGCCTCCATGGAACAACACTGCCTGAGCAACGCAGCCTTTGTGACCTCTTGGGTGGACGACAAGGCCTAGATGTCTGCCACTCATGTGTCAATCAGTTTCAAAAATAAATAGACATTGAATGTAAATCATGGCATTACGTGTTGTAATAATAATAATAATAATTAAAACGCTTTCCAGCTCATGATGAGCTAGGTACGTGCAGGACAAGTCTTGTCTCTCCAGAGCAGCCTGT
>JAABUP010007344.1_pt1 | contig 14883 bp, 11 predicted proteins | sample 5559201 | NCBI WGS metagenome assembly JAABUP01 (sample SAMN10711887, study PRJNA513373) | rock metagenome | isolation source: Antarctica rocks | place: Antarctica | reverse complement strand
GGCCTGCGCCGCCTCACCGTCGGCATCCCCCAGGCGCTGCTCGTGGAGGGCGTGGCCATCTGCGCGCCCAACGGCCTGGGCAAGAGCAACGCCATCTACAAGGGGCAGTTGTTGGAGGCCGACCCCGCCGTGGACTACGTGGCCACCGACCCCAAGGGTGAGCACTGGGCGCAGACGGCCGCGGCCCTGGCCCGCACACACGACGTGTTCCGTCTGGACATGCAGACGCCGGCCGACAGCGTGACGTGGGCGCCCCTCTCGTTAGAGCGCACGCAGGCGCAGGCCGAGGCGTGGGCCGCCGCCTGGCTGCGCAACACCACGCCGGCGGGCAGCGCCCCGGCCGTGGCCTACTTCGAGCAGGCGCTGATCCTGCTCATCGCCGCCGGCGTCGCCCACGTTCACGCCGTCGCCGCGAGCCAGGGCCGCGCCACGGGCACGCTCGGCGAGCTCATCGACCTGCTGCTCCTGCCCACCATCGAAAAGATCGAGGCCCGCCTGCAGAAGACACCAGGTGGCATCCCCCCGGCGGCGGGACAGTTCCTCGGGCTCATCAAGGAGCACAAGGACCTACGCACGTCGATCCCTTCGGGCCTGGCCCCACGCCTCTCCACGCTTACCGACGCCGCCGTGCGCGCCGTCGTCGGCGGCGCCGGCCTGCTCGACCTGGACCGCCTGGGGCGGCGCGGCCGGCGTCCCATCGCGCTCTACATCGTGACGCCCGTGGGTGACCGCACGCTGCGCCCGCTCGTGGGCGGCCTGTTCACCACCCTGTTCCGCGTGTTGATGGACCGTGCGCGCACGCTGCCCGGCGGCGCGTTGGAGCGCGAGGTGCGCCTGCTCCTGGATGAGTTCGGCACGATGGGCGCGGTGCCCGACGCCCCCGACCGCTTCAACGTGCTGCGCCAGGTGCGCGTGTCGCGCGTCCTCTCGTTCCAGATGCGCTCTCAGTTGATCGACGACTACGAGGAGACCGGGGCCGAGGCCCTGGTGGAGTCGTGCAACGCGCTGGCCTGGCTCGGCGGGACGCGCGGCAAGGATGCGCAGTGGGCCAGCGACACGGTGGGCAAGCGCACGGTGCTGGCCTACAGTGAGGGTGACTCGGCCGCGCCGGGCGGCCTGTTCGGGCGCACGCCCGAGCGCGACAGCCACTCGGTGAGCGAGGCGGGCGTGCCCCTGTTGTTCCCGGAGGACCTGCACGCCTCCGCGCGCCGACGTATCATCGTGAGCGTGCGCGAGGCGCGGCCGATGGACCTGCGCACGCGGCCCTTCTACACCGTCCGCGCACTCCAACGCCTCTCGAAACTGCCGGCCCCGCCCGCCTGCGTCGAACGCGCGGACCCCGCGCCGGTCGCCGCCACGGCGGTCGCCCCCGCAGCCACACCGACACCCGCACGCGCGAACGCACAGGTGGTCCCCATGCCTACCCCAACGCGGGGAGCGGCACCCGACGCGGCGTGGGGAGCCTCACCGGCCACGGTGCCCAGCGCGCCCGTGCGTGTGATGGCGAAAGCACCGGCTGCGTCCCCAGTGACGACGGCCGCAGCTACACCGACGGTAGCGCCCGCATCCAGCCCGGCGCGGCTGCCGACGGCACCGGTGAAGCACGGGCGCGCCTACGACTGGACGGGGCTCCCATGACCGCACATGAGCCGCGCCGGATAGCGCCTTTAAGGGAGGGACAGGGGGTGTTCTCGCGCGCCGCCTTTACGCCAGGGGAGCTCGTGGGCTACAATGCCCATCATGAAGGAGTGCGCCATGTAGCACGTAGCGCGGCCGTAGCGGCCGCAAAAGCACGAGACCCACCGGCGGGAACCGGTGAGCCTCGTGCTTGCCTGGACCAACTGTTTATAGTGACCAGCCCTGGTGTGACCACCGCTTAAGGAATCACCAGAGCCACCGAACGAAGGCCGTGACCCGAAGGAGTTATCAGCTCCTGAACCGGGTTTCGGGCCTGTTAGGAAAGTTTTATGCTTGAAAACACCCCTATGCCCTATCCAGAGCATAGCAATGACGCGCGCGCCTGTCAATATCCCGACGCTGATCGCGGTGGAAAAACAGCTCCGGTGTGGACGCGCACGGGCATGGTCGATACCCAACCCATCATCGCGGCCGTCGCGCGCGCCTATAACGAAGCCCACCCCACGGCCGACGTGACCCACGACGCGATCGTCCGCCCCGGTCGCACGCCCCACGTGGCCCAGGCACGGCATCTCTGCGCCTACCTGCTCGTCGAGGACTATCACCTCACCAACATGGCCGCCGCCCGGGCGTTGGGGCGCATCGACCACACCACCGTCGTCAACAGCCGCGCGCGGGTCACGGCCGCCCTGGACCATGACCCCGCCCTGCGACAAGCCCTCGCTGGCGCGCGGGATATCCTGAGCGGCGGCGTCACGCACGCGCGCCCGCGCCGCGCCCAGGGCATCCGCCAGCCCTTCGCCGGGGCCACGCTCCGGGAGCTAGCCGAGTACCGCTACTGGCGTCTGCGCTCCCTCCACCCTAGCAGCAGCGGGGGTGCGCGATGAGCCTGGTCATGACGGACACGGCCTCGGCAGAGGGGTGGACCTTCGGGGGCGTCGACACGCTCAACGGCACCCAAATCCCTGACGCCTATTTCGACGAGGTGATGGCCCCGCTCGGCCCCTCCGCGTTCACCGTACTGATGTACGTGGCGCGCCGCACCTTCGGCTTCAAGCGCCACAGCGACCAGATCAGCCTCGACCAAATCTGCCACGGCATCGTGACCGCCGAGGTCCGCGACGCCGACGGCGCCGTGATCAAACCGGCCCGGCAGTTGGACCACGGGACCGGCCTGGCCAAGTCCACCATCGTGCGCGCCCTCGACCGCCTGATCGCGGCCGGCCTCATCCGCAAGCGCAAGAACATCGACCCGCGTCGGGGGCAACTCGCCAACACCTACGCCATCGTCTTCAAGGACCCGAGCGTGCCGACGCGCGCGGCGCTCCCCGTGTGTCAGAATCGACCAGCCCCGGCCCAAGAGGCAGAGAGCCCCCCTGTCGCGCACAGAGACACCCCCTGTCGCGCTATGATACAGGCCCCTGTCGCGGATCTGGACACACAACAAACAGTCGAGACAACAAACAGTCGAAGACACACAGATATCTCGAAACGAGGGGGACGCGCCCTGCGCCCGCGCCGGCCCCTCGCTTCGAGCGATTCGACGATCATGACGAGTGAGATACAAGCGATAGAGCCGACCTTGATGGAGAGACCGGTCGGCCCTGACCTCGCGCCTGTCGGCGTACAGGTTGCCCGCCTCTCGGCGGAGTTCGGCGACGATGCCCCGCACGCGAGCCGGACGCGGGTGTTGAACATGCAGCGCACAGCTGGGCTGGGCGACGATGCTATCCTTGCGCTGCTGGACGAGGCCGCGGCGATCACACGATCGCAGGCGCCGGCGATCACCAAGCGGGGCCGTGGCGGCACGGTCATCCGCATGCCGTACCTGCTCGCGACGCTCCAGGGCCTCGCCGAGAGGCCCGACGCCTGGACTCCCGCCGCCCTGCCGACGGTCAGCGCGTCGGTCAGGCCACCGGAGCCCGCTCCTGATACGCCCACCGCGCCGGACGTGGACGATCCCACGCCCACGGAGGCCGAGGCGCTGTGGGGAGCTGTGCGGGGCGAGGTGCGGCGGGACCTGACAGCGGAGAACTACGCCGCGTGGTTCGTCCCTACCCGCGCCCGTGCGCTGGACGGGGACGTGCTGTGGGTCGTGGTGCCGACGCCCTTCCACCGGCAGTGGTTGGAGCACAAACTGTGGGGGTGTGTGGACCGGGCGCTAGGGCACACGGGCCACGCCGGGGTGCGCATCGTGTACGATGTCGTGACACCGGGGGATGTCCCACCGGTGGGCGATCGCGCCATGGCCAACCCCGCGCCATCCTCCCCCACCATCCCACTACCATCGACGCCTGCGCGTGTGACAGTGACCACACCGCCTGTCCCCCATCCGCACCTGGCATCTATTACCACGCCACTTCCGGTGGTGGCATGCCCCTCGTGTCGCGCCGCGCCCTGCCGCTGTCGCCTGACAGACCAGCTGCGACGGGTCGTTGCGGGCCGCATGACCGTGACACACGCCGGTGTCCCATGACCGCCTACGTGGCGACACGGAGGCACAGCATAGACCGCGACGCAAGACGGATGACGCAGGGCCGAGCACAGGACGACCTTGGTGCGGACGGTGCCCACCGTCACGATCGGTGGGCACGACGTAGTTGGCGTCGCCCACTCGCGTCCGCTGGCCGTACCACCAACCGTGTTCATTATGAACACGGTTGGCGGGGACAATATCCTACCCGAGGTCGCGTGACGCACGATACTTGGGTGAGGGGAAGGGAGGGATGGATATGAGGACGGACGAGACCGGAGCACCGATAGGCGAGGGGAATACGGCCCTCGTGCCCGTGCGCGAACAGAGCGTCGACTTCTACGGTGACGGTATCCCGGTGGCCCAGACACCGGACGGGACGCCCTACGTCGCCCTGCGCCCGATCACCGATCACTTAGGCCTGGCGTTCAGCTCGCAGCGCCTCCGTGTTCTGCGCGACCGCGTCATGGCCCCACGTCTGCGCATCCTTGCCATGGCTGCGGCCGATGGACGACGGCGCGAGGTCCTGTGCCTCCCGCTCGATCTATTGCCGGGTTTCCTCTTCGGGGTCGCGACGGGGAAGGTGCGCCCCGATCTCGTCGAAAAGATCGACCGCTACCGCGCCGATTGCTTCCGCGTGCTGTGGGAGGCCTTCACGAGTGAGGCCCTCGCCCCAGGCGCCGTGGGCGCCACACCGCCGGATGTCGCGCCGTCCGGGGCCGCGCTCGCGCTGGAGATCGCAACGGCTATCCAGCATCTCGCGCAGAATCAGCTAGAGTTGGAGCAACGCGTGGCCACCGTCGCGGGCAAACAGGATGTGATGGCCGACTATGTGCGCGGATTTATCGTCGAGACTAATCGCCGACTGACAAGCCTGGAGCGCGCCACGGCGACCGAGGCGACGATCAGCGACGCGCAGGCCGCCGACATCTCGCTCGCCGTCAAGGCGCTCGGGCAGCGCCTCAAGGCGCTCGGCGACGGCGAGGGCTACGCCCGGGTGTACGCGGACATGTACAAGAGGTGGCGGATCTCGACCTATAAAGCGCTGCCGGCGCGATCCTACGAAAAGGTCATGGACTGGCTGCACCAGTGGTATCTGGAGGTCGCGCCGCCTGAAACCGTGGGCGAGCCGGCGGAGTCGAGGGCGTCGGGGGAGGGGGCGTAGCATGGCTACCCCGACGCCCGCGATCGGCGTGCTCGACGTGCTCGACGTGGATGGCCTGCACCTGTCCGATGGGTCCCTTGCCCCCGTGACAGGGACGATCCGGCACGTTGGCGACCTGTATAACGGTGCACGGCGGCACGGGCTCACGCAACTCTGGCTGACGGACGCGTGGGTGCGCGCGGCCGGCTTACCCGATACACTCGCCACGGCGGGGCAATTCCGTGAGCTACACCATCCCTTCGTGAACGACGGCTTGGACGCGCTGCACGCCTTCCCGGCGGCGCTCACCCCCTGGCTGGACTTGCGCAAGAAGGGCGAGGCGGGCTCAGGCGTGTCCATCGTGTTCCCCCTCTACGACGAGCACGCCGTATGGGGGCTCGACACCGACGGCGCGACGCTCCTGGCGGCGCTGCTGGCCTACGCGCGGGCCATGGGAACGCCCTACTACCGCTCGCCCGGGCGCACGGGGACGGACCTCCTGCAGGAGCTGGGCAAGCGGGGAGCGGGCGCGGGGCGGGCGTTCGCCGAGCGGTGGCCGGGACCGGCCTTACAGGTGGACACGGAAACGGAGGTGAGTTGGTTGCGTACGCTCTCGCCGGCCGAGCGCGCGAAGACATACCTCCACTCCTACGATAAGAACGCGCAGTGGCTCTCGGCCGCCGGCGTGGTGGAGTTGGGCCTGTCCGGCATCGAGGAGCGGCGCGATCCGGGCGGTAAACTGCCCTTTGACAAGAAGCTGCCGGGCTACTGGCTCGCCCGGATCGCCAGCGCGGAGGAGCGGTGGGCCTGCACGCCGACGGTGGCCTGGGCCATGGAGCGCGGCCAGGCCGTCGCGATCACCGAGGCGCACGTCTGGACACAGCACAGCCGGGCGCTGGAAACGTGGTACGAGCGGCTGCGCGGGGCGCGCACGGCGCTCTACGCGGACACGACACTGGCCGGCGCGCTGGCCCTGCGCGCGCTCAAGTACACCTACTCTCTGACGATTAGCGGCTTTAGCAGCGCGTGGCAGCGCGAGCGGCGCAGCCCGCTGTACCGGCCCGACTGGCGGCATCTCGTGATCGCCCAGGCCAACGCGAACCTGTCGCGGGCGCTGCATAAGATGGACCGGGACGGTTATACGCCCGTCGCGGTCCACAAGGACGCCGTGTACCTCGTCAGCGACGAGCCGGACCCAGTGGCGGCGTGCCCGCCCTCGGTGACGCTGGGGACCGGCCTGGGGCATTTCAAGGTGCAGGACGCGGCGATCCCACTAGAGACCGTGCTGCCGGCGTTCGACGGGACGCGCGGCGGGATCGGGACGCTGTTAAAGCTCTTGAAGCCGCTGCGTGCTCATACGGACGTACAGGGGGCGGCGTAGCATGTCGGACCTGGGCGAGGACCTAGCGCGGGCCAACGAGGCGCGGGTGGCGGCGGCCGACGTGGAGCTGACGCTGGCGGCGGTCCGCGCCGTGGTCCGGGAACTTGGGGGCGGCGAGGGACGGCACCAGGTGGCCGAGGGCAACCGCATCCTGGCCGGCCAGCTCGGGGTGGCGGTGCGGATGGTGCAGCGATGGCAGAAGGAGGGGGGCGAGGCGCGCAACATCAGCCGCTCGACACCGGGCTTGCGGATCAGCGTGCAAGGCATTGCCACGGAGCAACAGCGGCAAGCAAACGCGCGAGCCTTCCGGGAGCGGGTGCAAGAGCAGGGGCTAAACGTGGGGGCGTTCCGGGTGCTGGTCCTGGTGTATAACGAAGACCGCGCTCGCCCCGCTCTCGGATGCGCTGCCATGGCGCGCGGTACACGGTCGTCCCTGCCTCCTCTGTAGACGCTCGCCCGCGCCCAATCTCTCGCCCCCGCGCTCGAGCGCACCCGTCTTTGACAGCCACCCAGCTGCCGTGATATCGTCGTCACATGTAAACGGTACAGGTGCCCTCTGCACGGGGTCACAAGGCATGAAGGGGTCAACGTGTGGTCGCTGCCGCCCGCCCTCTACGCCAGCAGGCCCGTTCATAAGAAGGAGGTGTAGAGGGGTAAGGGCACGATAATCCCACTGGTTTTGGGACTGGCCTACCCGAATCGATACGCTCACGTTCACGCAGTGAACACATCCACGCCTGCGCGGCCTGCCTCCGTGTCCTTGACGGGGCTGAGCGCCGCGGGCATTCACCAACGAAAAGGAGTTGGGATGAACATGAAGGTATTCCGCGCCACGTTTACCACGCTCCTCACCACTGCGGCGCTCCTCACCGCCGTAGCGCTCCTCGTTTCGCTGCCGGGCGGGGCTGGCCGCCTGGCGCACGCCGATAGCGGCTGGAATCTGGTCTGGAGCGACGAATTCAACGGCAACACGGCGCACAACACCCAGCCCGGGACGGGCGTCGACACCTCCCAGTGGACGTACGACATCGGACAGGGCGTGTGGGGTACCGGCGAGATCGAGTCGATGACGAACACGACGTCCAACGTCTACCAGGAGGGCGGCAACCTCGTCATCAAGGCGCTCAAAGACGCTGCACAGGCGAACGGACCCGACAAGGGATGGACGTCGGGGCGCATCGAAACGGTGCGGGAGGACTTTGGCGCCCCGGCCGGCGGCGCGGTAGCCTTCGAGGCATCGATCCAAGACCCGAACCTCAGCGGCCCAGCCGCCGCAGGCTACTGGCCGGCGTTCTGGATGCTGGGGACGCCGTTCCGCCACGGCGTGGCTTGGCCGGGCACTGGTGAGATCGACGCCATGGAGAACGTCGACGGCCAAAACACCGAGTATGGCACGCTCCATTGCGGCACCGCTCCGGGTGGTCCGTGTAACGAATTTAACGGGCGCGGTGGCCATACACCCTGTGCACTGACGACCTGCCAAGAGGCGTTCCACACGTACCGGGTCGAGATTGATCGGAGTGCCTTGCCGGAGCAGATCCGCTGGTACCTCGATGGCCAGGTCTTCTGGCACGTATCCTCTACCGACCCGGGGATGGACGCCACCACGTGGGCCAACGCGGTCGATCACCCTTTCTTCATCATTTTCGACCTGGCGATGGGGGGCGGCTTCCCGGATGCGTTCAGCGGCGGCTCCACAACGCCGACCACCGACACCCAAGCGGGGGGCGCGATGCGCGTCGACTACGTCCGGGTGTACACGATGAACCCCGTGGCCACGGCCTCACCGACCGTGGACACGACGGTCCAACCGACAGCGACGGCCATGGCGCAACCGACTGGGACGGCCGTTCCTCCGACGGCGACCAACACGGTGGTCCCACCGACCATGACCAGTACCTCTACCTCTGTACCGGCCACGGCGACCGGCACGGCCGTCCCGCCGACGAGCACGAGCACCGTCGTTCCACCGACGGCGACGAGCACGTCAACGGCTCTGCCGGTATGCCAACTCTTCGCGCTGCCCGCCTTTGACACCGTCCCGCGCGGCGGCAATCAGGCCCTGCTCGTGGATGCCGCGCCCGGCTCCGCCATCACGCTTACCGTCCGGGCCACGTACCCGGCCCAGGCGACGCTCTACACGGACAGCAGCCTGGCCGGCGACGGCTTCGGGATCGACCTCACGGGCACGCGCGTCTCCGGCGGCTACCGTTACGCCTTCAACGTCGAGACGTCCGGTCTGGCGTTGTTGACCTTCGCCATCCCATGGGACGCGCGGCCGGGCACGGTCGTGACGCAGGTGGCGGCCCAGGAGCCCTGCGGCCTGTTCAAGACGATCATGACCTTCCAGGTCCGCGGCCAGGCGCGCGGCGCGCCTGGGTCCCGTGCCGCGGCGGGGCCGGTGACGCTGGCGATCACGCTGCCCCGCGGAGACGCGCCGCCAGCGAACACCGGCGCGCTGACGCAGCATGGCCTTCTCCGCGTGACGACGCAAGGGCAGGGAACCACGGCGCGACGCGTGCTGCGGATCACCTATCACACGCACACACGCCCGGCGGGCACCGCCACGGCGGGCGCGGCGCACACACGGCCCCACACGCTGTTCGGCGTCGCGGTCGGAACGGGAACATAGGCCGCGCCGCTACAGCCAACACGGACAGTTCGTGCGCGACGCCTGGGACCCCTCCACAGGGGTCCCAGGCGTCGCCACTTCTAGTCGGTTAGCCGGATGACATCGTTGGCTCGCTCGTCCGATAGCCTCCTAACGCGCCCTCGGATGACCCCCTGCCACGCCATCGCAACCCAACGCCACCTGTGAGGCAAATCGCGCGGCGTGTCCGAGGAGATTGTCGGCCGGACGATCGCGGAACGCCTTGAGCGTCATATGTCGTTTGGCCCTGGTTGGACCTGTTCATATGACCGAGGCTCTTCCGCAAGTTCCGTGAAAATGGTGGTGCCATCCCTCCGACAAAGGGAGCGGCCTCCTTGCGGAACGGGTACCCATGTGCGGACGTGGGCGTTCCGTCGCCAGGTGCTTCGTCCGACTCACGGAACCTGCGGAAGAACCATGACCGGCTCTCCCTCATATAACGTGAATAGGGTTTCCTGGGGGTGAGGACCGTGCGCCCGCACCGCCGTCTCAGGCCTCTCAGGGGTGGCCTGCCCGCGTTGCGGCCACCTTTTCCGGCAGTCCCTCGCACGATCCGGCCCGTTTCACGTTATATGCGGAAGACCCTCGGTTATGTGACCGAGTCCACCCTGGTGAGGGCTCTCCCCATCATAACGGCACGCGGCACAGCATGACAGGAGTGGACCACGAGGACTCTTGGGGGCAGTCATGCCGGGCTATCCCTGCGCGAGTGATGTGGGGATGGCCCGGCTGGACCAGGTCGGTGGCCTACGATAGCGCGCTGGGTTGCGCAGGTTGCAGAACCTGCTCGATCTCTTGCATGGTGGCGTGGTCGAGGCGCCAATTGGCGCCGGGTAGGGCACCGGTGAGGTGGGCGGGCTGGCGCACACCGACGATAGCCGAGGTGACGGCCGGATTGGCCAACACCCAGGCGATGGCGAGTTGCGCCACGGTCTTATCGAAGCGGGCAGCAATCTCTTGGAGCCGGGCGACGATCGCGATGTTCCGCTTTAACCCCTCGCCCGTGAATTCGGGGTTCTGCCCCCGCCAGTCGCCGGGATCGAAGGTGGTCTGCGCGGTGTAACGCCCGCCTAGGAGGCCCGACGCCAGCGGGCTGTAGGCCACGACGCCGATGCCGTTCTCCCGGCAGAAGGGTAAGATCTCCGCCTCCACGACGCGGTTCAGCATGCTGTAAGGCGGCTGCAACGCGTCGACATGCCGTACCGCTAGCGCCTCTTTAAGAAGGGGAACGTCGTAGTTGGAGACACCGACGTAACGTATTTTGCCCTGCGTGACAAGGTCAGTGAAGGCGCGCATCGTCTCCGCGACCGGAGCCTTGGCGCCCGTATCGGGCCAGTGCAACTGGTAGAGGTCAATGTAGTCGGTGCCCAGGCGCCGTAGGCTGGCGTCGCACTCGCGTATGATCGAGTCGTAGCATCCGTTATTGCTGACGTTGTTCTGCTCGTCCCAGACCAAGCCGCACTTCGTGGCGACGATGACGTCCGCGCGGCGGCTTCCCAGCGCCTTGCCCAAGACATCCTCGGAGTGTCCGAGACCGTAGACGGCGGCCGTGTCGAACCAGGTGACGCCGGCATCGAGCGCTACATGAATGGCCTCGACCGAGTCGTTGTCGTCCTGCGGCCCCCAACTGCCGCCCCATCCGGCGCCACCCATAGCCCAGCAGCCAAATCCGATCGTTGTGATCTCCGGACCGTTCTTACCTAGCTTGCGTTTCTCCAAGATTTCCTCTCCTTCGTTGTTGCGCGTTATTGCGGTACGCATTATGAGGGGGGCAGAGAACGTGCCAAGGAGCACGAGTGTAAGTTTACACATTAGATGGACAGGTCGCCGCGCGTCCGCTCGTCGTGGTAGGGGCGATCCACCCCCGCAGGGTCACGGTCGCCCTCCGCCGCCGTCGCCGCCGCGCGTGGCCAAAAACAGCGCGCCCAGCGCCCGCCCCAAGGCCAGCGCCCGCCCCAAGGCCAGCAGGTGGCTCAAGAGCCGCCGTTCCATCGTGTTCGCACTCACGCTCTGGGCTTCCACATTCAGCACGCCCGCCAGGACAACCTCGCACGGGGCACGCCGGTCATGTACCTGCGGTGCAGGGGTGGCAGCCATCGTCGGTCTCCTCTGGCTAGAGGGGTTGTGAGCACCCTCATCTTGCCGGAGGCCAACCTACCTGTTACCCCGCCTCCCACCTCAGATGACACACATGCACATGTTAGGATGACGCTATTCGCGGGCTGACGTGTAGAGCGTGCACACCCAAGGAGGTGGGGCCGATGAAAATCACGGATGTCAAATGTGCCGTCCTGGGGAACAATCCGGTGGTTCGCATCGTGACCGACGCGGGCGTCAGCGGCTACGGAGAGGTGGAATCCTATAAGTCCTACCTCAAGCCCCAGGTGCTCCACTACAAAGACTACATCCTGGGCGACGACCCCACCGATGTCGAGCGGGTGATGCTCAAGATCCGCCACCGGGGATCGTTCAAGCCGTGGGGCAGCGCCGTGAGCGCGATCGAGATGGCGCTGTGGGATATCGCGGGTAAGGCCGCGGGCCTGCCCGTCTACAAGCTGCTCGGGGGCAAAGTGCGCGACCGCGTGCGCGTCTACAACGGCGCGGTCCGTTTCCCCCTGGACGGTCACGCCCCGGCGGACTACGCCGACACGGTGGCCAAAATGAAAGCCGCCGCAGAGGGTTTCACGATCATCAAGCAGGGCATCGGTTTCCACGGGCCGATGGCGCGGACCGTCCCCGATTTCTTCTACGGCGACCCCAGGGCCGGCGGTCACGGGGACTACAACCGAGGCTTGCTCACCGAGCGCGGCCTGGCGCATGTCGTGGCCTGCGTCGCGGCGATGAAAGAGGTGGTGGGCGATGCGATCGGCCTCGCGTTGGATTGCGGCCCTGGGTGGACGGTCCCGGACGCGATTCGGCTGGCGCGGGCGCTGGAGCCCTTGCATGTGCTGTGGCTGGAGGACCTGATTACCGGCGATTATACGCCGTATGTCGGCGCGGATGTCTATCGCGAGGTGACGCGGAGTTCCTCGACACCGATCCACACCGGCGAGCAGATATACCTGCGTCAGAACTTCAAGGAGTTGATTGAGGGACACGCCGTCCATATCATTGGCCCAGACCCCTGCGACGTCGGCGGTCTCGCCGAGTTGAAATGGGTGGCGGAATACGCCGACCTACACGGCATCCTGATGGCGCCACACGGGACCGGCGACGGACTGCTCGGCCTCGCGGCGCTCGTGCAGGTCTGCGCGACGCTGCCGCGCAACTACATCGCTTTCGAGTACCCCACGGGGCAGCCGGAGTGGTGGTACGATATCGTGGACGGGCTGCCGAACCCTATCGTCAACGATGGGTTCATCGAGGTGTGGGACCGTCCCGGCCTGGGCGTGGAGTTCAACGTCCAGGCAGCGCGCGCCTATCTGCCGGACGAAGACCATGACTTCTTCGACTGAACCGCGCGGGTTTCGTCGAGGTTCGCTGATACGCCTGACAGACGCGTGGTTTGGTCGCTATCAGATCGTCCTGCGGGATCTTTTGCGATGATGAAAGAGCACGATAACACCGCGGGCAGCGGTCTAGCCCGGCGGTCGACAGGGAGACGCAGAATCGGTGACTGATAAGCCACACGCGTTGGCTGGCGCGCGCGCGGGCGATGAGCCTGCGTGTGACATCGTGACCTTGGGCGAGACCATGGTCTTGTTATGGCCGACCGGCGATGCGACCTTGGAAGACGCCGCGACGTACGAGCGGTCGCTCGGCGGCGCGGAGAGTAACCTGGCAATCGCGCTCGCCCGCCTCGGGCTCCGGCCGCGCTGGATCAGCCGCCTCGGCGACGACCCGTTCGGGCGTTATACGCGCGCCACGCTGGAGCGGGAGGGCGTGGTCGTCGACGCCCCCGTGGACACGCGCGCGCCCACGGCCGTCTTCTTCAAGGAGCGCAGCGCGCAGGGTCCGCGGCGCGTCTATTACTATCGCCGTGGCTCGGCGGCGAGCCGGATGGACCCGACGGACCTGACCGACGCCCAGTTCGCGGGAGCGCGCCTGCTGCACGTCACAGGCATCACCCCGGCGCTCTCGGCGGGGTGTGCCGCGACCGTGGACCGCGCGATCACGCTCGCGCGTGCGGCAGGGGCGCGCGTGTGCGTCGATCCCAACGTGCGGCCGCGACTCTGGCCGGAGTCGGGGGCAGGGGTTGCCGCCCTGCACGCGCTCATGGCGCGCGCCGACGTCGTCCTCCTGGGGGACGAAGACGCCGCCTACCTGTTCCCCGGCCTGTCCGACGCGGACGTCCTGGGCGCGGTCCGCGCGCTGGGTCCGCGCGCGGTCGTCCTCAAATTGGGGGCGCGCGGCGCACGGGCGATGGTGGAGGGAGAGGATATCAGCGTCGCGCCCTATCCCGTTGCCGTCGTCGACAGCGTGGGGGCGGGCGATGGCTTCGACGCCGGGTTCATTGCAGGGCTCTTGCGCGGCGACCCGCTCCCACGCTGTCTCGCACTGGGCGCGCGCATCGGCGCCGCGGCGGTCGCGACGACCGGTGATTGGGAGGGGTATCCGACGAGCCGTGAGCTTGGGCCTCTTCTGGCAACGGACAACTAAAGGCTAACGACTGAGGGGATGACGATGCTCAATCACGATGAGTTACTGGAGCGCACGCTAGATAATCGTCTGGTGGCGATCATCCGGCTATGCCACGAAGCGCCGCTGGCGCAGGTCGCGGAGGCCCTGGTCGCAGGCGGTATCCGAGCGCTGGAGTTCACCTTGACTTCTCCGGGCGCGGTCCCGGCCATCACGGCGTGTAGGGCGCGTTTTGGGGATGATATCATCGTGGGCGCCGGGACGGTGCTCGACGAGGAGGAGGCACGGCACTGCCTCGACGCGGGCGCGCAGTTCCTGGTCTCGCCCGGCTTCGACCGGGCGGTCGTCGCGCTGGCGCGCGCGTGCGGCGCGTTGGCCCTGCCCGGCGCCTTGACGCCGACGGAGATCGTGACGGCCTGGCGCGCCGGTGCCGATGTGGTCAAGGTCTTCCCGGCGCGCGCGTTCGGCCCGCGCTACATTGCCGACCTCCTGGCGCCCTTGCCCCAGATCCCGCTCATGCCCACGGGCGGCGTGGACGAGACGAACGTGGCCGCCTATCTACGGGCGGGCGCCGTCGGTGTCGCGGTCGGCGGGACGTTGGTCGCCGAGGACACCGTCGCGTGTGCCGACTGGGACGCGCTGACCGCGCGCGCGCGGGTCCTGGTCGCGGCCGTCCGACAGGTGGGCGACCAGCCGTGACGGCGTGGACAGTGCGACCATGGGCGTCCATGCCGCCTTCCAGGCGTGCCACCATCCTGGATGGCCCTGTCCTCACGGGTCGTTGGCATGCCGGCCTCCGGCTTTGCCAAAAAAGTCTTTTTGTTCTAGAATTTTCAGAACACTCATCGACTTACGCCACTATTTGCCCTTATTCGTTCTGACCTTCGTCGTCTGGTATAGCTTCAGTAAACCGTGGAAGGGCAATGCTAGCGATGACGGGCCGCATGTGGCAGGCTGAAGGTGCCCATGGCTCGCTCCCACGGGCGTCAGGAGCCCGACGCCTGGACCCGTCCTCTGTC
>JAABUP010007343.1_pt1 | contig 14887 bp, 12 predicted proteins | sample 5559201 | NCBI WGS metagenome assembly JAABUP01 (sample SAMN10711887, study PRJNA513373) | rock metagenome | isolation source: Antarctica rocks | place: Antarctica | reverse complement strand
AGACGCAACCCCAAAAAAGGTCGCTGAAACCGACGCCATCTTCGCCGCGGTGACCGCCGCCAATGCGGCGGCGGATGCGGCCCCCGCTACGCTGCGCATCTCGCTGGACGCCAAGGCCGCCGTGAAGCTCGGCCCGTTCTCGCGCAGAGGGCGGAGCCGCGTCGCGGTCGCGGCGGCCGACCATAGACTTCCAGCCGGCGGGGACCGTGACGCCCGTGGGCCTCCTCCTGCCCGCACTGGACGAGTTGTTCCTCTACGCGGTGACCTCGCGCGTGACCAGCGATTGCCTCGTCGACCGGCTGGCGCAGTGGTGGGAGACCGTCCGCGCCCGGTTTGCCCACATCACCACGCTCGTGCTCAACCTGGACAACGGGCCGGAGAACCACAGCCACCGGACCCAGTTCGTCGCCCGGCTCGTGCAGTTCGCGTCCGCCGCTGGCCTGACCATCCGCCTGGCCTACTACCCGCCCTACCACAGCAAGTACAACCCCATCGAGCGGTGCTGGGGCATCCTCGAGCAGCACTGGAATGGCACCCTACTCGACTCCCGCGACGCCGTCCTGGGCTTCGCGGCGAGCATGACCTGGCAGGGTGCCCACCCCACGGTCGCCCTGGTGACGACCGCCTACGCGCGCGGCGTGACCTTGACCAAAGCGGCGATGGCGGACGTGGAGGCGCAACTCACCCGACACCCGACGCTCGGCAGGTGGTTCGTCGACATCCGCCCACCCCAGGCCAGGCGGGATAGCTAATTCTGCGGGAATCCCTAAGTCCCGGTCGCGCAAACGCGGCCCGGTGAGTCCCAGTGTCGCACGACGACGCGCATATTCTTACTATCGGCATCGTCATCGACGTGTTTGCTGTAGTACCGACGCTCACCCACAGCACGCATAGATGGAGGCACCATGGTCGGGGATGGCGGTATAACTGGAACAAGCGGGCCACCACATCGCGCACAGAATGACGCTTCGGGAAGAGCCTGGGCGCCACACTTGGGGCAAAAGCGCTGATTGTCGGCCACAGGGAGCCTCCTCGACACGACCTTCAGGTCCGGATTAGGCCGTGCCTGGCTGTCGCGTTGACCACGCGCGGCGGCATGGCGTTCGGAACGCGTAGGCCAAGGGCACGTCCCCGGAAAAACAGAACGCCCCGGAGGGCTGCTTGCGGGACGCGGGTCCACGGGCGCGGCCAGTATCTCGCCGCATCCGTGGCCGGGCCATGGGTAATAGGTACCCGGCACACCCGGGACCGTGGTCCGGGGATCGACGCGGCGTGGGGCCACGGCACGACCCTGCTCAGTCATGCTCCCGTGCGGCGCGGCGCACCAGGCGATAGAGGAGGGCGCGGGTCGGGTCGGTCTCGACGGCCGCGAGGGCGTCCAGGGCCGCGACGAGGGCACCGGAGGCGAGCCAGCGCGCGGGCCAATCCATCATGGGTCCCGTCCGGTGGGCGATACCGGTGCGGGCCAGCGCGGCGGTCGCCGCGACCGACTCGCTCGTCAGCCAGGAGTCCAGCAGCGTCTCCAGCACCTGGCGCGGGGTCGTCGCCGTGGTCCGTCCGCGGCCGGGGGACGGGGCGAGCAGCGCGTCCAGGTCGGCCGCGGCCCACACCGCGTCGGTGAGGATGGGCCGCGCGATCGTGGCCCCGCCGTCCGGTGGCTCACCGGCGAGATCGACCAGGGCGTGCAACGCGCGCCACACGGCCCCCTCGTCCCTCGCCGCTACCTTCCCGGAAAGGTGGGCCGCCGCTGGCACGTCGTCGGACACCGCGCAGACGCGCGCGGCGACCTGGCCCAGCAGGCCGCGCCAGTCCAGCGGGCGGCCGGTGCGCGCGCCCACGCGCGCCGCCAGGGTCACCGCGGGGAGGTGCGGTCGCGCGCGCAGCCAGGCGCGATCGGTGAGACCCAATCCGGGCCGCGCGGGATCGATGAACACCAGGGAAGGGGCGTCGGGGCCGTCGTCCCGGCGATCCGCCGCGACGTCGCGCAGGGCGGCGAGGAAGGCCTCGAAGGCGGGGTCGTTATCCCAGCGGTCGCGGAAGGCGCGCAAGAGATCCGGCGGGCAGTCCCGTTCGAGCGGGATGGTCGCGTCGCCCTCGATCGCCGCCAGCAGCGCGTCGCCGACCCGCCGCAGGGTCGCGTGGGGCGGGAAGGTGGTACGACGGTCGGTCTCCGCCGCGTCCCGCAGGGCCAGCGGCGGGGCCCCGTCCCCGGCGGGCCAGAGCGGGGCGAGGAGGCGCAGGAACTCGTCGGCGCGCAGCGTCGGGCCGGGTTCGCCCCCCAGCGCATGCCGCCCGAGGTCGATCTCGAGGAGCGCGCGGGTCGCCCGGCCCGTCGTCCGGCGCAACTCCGCCAGCATGACCTCGGGCAACGGATAGCGTTCCCCCACGCCCAGCAGGCCGTGGTCGTCGTGCGCGCGGATCGCCGCTGCCAGGGCATGGAACGAACCCGGCCAGTCGCGGAGGGCCCGGAGCATCGCCAGCGTCTGGATATGGGCGTGCTCGACGTACGCCAGCACGCCGTCGGCGGCCGCCCCGACGGTCGGTGGGCGACGCCCGTCGGCGAAGAGCGCCAGGCAGGTCGAGTCGCCGTAGCCCCCGCGCGCGGTCGCCAGCAGCATCCGCGCCAACTGGTAACCGACCGCCAGGAACTGCTGCGGATCGCGCAGTTCTTCCGGCAGATCGGCGAGCAAGGGCGTGCCCGCGAGCGCCGCCTCGAGCGGGCGGAAGGGATCGACGGCGGCGCTCGGCACGGGCGTCGCCGCCCCCAGGGAGAGATCCGCCCCGCACGCCCCGCAATGGCGCGCGACGTCGGGCCACTCAGCCCAGCGCAGAGCCCAACCGTCCTGGCTCCCCTCGTCAACAACCATGGTGGGCAGCACCAGGGGCGCCATGTGGCGCAGGTGCGCCTGCAACGGGCGCGGCGCGCCGCACGGCGGGGCGCGGCGCTCGATCTGGGGCCTCGGCCCGGTCGAGGCGGAGGTGCTCGCCAGCCAGATGCACGGCGTGGCCTTGCCGCGCCCGCTGCCGTATGCCCTGATGGCCGATCTCGTGACCGCCAGCGGGGGGCGGGTGACCGAGGTCCGTGTCGCCATCGCCGCGGGACAGATGGGCTACGCCACGATCCTCCTCGACGGCTCGGCCGGGGCGCACACCGTCGACGCGCGCGTCGGCGACGCGCTCAATCTGGCGCTCGCGGCCGACGCACCGATCCGGCTCGCGGCGACGCTGTTCCGCGACGATGATCCGGCCCGGCTGGCGCGCGTGCTCGCCGACCTGTACGGGGCGACGACCGCGGGCGGTGCGGACATCGCGCGGGAACTCGCCGCCCGGTACCGCCCGCCACTGCCCGGCGCCGACACCACCGGATCGGCGTGAGCGCCACCCGCACACCAATCGACTCCGCGCGCGCCGCGGCGCGCCAGCATTCGCATCGGGGAAGGACGACATGGACGTTGGCTTGCGCGAGGTGCACATTGCTTATCGGCACGCGGCCTCGTGGGCGGCGACACGGAGGGCGCGAATCGGTGACCGGGAACGCTCGCGTGTCCGGGTCGGCGTCGCGGCAGTACTGCGCGAGATCGCCCACTGGCTCCCCCCCCTACCGGGCGAAGGGTCGGCCAGCCCGCAGCACCTGCGGCGGACGAACTCGTGACCGGGGCTGCTGCCGTGGTGCCACAACGACCCCCCGTGTGTTCGTGCCCGCCAGGCATTTTCTGCACATGAAGCGGTGTGCGCTCAAGCACACAGGCGATCGGCGGACGTCATAGGGCGACGAGCGTGCATGCGGGCGCGCGGCTCGATGGCTCCGGTTGTCACCACCGGTTGCACGTTACGTTGAAAAGGTGCGCCATGTCGCCGAGGAGAGGGATCGGGTAACCGCGCTGCGGTGATAGAGTGCCTGGGGTACCCCTGGCGGTGGTCCCGACGGTGTAGCGGGAAGAGGGCCAAACATGGATGCGCGAGAACCCCTGGAAAGTCCGCAGCTCAGCGCCCTGGTGCAGGCCCTCGCGTCGGGTGACGGCACGTCGCTCGACGCGTTCTGGCGCGAGGTCGCCCGCCACGGCGCGCCGCTGATCGAGGCCGTGGCCGGTGACGCCGACTTGGCGCTCGTGACCTTCCTCTGGCGGGCGACCACGCCGCTCGCCACGGCGGCCGTCTTCCCGCTGAGCCAGGTGCTGGGCACGGAGATCGCCGATCACCGCATGGCGCGCCTCGGCGACACCGATGTCTGGTACACGACCTGCCGCGTCCGTCGGGATTTCTGCGGCGCGTACCGCCTGTCGCCGGACGACCCACTAACCTCCCTGCGCGAGGTGACGAGCCCCGCGGGCTGGATGGCCCGCACCGCGATGTGGTGCGCCGACCCGCTCAATCAGCACCGTTTCGTCGTCCCCGACGACGAGGAGCGGCCCGAGCAGCGGGGGTTCCACGCCTCCGTGCTCGCGCTCCCCGCCGCCCCGCCCCAGCCGTGGGTCGCCGCCCGCCCGCGGATGCCCGCCGGGACGGTCACCCTGCACCGCTTCCGGAGCCGAATTCTGGGCAACGAGCGGCGCCTCTGGGTCTACACCCCGCCCGGGTACGCCGCGACGGGCGCGCCCTACGGCCTGCTCCTCCTCTTCGACGGCTGGTCGTACACCAAGATCGTGCCGACGCCGACGATCCTGGACAACCTCATCGCCGCCGGGCGGATCCCGCCCCTGGTCGCCCTGCTGCCGGACAACCCCGACCAGGCGGCGCGTAACCGGGAGCTGCCCTGCCACGAGCCCTTCGTCGCGTTCCTCGCCGACGAACTGCTGCCGTGGGCGCGCCGACGCTATCACCTCACCGCCGATCCGACGCGGTCGATCGCGGCGGGGTCGAGCTACGGCGGCCTGGCCGCGACGTTCGTCGGCCTCCGCCGCTCGGATCTCTTCGGCAACATCCTGTCGCAGTCCGGATCATTCCGCTGGGCACCAACGGGCGATCCCGAGCACGAGTGGCTCGCGCGGCAGTACGCGGCGGGTCCGACCGGGCCGCTCCGATTCTATTTGGATGTCGGCGCCTTGGAACTCGGGCCGCGCGATGCCGGGCCCAATCAGGTCGTCGCCAATCGGCACCTGCGCGACGTCCTGCGCGCCCGCGGCTATGACCTGCACTACGCCGAATACAGCGGCGGCCACGAGTACCTCTGCTGGCAGGGCACCCTGGCCGATGGCTTACTGGCGTTACTCGCTGGCGTTCAGCGATCGCCGATCGATGCATGATCCCGATATAACCCGGCGAACGCCCGTATGAGGCGTCCGTTAGCTGCGGCCACCGCGGCCATGCTTGCCCCAGAGCAGGGACCGAGACGCATCTCGGCAACGGCGTGTCCGATGGCGCACGCCAGTCCGGCGGTACTGCCGGAGGACGTGCAAGAATTCCTTGGCTATGGTCTCCCCTCGTGACTTTCCCCGCAGCGGAGTTTCTTCGACGACTGCTCACACTCGGGGGCTGCGGCGGGGACAGGCGGGCGCGCCGCGCAGCAGCACAATTCTCCTGGCGGCGAAGCGATACAGCTGGCCTTCTCCACCGACCAATCCTTCCCGTCCGACGTTCCCGACGCACCCAGACCATTGTCATCACACGCGTCGGCCCTCGCGAATCGGAGGCAACCCTGGTCGGCTGTTTGCTCTCGGCGCGGCGCGCGACCGCTGAGTCGGCCGCGGAATGACCTGGGCACGAGGCATGTGGCCGATCCCAGCGCCGGGCGACATCGCCTGGGATAACGTGACGAGCGTCTCACCCTGCTGAGCACCAGGGTTGGCGAGAAGAGGCGAACACCATGAGCGTCGGCCCTGCGGTCGTCGCACAGGGAACCGTCGGCGTGCGTGCCGCGCGACGCGGACCATGCGGCCGAGGGACATGGCAGGGGCATCGCCATAACGGCGCGATTGTGGCAAACTCTGTGCGGGAGGTGCCACATGCCCCAACTCCAGCGCTACGCCGATACCACATTCCCGGCGGATCTCCGCTGGCAGGCGGTCGCGTTCATGCGGATCGTCTGGCCCTGGATCGACGGTGGCCTCATCGCCACGCCATACCCCGCAGACTGGCTGCCGCACCACTTCGCCATCGTCGAGGGCCGACTCCTGCTCAGCTACGCGGCGACGATCCGCCGCACGATTCGCCATGCCGGGGTGGAGTATCGCGTCGCCGGTCTGGGCAATGTGTTGACGTATCCCGGGTCGCGACGGCAAGGTCACGGGGGCCGGGTCGTACAGGCCGCGACCGAGGCGATCGATGCCAGCGACGCCGATATCGGGCTGTTGTTCTGCGCGCGCACGCTGCTCCCGTTCTATGCGCGCTGCGGTTGGGTGCCGGTCGTGCCGGAGACGCGCGGCCCGCCCGTCGCAACCGACGCATCGGCCGCACCTGCGATGGCGCTGCTCCGCCCGCTCAGCGCCCGCGGGCATAGGGGACGCGAGGATTTCGCCACAGTCCCCCTCGACATCGCGGAGCAGTGGTGAGCGACGATCGTCATGCCGACAACCACTCTGTGGGGTGGCGGAGAGCCGCACGCGGCGTGAGTGCATCCCCATGAGCATGGGTGCGGATAGCGGCATAGCCATCCATCTGCGGGCCGAACGACTGCTCGCGGCCGCCTTCGGTGGCCCGACGCGTCTAGGGCACGGGGTGCCCTTGCACGGCCGCCCCAATGTCCTGCGTATCCCGCTGCTTCAAGGACCGCCCGGCGCACCCGCGACCGTCGTGCTCAAACGCACCGTCGGGTCACCGGGCACCCCGGCCCGGTTGTTGCACAATGAGTGGGCGGGCCTCACATTGCTCGGTCGCCTCGCGACCGACGCGCCGGTGGCACCCCGTCTGTACGGCGGCGATCGCGCCGCCGGATTCCTGTTGCTGGAGGATCTCGGCGAGGACACCCTGGACCGGGTGCTCGCCGGCGGCGACCCACGCCGCGCGGCTGCCGCCCTGGTCGGACTGGCGACGACCCTCGGCACCATGCACGCCCGGACGATCGGCACCGCGTCCGCGTCCGCGCGCGAACGCGTCGCGCTCGGTGCCACCGCGCAGGACCGCGACACGCCGCGCTATCGGCACCTCGCTGCGACGTTCCGGGGGGTGGCTGCGGCGGTAGATGCCCCGCTCTCGCCCGCTGCGGAAGCCGATCTGGCGCGGGTCGTCGCCGCACTCGCCCGCCCGGGGCCGTTCCTCGCCTATACCCACGGCGATCCGGCACCCGGCAATTACCTAGTCACGCCCGGCGGGGTGCGCGCGATCGACTTCGAGCTCGGGCGCTATCGACACGCCCTGATCGAGGGTGTCCATACTGGTGCGCACCTGCCGGGGTGCTGGTGGGAGGAACGCCCGCCGACCGCCGTGGTCGTGCGACAGGAGCGGGCCTATCGGCTCGCCCTGGCGGGCGGCTGCCCGGAGGCGATGGACGTCGTCCAGTTCCGGGGCGCGGCGGTCGTCGGCCTGGCCTTCTGGTCCTTGGCGACCTGCCGCGCCTGGCCGGCGATCCGCGCGACGACACTCCCGGCGTTCCGGGCGGCGGAGGCGACGGTCCTGCGCCACCGGCTCTTGGCCCAGCACATGATCCTGGCGGAGCGCTGTGCGGCGTGGGGGCGGTGCGAGGCGCTGGGCGCGGCGGCAGCCACCATCGTCGCCCGCCTTGCCGCCCAGTGGGCGCTCGGCGCACAGCCCACGCCCCGCTATCCCGCCTTCCGTTGACGGTGCGCGCTGGTCGCTCGGTCGCGCCGTGGCCTGGGGGCGGGCCGCCACCAGCCGCCGCCGTGAGCGTTGTGTCATCAATCACCTGGTCACAGTGTGCGACCGCCATCTGGCCGGCATAAGGGTCCGCGATCGCTTCCGCTTGGCGCGCTACGCGGGCATGGCGGACGCGCCGGGTACGATCCTGGCGGATCCGCCGGTGCCGGTGCCGTGCCCTGCTGGCATGCTGCTGAAAGGGCGTGACACGCGCCGGAGCGGCAGCGAAGGGGGCTCGTGTGCGCTTATCACCAGCTTTTGCAACTGCGGCTCGCTATTTGGCCTGCTGCGTGCAACGGACCTGCCTGCCTGAGACCGCTTTCGCGCAACGGCGGCTCACCACCAAGACGTCGTGCAACCGGGGTTCGCGGTCGCCCGGAAAGGCCCGAATTATCGTGCAACCGCGGCTCAGGGGCCCGTATTCGCGCTCGCGCAACGCAGGCGCACGTCGGCCTTACCGCATCGTGCAACGCAGGCGCAGCAGACGCGCAACCAGGGCTCGGCCACGACGCCTCGTTGCGCGTCGCTGCTGCGGGCTGCGCCCCGGTTGCACGAAAGAATTGCCCCGGCGGGGCCTGGCGGCACCGCTCCGGGGCAATAGTGAGCCTGCGTTGCGCGAGTCCGTCGATGACGTGAGCCGCAGTTGCACCGGAGGGGCTCATTGAGCCTCGGTTGCAAAAGCTAGTGAAAGGCTCATGAGCCTCAGTCCCAGCTATGGGGCGAAAATGGCCCCAGTCCCATAAGCTAACGAACGCCTCAGCAGTTGCACCGGAGGGACTGATTGAGCCTCAGTCTCATAGGCTAGTGAAAGGCTCTGCGCGCGACGAGCCGACGCGTCAGGATGGCCCCCGCGATCGTGGCACCGAGCGCCAACCCGCCCCCCGCCAGGAGGGACTGGGCAAACAGGAAGGCGTTGAGCAGCCGACCGGGCCCCGGTGAGCTGTCGTCGAGCATGGCGAGCGGCGCGAGGAGGAGGAAGAGCGCCCCGAGCGGCGTCAGCGTCAGGGCGAACACCCCGGCGCCGAGCGTGGCCAGCAACGCGGGGACCCACGCGCGTTGCCGGTCGCGCACGGCCGGTACCGCCACCGCGCCGAAGCCGGTGGCGCACGCGCCGGCGACCGCCGCCGCGATGGCGACGGCCGCGAGCGGGGGCGCCCCGCCCTCGGCACGCAACGCCATCCCGCCGACCACGATCGCGGCGGCGACGCCGATGGCGCAACCGGCGGCGACGATGGCCGCGGGCAAGGTGATCGGGAGCCGCTGCGTCGGCGAATGTGTGGCGCTCGGCGGGGTGTCGTGTTGCGCGCGGAGCGCCTGCCACCAGCGCGTGCCGGCCACGGTTGCCAATGCACCACCGAGGCCGACGAGGAGTACGATGACGATCCCGCCGAGCACGAACGCGATGAACGGCCCGCCGGTGTCGCCCCCGACCGCCAGCACCATCGCCAGGAGGGGGAGGCTCACGAACGCGTCCGCCACAGCGCCGAGCGCGAGCACGCCGACCAGCCCGGCCATGATCGTCGCGACGAGGACCTCATTCGGGGCAGCCCCCGGGCCATCCCGCCGCGCCAGCGCGAAGAGGAGCGTCGCGACGACCGCCAGGATCGGCGGCAGCAGGACGAAGGCGCCGTCGAGCGGGCCGCCCCCCGGGCCGGTGGCGGCCGCAGCCCGCTGGTCTGGGGGGCTGGCCGGTGCGTGCAGCTGTAGGGCCAGAATCGCGGCGAGGCCCGCGAGTTGCGCCGCGGTGGCGAGGCCCGCGCCCGCCAGAGCGATTGTGTCCCAGCGGCGTGGCCGGGGCGCATCGGCCCCCGGTGCGCGCGTCATCGTCCCCTCCTGGCGCGCACCCGCGCGCGATGTCGCCGTGTGTGCGGTCTGCGCGCGGCCCGGGCCGCACGCCCATGGCCCGCCCGATCGCGCGTCGCGGCCGCCCGCGACCCCGTCAGCCCGACGCGACGACCGTGTCCCCCTCGGCGGCAGCGCAGGGCCATCCTCCTCGCCCGACGGCATTGCGCGGCGAGCCTCCCCAGTCGGTCGCGCTGGCGGCAGGCGTCACGGAAAGAGGGCCGCCAGCACGGGAGGCTTTGCGACGGGTGCGCCTCAGTCCAATCCCCTGCGGAAAGGGCCATTCCCTCAGCGCAGGCCAGATAACTTCCCCCTCCTACACCCCCAGGCCCAATAAGTATTGATACCTACACAGGGCCTGATGTACCTGGCCGATTTGGAGCGGGCGCTGGCCGAGGTGCGCCGGGTGCTCCGGCCCGGCGGGCGACTGGCGGCGCTGGTCTGGGCGCGCGCGGAGCGCAACCCGGCGCTCGCCGCGGCGCTGGCGGTGGGGCACCGGTACGCCGGGCCGACCTCCCCGCCGCCGGAGCGCGTGACAATGTTCGCCCTGGGCGACCCCGACGCGCTGGCCGGGGCCTACGCCCGCACCGGGTTCCGCGACGTCGCCGTCCGGCCGGTCGCCACGCTCCGGCGCTACCCCTCGGCCGCCGACGCGGCGCGGGACCAGCGGGTGAGCTTCGTCGCGCTGCACCCGTACTTCGTGGGGCTGGGCGAACCGGAGCGGGAGCGGGCCTGGGCCGAGGTCGAAGAGGCGCTGCGGCACTTCGAGGGGCCGGACGGCTACGCGGCACCGGGCGAGGTGCTGATCGCGGTCGGCACCAAGTAGGCCGGGGAGCGGAAGCGGACCGCCGCCGGGAAAGGTTCCGCGCCTGAAGCCCCTGGCGGTAGCGCAAGAGCGCGCCGCAGTCTCGGCTATGCCATTCGCCAGCCTATGGGACTCAGGCTCAGGTTGCCCCCCTTTTTGTGGGACTCACCCGCGATTCCTCGTCGCGCTGCTGCTCGGGCGCACGGAGGCCCAGCGAATGGCCGGGACTCAGGCTCACCGACCCGCAGAATGGCGATGAATGGGTGGGACTCGGGTTCAGGGGGCCGTTCATCGGGACATGGGGCTCAGGCTCACCCGTCGCTGGCGAATAGGTGGGACTCAGGCTCACCGGCGCGCGGTTCGCCGCCGAACGGGTGGGACTCGGGCTCACCGCAGAACCAACGAAGAGCGATGGTAGGCAAGCACCACGTGGTCCAGCGTCGCCATGGAGACGTCGAGCGCAGGTTGAGCCGGCATCCCAATTCTGGGGTGAAAACGGCGCCAGTCCCATAGGCTGACGAACGCCTCAAGTGAAAGGTGCAACTGGCTCGGCGTAGTGGCGGGCACCGGGCTGGTCGAGCGCTACGGGGCGGGGGAGAATGCTACCGGGCGTGGTGGCGCGACCGGTCGCGCGGTCGGATGAGCGGCGAGGCGTCCCGGTGTCAGGCGTCCGGATGGGGTGTGCGACACGGGGCGGGGGTAGGGCGATGCGGGCGGGTGGCCGGTGAGCGGCGCTGACGATCGCGACGGCGCTCGGGCTGGCGGGGTGCGGCGCGGCGGGGACGGCGGCACCGGGCGAGGCGGCGCTGGCGGGGACAACCGTCGGCGCCGGGGCGGCCCCGGCGACGCGGACGCGACGGCGGGCGGGACGGTAGTCGCGCGGCCGACGCTGGCCCCGACGGCGATTCCGCGCGGCACGATCACCTATCCGATGAGCGGGCCGTGGCCGACCTCGGCCCCCGCGCCGGGCGTCCCGGCGATCCGACCGAGCCGCGTGAGCACCGGACCGGACGATCCGGCGTTCACGGAGCAGGACGCGCGCGAATATGCGCTGGATCATGGCGGCGCGTACATCGTCGGCCCGTGGGCGGTGACGAGCGTTCGCTCCTTCCGCGGGGTCGCGCTCGGCTACGGGGAGTATCCGCTCGCCTGCCTGGTTAACCTGGGCGGCGAGGCGTATCTGCCCCTCCCGCCGGGGGGCGACCTGCCGCCGCGTCCGCGCACGCCCGTCGCCGGATCGTTTCTCCTGTTCGACGCGCACACCGGCAATCTCGTCTCGGATGGGGTCCCCGCCCGGGGGACGCCGACGCGCTGACCAACCGGCACCAGGGTAGGGATGGCCAGCGCAACAGTGCGCCCCAGTCGCACCAACATTGCCTGGTGATCCTCAGTCGCATCATGGGGGCCTTTGAGCCCCAGTCGCATAGGCTGGCGAAAGGCTCAACGAATCCGGGGCAATTTCGGGCCGCAGTGGCACGGCGATGTGACGACCACAACCCCTGGCGGGCGTCAGTCGACGGGCGTTGCCCGCGCCCCGTGCTCCTGAACGAGAGCGCCAGCGCGCGCGCGGTGCGGCGATGCCGACCATGCCCCGTCTGCACCCGCACCAGACGGCACGTCGTCGACCGCCGACGGCGCGGGCACCGCCACCAGCAAACGGTAGAGGCCGCGGGCGTGCCGCTCGTGCCGGGCGACCCGCCAGCCGTCGTGCACAAGCAGCGTGGGCGTGTCGCGGTCGAGGTGGCAGCCGCCGCTCAGCCGCAGCCAGAGAGGGGCGCACGCGTCGATCACGGCGTCGAGGCGCGGCCGACCGGTCCGGGTGTGCTCCAGCAGGAGGAGCCGCCCGCCGGGGCGCAGCACGCGCCGGAGCTCGGCGAGGGCCGGCAGGAGCAGCGGCGCGGGAATCGAGCAGAACACGAGCGGCGAGACGACCGCGTCGAAGGCGGCGTCGGGGAACGGCAGCGCCGCGGCGGACGCTCGCGCCAGGAAGTAGCCGCGCGCCCGGGCGCGCGGCACGGCGGCGCGCAGCAACGCGGCGGCGGGCTCGATGCCCGTGACGCGCGCGCGCGGCCCGTAATGGCGCAGGTTGAGGCCGGTGCCGACCCCGATCTCCAGGATGTCCCCGGCCAGGCCGCCCACGAGCCGCCGTCGCAGTCGGCCCACCCCCGCCAGGCCGAAGGCGCCGACGAACGCGTCGTAGACCGTCGCCGCCTGCAAGACCCCGCGCATCACCCCATCCTCGCCGCCGTCACGCCCCTCGGAACGTCCCGCACGACGCACATTTGGTGCCAGACCGGACGCCAGCGCGGTTGTCGGTGGGGCATTCGCCGACGGCGGGGACGGCGGCGCGGGTTCCGTCCCGTTTCGCGGGACCCGGGTCCGACGAGAGCAATGCTCCGGAAGCGGCCGATAGGCCGTCGCCGGGGCATTTTCGATCCCGAGCGCCGCGAAGGTGCCACAGGGCTGCGCCGCCGTCCCCGCCCCGGGACGGCGATGGCACCGGTCCCATGGGGCAACGAACGCCCCGGCAACAACGGCCCCGGCCCCGCCTGCCGGCGACACCGCACCGGTCGCGCGGGCGGGCGACGCGCCCGGCTCAGTCGCCGCCGCCGGAGTCGCCGCCGCCGCCGCTGTCGCCCCCGCCGAAGGTTCCTACGTCGCCGCCATCGCCGCCGAAGCCGCCGACATCCTGGCCGGAGTCGGACGGCACCCCCGCATCGTTGCCGTACCCCCCGGCCTGGCCCTGCCCCGGGGTGCCGAGACCGCCGCCATTGCCGCCGGCATAGTCGCCGCCGGGGTTCCCCTGCTGGCCGCCGTTGTTGCGCTGGTCGAGCTCGTGGGCGATCAGGCCGCCGGCCACCAGGCCGCCCAGCCCGCCCACCGCCGCGCCGGTCCCGAAGCCGGGACCACCGCCGCCCGTGTTCGGGCCATACCCGCCGCCGTAGTTACCGCCATAGCCGCCGCCCCCGCCGTATCCCGGGCCGCCATAGCCGGGGCCGCCCGCCGGGTACGACCCGCCGCCCGAGCCGCCCACGAAACCGCCCGGCCCGCCGCCGCGCCGCCGCCGCGCGACGAAGAAGATCGCCAGGCCGACGAGCACCAGCGGCAGCAGGCAGAAGAGGAGCCCCAGCGGGAGACCGCCGCCCCGCGCCGGGACGGGTGTCGGGGTCGTGCGCGCCGGGGCCGCGGCCCCCGGCTGCCCCCCGTTCGTCGTCGCCGCGCCCGCGCGCAGGTCGCGGTCGAGCGCGTCCAGGCCCGTCGGCAGGCCGCCGTCGAAGTCCTTGGCGTTGAACCGCGTCAGCATGGCGTTGCGGATGGTCGTCTCCTCGGCGACCGGGACGAGCTGGCGCGTGTCCTGGCCGACCTTGAGGACCAGCTTCCCGGCGTCCTTGACCACGTAGATCAGCACGCCGTTCAGTTGGAGCTCCTGGAAGACCTTGTCGGCCGCCGCGCTGGCGGCCGCGTCGTCCTTGCTGCCGATGGTGGCCACCGTCCGCAGCGCGATCGTCTTCCCGGTCGCCTGCTGCACCTGCTGGCTGCGCTGGGTCGCGGAGGCCACCGCGGCGGGCGAGAAGAACCTGGCGTCGTCCTGGATCACCCCGGCCGCCCCGCCCGGCGCGGGGAGGGCGAGGAACGCCAGGAGGGCGAGCACCGCGGCAAAGGCGACGGCGTGCGGCGTGCGGCGTACGATGCGTCCGGCGGTCTCCATGCGTCTCCCGCTCCTTCATGTCCGCGCTGTCCGTGGCCGGACCCGCTTGCATTTACGTCACGGCGCGCCGCCGGTTACAACCGCGAGTTGCGCACCAGGGCGTACCCTGTATCGCCGCTGGCCCGTTCGGCCCGCATCGCGGCGACTCGCCATCGCCGCACCGGCCATACTCGTGCGGCCGTGGCCCGGCCCCGTTGTGCCTCGGGCAATGCACGCACCATGCCCGTGACCATGAGCGGACCGCGCTATCATACCGGTACGTCGACCGCACGAATAGACCGACGTCGCATCGCGCGATCCCAGAGATAGTGGGCAAGTCCCCCCAGTTCCATCCCCGTGCTACCGGCGACCAGTCCCAGAGATCCGACCGGTCGCCAGCGAACAAGCCACGTTCAGAGGAAGTCTCCCCCACCCCATCCACACGACGCCGACAAACCGCGCGTATGGCGATCGGGGCCATGCATAGACGATGAGCAGGCGTGCCCACCCTGCTCCGAGCCTGCGTCCCACCGATTCGTGCGCCTCGGTCCCGTGAACGCTGAGCCCGAGCCCCACGAAAGAAATGCCCCGGAGTCGACCGCAAGGCCGATTCCGGGGCATTTCTGAGCCTGAGTCCCACATAGACGTTGCCGGGGTGAGCCTCAGTCCCATAGGCTGACGAACGCCTCACGGGGAAATCGTGAGCCTCAGTCGCGCTAGATTTGAGCCCTAGTCGCACGAAGGCTGAGCCTCAGTCGCGCCAGGAAGTGAGCCTCAGTCGCACGAAAGTGCTGCGGTGAGCC
>JAABUP010007342.1_pt1 | contig 14888 bp, 13 predicted proteins | sample 5559201 | NCBI WGS metagenome assembly JAABUP01 (sample SAMN10711887, study PRJNA513373) | rock metagenome | isolation source: Antarctica rocks | place: Antarctica | reverse complement strand
GGATCAGAGCTTTGCAAGACCGGCAGAGCTAAGTGAGGCAGGGATGTTTGAAATGGAATCACGACAAGTGTCAGTATCAGGGCTGGGAGATGGAAGACGCGATTGATTTCGGAGATGTGAAATTCTTATTGGTATACAAGTCATCCCGGCGGAGGAAAGGCTTAGAGTTATTTAGTAGGGCTTACTAGGGATATTCTATATTAATATTACTATTAGCCACGTATACTACGTAATTAAAAATTCTAATAAGTATATATTACTACCCGGGGTCGAAATAGTAGGAAGCACTGTTACGATATATTAATTACGTTATTAGTAGACGGTAGATATTATAAGAAGTAGGTCGCTTTTTAGTAGTAACGCGAAGGTTAAAATCGATATTTACCTTATTTTTGGTCTAGACGCGAATTAGAATATACCCGAGTAGCTTACCTACGACGTAATAGGCTAGCGTCTCGAGATAAGATATATATATAGATAAAGGGGGTTCGGAGAAACATTATCGCAATCTGAGCCGGCGTTTGTATATAGACGCGCTTATAGCGTTCAGTTACGTGTTATTCGATATCAGAAAAGAAAGTGGGCTGTCACATTATACTTTAACATCTATCGCAATGAGGTTTGGGAATGTGAAGGGCGACGCATGAGTGAGGCTGTTAATGCATCGCGTACCTTCGGAGTTACAATGCCAGTAGTGAAAGGGCAGGTGGGCAGGTAGGTACGTTTGTACTCTATTGTCAAGTGTAGTGAAACGGCAAGCTTCTCGGCCGTGATTGATAATTTCATTTTCTATGTCAAAATTATGATGTTAAGAAACAGATTCTTCCCTTCACGTTTGACGACTTCATCGAGAGTAAGTTAAGTAGTTGAGGGTGAAGAAGAACATGAAGGTGGGAGAACGGGGAGTGGCTTTTATTTCTATGGTAAACATGCAGTCACATCGCAAATTGCTTAGAGTATTCAAAGATGCACAATTTCTTGGGGCGTTTAGACTTTCTGGTTGCGCGGGCTCGCTGTAATGACTGTCCTTATGATTAAAAAGAATTCTCCCGCTGTTAATGTGGGAACAGTGACCATATACATGCATGTTTCACGTCTACCATGCAAGATCCACTAAGTCACAATAGACCTCAGGTCTACTGCCAGTGCACCGGCCGCAGTATTTCCTTGATAGCTTGAATGCAAGAAATGAAACGTGCTTATTGGTTGGGGCCTTGTGACTGCCCGCTGCCAAATTTGCTCCCACAGACCAACCCCTCATGTATCCACCAGTCTGGACCAGTGAGGAGTCTCGCTTGTGACTCATATTAGGTGAAGTGGGCTGTGAGGCTTGACTTCAGTGATCTCACTGGTTCGGGCTATCACTGCTGAGGAGGGGTTCACTGCCGCATCTGGCGGACGGAGGGGTCTTCATGCATGAGGTCGCCTGGTATGGTGTCATTCTCCGAATCACTCCAGCCCAATGCAGCACTAGCTTCTCTTAGTGCGCACACTCCTGAGTACAAAAAGCCTCTCAAATCCTCTCTCTTCTTCCTTCTTACATCTCCCCAAGCACCCACCTGCCTGGCCTTGGAGACACTCCTCCTTCTGCCATCCATCTTTCCCTGTCTACATATACATCAGTACACCTCGCACATGCCTACTCTTCATCAAACAACCATCTCCTTCTTGTTCCACTCCGACCGTGGAGTGTGTTCAGCCTACTTTAAGCAATCTCCTTTGATGGCTTTGAATGGTAGCAAGTCTACCCTGATGCCACTCTCATCCTTTGCACTATCACTGCCCTGTCCTCAGACTACCTCAAGCACTCAAAGCAATGACACTCAATGGGATCAACCTCCTCATTTGACGTCGCTGCTGCAGCACACACCATCAACATCGGTCCATGGTACCGCTGTTCTACCTTGAACCTCAAAGAGAGTCGAGCATTCTACGATCACAATGGTAAGATCTCTCATCCCTTGAGCGTATCAAAGGGTCTACATATGCTGATTGAGTCAACGCAGACGCCCAAACCCCACCATTGGCTCCAACGCGCAGCCGTTCTCAATCAATCAGAGGCTACAGTTCATCATCATGCATATTGTGATCAGCTCTGAACGCACACACTTCCATCTTCTGTTTCATGTACTCGTACCCTACCCTTTCCTTACACGTTGATCAGGCGTCGAGAGGGCTGTTGCTCTGAGTGAGCCTCTCAAAGATGCCTCAGCCTGGACAGATCCAAGGGCTTCTGCTTGATCACACTTCAACAAGGTCATCTGCATCAAGCAATCATTCTTTCCCTTTTCATGCCCTTTACATTTCAACAGATGTCAATCAAATCCGAGAGATGAACACTACACTTGCTCTCGAGAGCACATGTCACTTGGAATGGCCCCGTATCGCAATGGAATTGATGACAGATGTGGGTTTTCACTGTCTTCGGTCACCTCGCATTGCCTATCCATACACGAAAAGCATCAACATCTTGGAGACATGCAAAGAAGAGCAAATGACACATGGGAAGAACGCCAGATCACTAATGAAATCGCCCTTACTTCGTAAGCCCTTGGAGCCTTCTCAAGAAATCTCCTGATCACCTACTGACCTCAAGACAGGCTCACAGCACCTTGAAAGGATTGCAGGTTGAACCCTCGCCTCCAAAAATCTTCCGCAGCAATCATAAGTATCACCGCAGGCCCATTCTCTCATCCAACACAGAGAGCACCCGTCAATGCTGTCAATACCAATCAAAGCAAACTCACGCAAAAATCATCCAACACAGCAGCCAGGCATATGCTGGCCCATTGTTGAGTTCATCATGGCATAGTATGCTACCTCATCTTCCTCAAGACTCACGATCATCATCTAACCTCAAAGCAGTCTCGACCCAAGCCAAAAAAAATTATGCAGACGGGACATTTCCCTTCCTCACTGTCATCACTCTGAGTCTACACTTGCATGTGACAGAACACTCAATCAACGAGCTTCATCACAGACTCACGACGCTCAATTCTACCTACGGAGTTTGGAGCTGTATGGCACAAGCAGTCTTGTGTCGCTTTGTGAGCACAAGCAAGCTCTCGGGCTGTGGGCAGTAGGGTATGCGCCTGCAAAATCCCCGACTTTTTTTTCTCTTCAAGATCCGCGATGAAGTCGGATTAAATAGAGAGCATATGGCTTTCGTGGCAGAAGCCCTCTCCCAAGGAAACACGTGCAAATTTCTTTTCTTTTCAAGATCCGCGATGAAGTCGGATTAAATGAAGAGGATACTCTTTTTGTGGCAAGATTTTTGTTCCCAAAATCTACAATTTCTTTTCTCTCGAAAATCCGCGATGAAGCGGAAGTATTAAAGAGGATGTGGCTTTCGTGGCAAGAGTTCTCCTCCAAAAAACCACGTGCAACTTTCTTTTCATTTCAAGATCCGCGATGAAGTCGGATCAAATGAAGGGGATACTCTTTTTGTGGCAAGAGTTTTGTTCCCGAAATCCGCAACTTCTTTTCTCTCGAAAATCCGCGATGAAGTCGGATTGAATGAAGAGGATATAGCTTTCGTGGCAAGAGTTCTCCTCCCAGGAAACACCTTCAATTATTTTCTTCTTCAAGATCCGCGATGAAGTCGGATTAAATGAAGAGGATAATCTTCCCGTGATAAGAATCCTCCTCCAAGAAACCGCCTTCAAATTTCTCTTCAAGATCCGCGATGAAGTCGGATAAAATGAAGAGGATATTATTTCATGGCCAGAGTTGCCTTTTCAAAAACTACAATCTCCCTCCTCTCGAAAATCCGCGATGGAGTCGGATTAAACAAAGACGGAGTCTCACTACTTTACGAGAATCGCTCTTCGAGAATCCGCGATGAACCTTGATCAATCAAATGGGATTTTTCTTTGCAATGCAAGATAGAGTGCCTGAGCGAGTGGCTGTCTATCACAGTCAAGACTTACATCACATCCACCTCAACCAAACAGGATCATTATCCACGAGTGCGCAGTCCTGCAAAAACATCGACATCAGCAACCAACTAACAAGGATTGGCTCATGAGTCAGAGAGAGCCATCCAAGACCAAGATCGCAACTACAAATCTGATTTAGGAGATGGATCTCAATTGCATTCGATCTTTCATCGTCATGGTGGTTTATGCAGGCTGCCTCCTCACTTATATCAAATCATCAAACATATCTTCAGTGGGGCCCTTACCAAACCTGGTCTCTACAAGATCAGCATACTTTCAGCACTCATGGTCTTTTCTGGGGCTCGAACTCCATCAGTATATGCAGGGTATGGAATGCGGTCGCTCCAGCATCAAAGAGATCGAGATTCCGGATCCTCAAAGCAAGTTCCCGGGGACACAAGCACCACAAAAGTGCTCCAATCTCCACAGCTTCACAAGACTGTGCGCTGCTCTCCGCAATGACGAACTTTTCACGATTCACGAGAGCCACAAGACCAGATTTCAGATTGTTCCAAACACAAAATGAAACAAAATCTATCCTATGGGGCACGTCTTCTCAGGATACAAACTTCACTTCATCCTTTGCGAACATTCAGAACATCGGGACCTTTTCCCAAACAATTGGCTCTAGAAGCAAGAATGGCTAACCGCCACGGAATTTGGATCACGATTCATGAGGGCCACAAGGCCGGATTCTCAATTTTTTAAACCACAAAATGAATCAAAGCCCATCGCATGGGGGCACATTGTCCCAGGACAAAAATCTTCGCTTCATCCTTTGCAAATTTCTTGACATCGGGACCATTTACCAATGAATTGAGCTCAAGAAGCAAATATAGTAGACCGCCGCAGAGCTTTGATCATGGAGTTCCTACAGCTCAGCAACATGTCTGGCATCTTTCCCCTCAAACACATGCCTCTCGAAGCGCAAGACAGCTCCAAGAGCAGAGAGTTTCAGTTTCGATCCACCAGACTGAAAGGGAAATTGTGGATGTTTCCCAAAGGAATTGACTCTAATTCTTCCCTTGTCTCGCAACCAGAGGTTGGGGGATGGAAAGTACCTCAAAAAGCAATTGACTCTGATTCTTCCCTTGTCCGCCAATCAGAGGCTCGGGTATGGAAAGCATCACAGATTCAGCTCATAATGGACGAAGCTTCTTTTCAAGGCAGGCTCTTGAGGTTGACGTCCTAGAGACCAATGACATTGTGAGGGGATCTTACCCAGCTGCAAAGCCCTTACAGCATTCAGAATTAAAAAAGCAGAGTTGTGGAGGTTGGGGTGCCAGTCCTCAATCATATCCTTGGGCATGATTCCTCCAAAATCATCACATCATACTTGCTTTCATGATCTTGCTACCCAGTGTCAAGAGCAGCTACATTCCCAACCAAGCAGCAAGAAAGATAATCAACTCCAGACAGCACACAGATCTTCTGGACAGAGTCCTGCTCATTGGTCGGTCCTTGGGTCATATTCCAAGTCACCGCATGCAAAATGCTTTGCTGGGCCCCTATTTACAAAACAAAGATTTAACGAAATCTTCCGAGCTCGAAGCAAGATTGTCTCTCAAATGCAACAGTCACAGACAATAACGGTGACAAAATCGATTTACGAGTCCCTTCATGGGTAACAATCTCTCAAACCCAGTTCGCTTATGGCTTCAAGCCTCCCAACAGTTGAAAAAGAAAAGCAACTCACCTTTCACTAAGACTGAATCATGGTCTTTCAAACCAGCAGTCCAAGAAACCAAGAACTTGCAACCAATCTCAAGAAGACGAAGACGAGAAAACGCCCCTCAAACCATACAAAAGATTGACAAAAGTCCGTCACTGCGGTTGCGAGACAGTATCACGATCCACAATATTACTCCACAAAGCGGAGAAAACATTCAACTGAAGACTGCCGAAGAGAGAATCACAAGGCGCTCTGCGAGGAAATGGGACGAGAGCCATTGTTACCATGGTCTTCGAAGGATTTTCAACGAATGACTTCAATTTTTGCTCCGATGGATTTGGAAAGAAAGCGAAACAATGGAAGGACGAAATACGCAACTGAGAGCCATCTATTCCAGAGACCCCTCAATCTTTCAAGGGGCTCACAAGTCTTATCCACGATGCCTGACTGTCTTGGGTCGGAGCCTACTACCATCGACAATGTGGACACTTTCGTCACGACGAGGTCCTTGTTCTCTACCATGCGATCCCTGCTGCTACTCAAAAGTAGATCTGAGTGACGTCAGAACTTCATTCCAATTGGGTCACAACATACAATGTAATCAGAGGTTGCGACGCCAGAAATATATGGGGGTTTCGCATTAGTCTGGACAAAAGCCGGATTTTTGTACGTCTTGCGAAAAGATACACCATCGCTTCTTCGCATCAATTTTCCCTGATCTGAGACTCCACCTCAACGGTGTCTCAAACAATTTTCAAACACTTGCTCAAGCCGCCGCGAAGCTTCAATGCGTTCAGAGTACAGAAGAAATCACGACAGAAAGTCGAATGAGAAATTTGGACAGTTTTGAAATATCACTTTGAGGCATCAGTTGTCTTTGCACATACTTTGAGGCGATACACGCTATCGCTTCTTCACATCATCTTTCTCTGATCTGATACCACATCTCATAGAATTTCAGATATTTGCCTGAGCTTCAACAAAGCTGTAACTCAATATCGGGACAGAAAACAGCCCATTCCGAGAGTATCATACCCATACCGCGGAGATTCTTCCATGCTTTGCTGGCGGGACCAGCAAATCAGAGCATAGACATGCCATGATTAGATGTAGAGCATCTTTTAAGGTTTCCGTGCCTGTACATCCATACTATCGATACAAGAAATCTCGAAAAAGTCAAGACATTGCGAGGGTCTCTGCTCTACTTGATCTTACGCTACCTCCTAATGGCGTCTCAAACAATTGCAAAGGCCACAGCAAAGGCCACAGCAAAGCCGCAATTTCTTTGGAGCAGAGAAGACAACCCATTCCGAGAGTATCATACCCGTAATGCGGAGATTCTTCAATCCCTCCCTGCCTGGACCAGCAAATCAGAGTATGGATACGTATTGATTGGATGCGAAGCAACAATTCCTTGCATCACTCACATCGGAGCTTGTGCATCCTTACTTCCATTATAATAAGATCAGAGAATCACATCGAGCGACCAAACGCTTTTCCTTCAGTTGAAATGCAGACCATGCGGAGTCTCCGCTCATGACTTTGTGGAGATAATGACTCGTCTTAAGCGAGTGTTTTCGCTGCGGTGCTTGTAAATCCATAATTGAAGTTCAAGACTTTCCTGAAAAACCTCACGAACCTTTCGAGCATCTCTAGCTGCACTGAAACGATGAATACACTACATGCAGAGCATGGAGTATAAGACTTTTGGACTAGTCTTTGAATCATCCTGGTGATATCACACAAGTTTGCACAGTGCACAGATTTTCCACATCCGGTGGCCTACTTCAAACTGGACCCGAATTCTTGGGGGAACAAACTCAAGCTTCAAACGCCAGATGGAGCATTTATCCAATGTCGGCGACATTATCAATTGTTTCTCCCGATGTTTGTTCTCTAATGGATCATTTCAAGCGTCCCTTTTCGGTCTGTGTGGCTCGGCCAAGTTTGAACTTGAAAAACCTTGGGCTATCAAATCAAGCTTCAAACGACAGATGGAACAAAAATCTGATGTCATCGGAAACATCAATTTGGTGTCTCCTTCTCATTCTCCATTTACAAGAAATTCCGAGATCGACAGCACAAAGCAGGGGACCTGGCGAGATTGATATTGTCAAGGAGTTTTTGAAACCAACACCTGGAGAGATTTAAACAGGTGTAGATCCTATAAGGATCACTCCTATTGGAGACGTTCCTCAATTTCTCATCAGAAAACCAACTTTTCAATGTGAGAAGACCCATGATCCGAATACCATTTACGGTCTGGTAACAACAGATCAAGGCTCCCTCAGAGACCTTGCTGATGTGAAGATGGCAAGATGGTTCCCCGCAATTACGGTACTTGCTCAGTGGTGTCTGACGTCTCTTCAGCCAGATAAAAGGGTTCCTCTCAGGAGGTAGCCTCAATTCCTTGCCAGAAACCCAGCTTTTCAATTTGAGGATAAGCTGTAGGCTCAACTGCGTACCTGGCGCGAACAGGATGCCTTCATTTAATCGGGGTACACCGGAGATGAGACGCCATAGGCATACTAGCGGCTTTTTGCTCCACAAGGACACTACCTCCTACCTAGAATCTATTCCTTAGAAGACTTATGAAAGATTACCAATTATAGGGCAGATTCTCCTCCCAGCATTTCCTTTCCGTCTTCTGCACTTGTGCGAGGCTGTCACCACATTCTTGCCTCGTTCAAGTCTCGCTGATCAGTGGATTCCATACCAATTCTTTCGACAGTGTGTGCCTTATTTGGACAATACTCGCAATCTTGGGGGGACCAATACGAGCTTCATCTGTCAAATGAAACAGTCTATCAAAATTGGCGATATTGCACTTTTCAGTCCTCCTTTTTGCTCATTCTGGGGTGGCAAGAGAACCCGAGATCGACAGGACGACAGGACTAGAAAGGAGATTTGACGACATAGACATCGTCAAGATTCTTGGGATCAACAACCAAGAGAAAAAAGCGGGTGCACATCCTGCAAGGCCCACCCATTTTGATGACATTTTCTTGGGATTTCAACATCTTGCACCTTAATTTGAATAGAACTCGGATCCTTGGGGGAGCAAATCCGAGATTCATTCCCCAAATGAGACAGTCTATCAAAATCGGGGACATTACCCTTCTTGATTCTCCATTCTCCTCATTTCAAATTGGCAAGAGACTCCGAGATCGACAGCACTAATCGGGGTTTCTGAAGACCTGAATATCGTCAAGCATCCCTGAGATCAAAGACTTAAGGGGAAGAGGCGTGCATACGTCTGGCAAGGGCCACCCCCATTGGCGGAAGTCCGTAGCTTTTCCGCATCTTGTGCTTTGGTTTAAACAAAACTCGGAAATTTGGGGGAGGCAAACTAAGCTCCCTGAGTCTGGGGCACAAGCTATCAAAATTGGCGACATTTCTCCTCGAATTCTTCCCTTGTGCCATCTGCGTTGACAGAAAGATTGAAGAATGAAAGCACTGAACAAATTTTCTCACGGTACAAAGTTTCCTTCAGATTCCTCGAGATCAGCAACTGAAGAGAAAGAAGCGGATGCATGTCCTGGAAAGATCATTCTTGAATGAGACATTCACCCTCGGAAGTTAGATTTATGATATATGTCTGGGGTGTCTGATCTCAATGCGGTCGCCAATTTTCAGGGACCTCAAGAAGACACATATATATAAATGTATGATACCTTCGCGGCGAGTACACGCCAAACCTCTAATCGCATTCCTTTTCTGAATCCCTACCAATCAGTCACGGGAGAGTCTGTCTCAAAACTTCTTCGAGATCAAGATCCATCATTTTAGAAAACGTCGCGTGAACGTATGTGGAAGTATAAATGAGTGGGAGGAGCACCAGCAGCGAAGACTGAGAATTGAAGAGCGCCGTGCAGACGGACTTAGCAAGATTCGCAACACCTCTTGCTAATCAAATTTCGGTCATCGTCATAGTAGCTTTCGCCCTTCAAACCAAGAACATGGAGTGTATGGATTAGGAGAATCATACCGATGCTGCCTCGCAGCATATGAATCGTGCATTCAAATCTAAAATCAGGCAAATCCGCGACGCCCATCCTGAGATTACCATCATCCTCTGCTCCAAGGGAGCGTGCGCCTCTACTATTCTCAGCGACCTCAAAGACACGCTCATTAATATGTACGATACTTTCCTCGAGAGTAGTATATCCAAAATCTCCTGAGCTCCTTTTTTTTCTTTCGAGTCCCCGTCAATCAGTCAAAGGGATAATGAAGCACGAGAAGTTGGCCTCATGGCCTCATGGCCTCAAGTATGTTTAGAGATCAGGATCTATTAATTTAGGAAATGATCTACCAGTCAAAGGGATAATGAAGCACGAGAAGTTGGCCTCATGGCCTCATGGCCTCAAGTATGTTTAGAGATCAGGATCTATTAATTTAGGAAATGATCTACCAGTCAATGAAAAGGAACAATCAAAGACGAAAATTTCCCTAACGCACACACCTCTTGAGACCCGTACTGGAGAAATATTACGCCCGTGTGCTTGTCCAGATGTCAAGAATGAGGTCCCAAAGCAGCGGCTGAGGTTACTTACTACATTACGTCTCGAGACACTCGACTCGCCAGAATTACTTCAAGCGGCGATATGAAGAGGTCTCGGTCAGCTACTTTCTCAAGTATACAGAATCAATGGGACATCGCATCGAGGCTCCATACCTTCTCGGCGCCGGGGCACTAATCAAAGACAATGATAGCGCGGATGATGAGCTCCAATCAGTGGAAGGGATCTTGGCGATGTATAGGTTTTACAGTGCTATGTTCCGACGAGCAATACCGTGAAATGGAAGAGGCTCTGGAGTGGTGCATTTTCTCTAACATGGCCACAAAGGCAATCTGCCGTCTCGCGTTGCTCAGATTTAACGAGTCGCGAAGCTTACTGCAATCGCTGTCTGTCAATGACATGTGTCCCAATCTTTGGATTGGTACGTCCAACGTACAAAGTCGGGTCTGCTTCTGGCGTAAAGCTCGATCACAATTGTGGCTTGTTTCGATTCACGCCCCAAGGAAGGACCCTCCTGGTGTTATATAAAAAATGGAGCAGAATGGAGATTCACGGCGTTCGTTTTTGTGTCGTGTCGGTGCCATACAAATCTTGCCAGGGAATTACCGTTTCCGACCGAAAAAGAAAGGTTTGATGGAGCAGGAAGGCCTGCTTGTCTTTCTCAGCACCTTTTACATAGCCATACGGTTGACATGAACGGCACGAGAAGTATCCTGAACCGTCCGCTAGGTGTCGAATTGAATGATTAACACAAGAGCTTACTCAAGAAACCATTTGCCTCGAAGTCAGGTATGTCTCACTACAGGTCTGAGAGGGAAAAAGTCTTTGGGAGGTCAATGATAGTTGGCGGTGTTTTGGCAGAGTACATTAGCAATTCGGTAAGACATGATCATTTCCACTGTCTATTTATGTACTATACAACTTAGCAAGAAAAACATTCGGAAGATATTTACTCACTCTGCTTGTCAACTCCTAATCTTAGGTGCGCCTATGCATTGATACTGAAAATAATTGCGTGCATGATGATGTTACACATGGATATGCAAGATCCTTGCGACATGCGATCTCCGCATTCAAACGAGCTGCGAACCCGCGCTTCAAGCTACCCCTCCAGCTTCAGTCACGCTACCAAACCTACCCCAGGCTAGCTGTAATCCATAGCAATGTTACTATTACTGCTACTCACAATTTCCCTTTTCTCAAACCTCTCCACCGCCGACCCAATCTGCGGCCCAAGAGTCCCTCGCTGGACCCTCCCATCCCTCTCATCCTGCAACTACGCCATCCAACGCCTCGAAAGAATCAACGCCCAATGCGGCCCACTACCCGTCATATGGAGCGGCGCACCCGTAGCTAGAGGTGCATTTCAACTTCCCCTGGCGTTCCTAGGCCAAGGACCAGATTTCAGGCCCCCGACTCGAATGTGGTGTACTATTTTGGTGCTCTGGCAGCCGAAGCCTGGGTCATCGGCGCCGCCGCCGACGCTGTCGGATGTCTTTCCCTTTAGCGCTGTGCTGTATGCGGCTTATAATATTAGGAATTATTGCTTGACTCCGAGGTCGGGGGCACAGCCGACGTTGGGGAGGGAGTGGATTTTGCAGAATGAGTGGGTTGATGTGCAGTTTGGAGTTGTTAATGGGCCTCCTTGCCTTAATGGAGTTGATGATAAGGTTGCCGTTGATGAGGGGATGATGACGGTGCATTTGGTGGATGGGAGTAATAGGACTGTTGTTGCGTCTGTTCTTGATGAGAGTCAGATTTCGTGTGGTAGCCTAGCTAGACCTGGAAATGGGAGCTTAGAGAGCATTCAATGAAATCCGTCCGAAAGGGCCAGTGAAAGCTGTTCAATGTAATAATACTAGACATCCTGTGCGGACTTGAGCTTGAGTCGAGACTCAACCCCAGCTTAGAACGACTTTGACATTATTCTTCGCGACAGTATCATAGTACGGCCAGTCTTCACCCAAAGCCACTGTCATTTTGATATTAAGTCATTGGAATGCGGACTTCTCCTGTTGACCGGCTTCCGTGATGGACTTGGTGTACACCGCGAGGTCGACAGACGGCTTGGCACTTCGACCGTTTCTTTTCCGTGCGTAAGGCTTTTGATCAAAGAGAACCAGTGGCCACTTGCTACTGCTTTACTTTTCAGTAAGCGACCATCGGTAAGTGTCAATCCTATCGAGTCTTGTAGTGACAAACTGCATTTCTTGGTGCTGATGACAGTTCGTGAATGACTAGTCAGCCACACCTCAAACCTAATCAGCTCAATACTTGTAGTCTGACACCTTTCGGGCAGGTAGGCCACTTCTCCACGACTCTCCGCTCTTCTACAAAAACATGAGTTCAGCAAATCTACTCGGAATCCCGAGAGAGCTTCGAGACCGAATTTACTACTTTGTGTATCCAAACTGGCATTTGTTTGTGGATGAAGACAACGATGATGGCCGGGAAGAAGAAAACACAATTGCCCGAAAGTGTACGGCAGAGACATTGATATTCCTGGTCCCGCCAAAGTTGCTTGCTCTATTCTCTGTCAATCGTCAAATCTCCGGAGAAGCCGCGAAAAGTTTCTACGGCACGCATAATTTCGTAGGAATGCGCTATATTATGAAAAAGTTCTTTGGAGTCATTGCGCCGCACCACAGGAGCCTCGTAAGCACCGTGCAAATCTTGGAAAGCAGCGATTCCCCTCCGCAATTGATTCAGGACGCAATTGGCAACCTGGAGAACCTTCAGCGTCTTAGAATCGAGCTCCGGGATAGCCGTTTCGTAATCAAGAACTTAGAGGAACGCCTCATGAAGCTGGGTGTCGAAGGTTTCATGGACCGGATGGAGTTTATCGTGAAATTCCAACGTCGAGAGGAGAAGGGTAATGATGGAACACTTAGGGAAGCAGGAATCTCAACGATGCGATCGTTTACACTAGGCGAGACTGGGTGGAAGCTCACGGAGCCTTGGGAATTCGTCGAATGGCGGAGACAGCTGAATTGAGGGCTGCGTGGGAATTGAGCTGCCCGGAGAGCGTGTTCGTGAAGCCAGCATTTCATATCTCCAAGAAGGTGCTTGGAGACATGCAAACACGCTTGATTCTCTAGGGTTCTAAAGGACATGGGTTCGACTGCTCAAAGGCAGAAAAGTTCAATTGAAGTCGAAGGAATGGATTTGGGGTGCAGTTGTAATAGCAGTCTACTCTTACACTTGAGAATTGCTACCTCTCCAAGATCACGAAGCTGCCTGGATCGTTGTAATGGTGAAAACGCCGTGATAAGGTCGCGACATTTATATTTCCTACTGATAATGAGGCGCTTCGAAGACTGGCACCGGTATCTTTGTCCTGCTGTTACTGTTTCACGTCAACATGATCCTTGGCGATAGCAGTGATTTGGCCTAGAGACATAAGAAGTGTTCACAGTCTTGGTCTCCGACGGGGCCTATAAATAGTAGGAAGTCCCACCGCAACGATCTCCTGATCAATGACGATTGTAGTAGCTAGAGATTGGTAGTGATCGGATTCTCCTTTCGCTCGCTAATCTGTCGAGGCGGCCTCCTATCCTGAAAAAACGCCGTGCCCGTCTTTAAAGACCGGATGAGACAAGACTGTTTGAAGAGTTACCTATTATGTAGAACCATAGCAGTACACAATGGGATCAGCGCTTGAACCGACGGGGTCAACTAATCATCGATTGTCATATTTGCTGTCAAGGTGTCACTTTGCTGAGTGTCAAAAAAATGAAACTCGCAACGAGGGGAATTAGCGCATTTAATGCCAAGCCTTTGAAAACGCGCTACCGTAGGGCTGCTGATGACGCGTTTTACAGACGCGGTACGCCAAACTCGTCGATGGAGATAGTAGGTACCTTGACAATCGTTCTAAAAAGCATTGTCACCGCGAAGTCGGCCAGGTGGCCATACGCACCCTGATGTCTCTCCCAACTACGCCCGCACGTTCAATCGCGCGCTCGACCATTTCCACACCCTCAACGTCTCGTCATGGTACATCGCCGCAAGAGCTCACACCTAGGAGCAAAGTCAAGGCAATGTTAGCGGCAATCGACGACGATGACTCTGATACAAACCTGCCGTCAGAACCCACGGATCGTTCTCGAGCTCCACTATCTTCAATTGCTGGGAATGCACGAAAAGTTCGTGAACGGGACCAATTAGAGCCAAAAGCCGCTTTGAATTCAGAGGGGTCTGAAAATGGCGACGACGATGAGGAAGAGGACGAAGAGCCTCTGTTCATCCCTCGGGGCAGGCTAGCAGCACGCCTCAAGGGTCAAAACACCGCGAGGGACGATTCTAGCGCAGGCCAGGAGGACAGCCTGGAGGAGAATGCTTACAACAGAATCAGAAAGAAGCTTTTGTCGCGAGGATCGAAAATCGAAAGAGAAACACATGAAGAAGATGAGAATGATGTCGAGGCCACAGGAGAAAAGGGACAGCCAGAATTCGAATGTCAACAGGAACCCGTGGGCCTCCCATCAGAGGACGTCCAGTCTCCAGCAAGGAGTCCAAGATCCACTCCAGGCTTGTTTTTGACACCTGAAAAAGCGCCGATTTCCCAGACGTCTAGGAACGAGGCCGTGGCCGCGAGTGGCTCAGACTCTGACCTACCGAGTGATCCTCATAGTAACAACCGGGTCCAAGAACTTGTTGCTCGAGTAAGAGCTGAGCGTGAGGCAAAGCAAGCAAAACAGGACGAGCTGAGGAAGGAAAGAATAGCCAAACAGCGGTCGTTCGAAAAGGAGCTTTCGA
>JAABUP010007341.1_pt1 | contig 14892 bp, 14 predicted proteins | sample 5559201 | NCBI WGS metagenome assembly JAABUP01 (sample SAMN10711887, study PRJNA513373) | rock metagenome | isolation source: Antarctica rocks | place: Antarctica | reverse complement strand
CACTAGCACAACAGGCAACCGCAACAATAATATTGCCAATCAGGTAGGCAACCAGAGCAATGCCAGGATTCAACCCCAGAGAGATGCTTGCCGATGCGGTCTGCATCTGGGCCACGGAGAATCCTTCGGCAATCCAGAAGCCTCCAACATGGTACCATTCCCATTTCTTTTCACATTGTGGCACTGGATCGAGGTCTTTGTTGCTCCACCGTCTCGACTCATCCTGTGTAGTGAAGGAGCCTTCGGCTAGCTTGAGGATAAGATAATGTTCATTGAAACGTTCAAGCCTATTCATGTTCGATTACCGCGCAAGGACCACAGCCAGATTTCTCATCGATATCTTAGAGAAATGTACAGCAAGGACCCCTCAAAGATGCACTGGTAATTTAAGCCATATGATTCAGCCAATGCCAATATCTTTTCCATTGTACATCTATGTTTTTCACTGCGTTCCGATTGAGCGGCCCCCAGAGTAAGGAGATGGGTGGGGGTGTTGCGGTAATTGTGCATAATATGTGCTGCACTAGAAAATTGGCGTTGGGCTAATGCCAGCGGCAGATTAGCTATGCTACAGAGAATACCTAATGTTTGGATGGAGAATCTCGGCGTGAGGACATATCGTGCAATAGCTGCGGAGCCATGTCGCAATGGGAAGACCCTCCATGGGATATCGCAATGATCTTGTCACTTCCGACCTCGGTTGATAGCCAGTAGTTCTAACCAGACTGATGGCTGCTGACCTCCATTTTAATTTCGAGGTGACTGGTAGATCTATGAGTTCTGTGTATTATCAAAGGCATCGTGGCAACAATCGCTCCTAATTTGGTAGCACTGTCGGAAGCACTGTCGGAGGTTTATTACCAGCAGATTTTTATCGAGCGATTACTCTCCGCCATATAATCGCTCTCCGTCACCCCACACAGACCAATAGCTGAATCGAGCACGCATACAGAGTGAAGCTAAGACCAACTCGTTGTCTCGTCATATCCACAAATGCAAATACCTAGTGTTCTGGGATCTGTTCGATTGAAGGTGATCGCACATGAGTACAGGAGAAGATTATCAATTTAGGAGAGGTTCTTCTGAACTTAACCTTAGTCCCAGTAGGAGAATCCATTAGGAAGAGCCTCCGTTGGTAGATGTTATTAGTAATAGGTAATGGGGATTCGAGCTTTGTCAATTCAAAGACTAAAGTGGTGAAGTCCTCGTAGGGTATGCTGCCAAGATATAGACAGATATGATTGGACGGCCAGAAGCGATGCGGGTCGGTACGAGATGTTTACGCGCCTGTCCACGTCTCTCTTCTTCCCGTTTCACTCTCACCTGTAACGTCAAAGTTGAATTTATAGACGCGGATATCGCCTAAGTATCTTCTCCTGATCGAGACACGTGGGTGGAGACATGAGACATTTCCGATTGGAGGCTGGATAGGACTGGTCAAACATGCCACGCCTGTCTCGAGCAGAACATTGCCTTGGCCCTAATAGCCCCGCTCTCTGTTGCTTGCCCTATACCCTTGTAATGGTAACCATCTAGTTCGCATGCGTCACCAGTGTTTTCGGTACGGGTCAAACGGATGTTTGGCCTCTGGCAATTACAACTTAAATCAGCGAGATGAAACGAACGGAATGCACCACATTGTGGTAAAATCTAGGGCATATAAGCCTTCATGTCCATATGGTCTGTATTTCCAGATCACTCTGCTCCTTTTTTACACAGGTCTCATCCTTGATGTCCATTCTTTCAAAATGCCTTTCTAGCACAATGACTCTCCTTTACTTCTAAATAAATTGCGCGATTATAATCTGCCCTTCTGATCATATTACCGACCGATTGCCTCTCAGCACCTAAAACGTTTGTTCGGAGGGCCCTGATCATGAAGTTCAATCTTTACTACTTCTTGCCTGTCATCGCATTGGGAAACGCTTCTCCCAATCCACAAGTCGCCGCAGCGAGCAATGCCGCTCTACCCTCCGTACCAATATCTAAGGTGCCTCCTACTCCATCACCTTTTGCGAATGCTGCTCTTTGGCAGGAGGCAGTCACAAATGATGCCAAACTAGGTGGCTCCAGTACAACCAATCAGTACTTCTACGCGATGGTGGCATATGCACAAACACTTGAGAATAGCAGCAACAGCATTATTGCGGATTACATAAATGGGGCGGAAGCAACTTCGAAGGCTCTGCAATCCTTCATGTGCTACCCGGCGGAATTCAATCAGGCACAAGCATTGAACCCCGCGACAACTCAGGGTATGTCGGACTCCTAAACATGATAGTCTGGTATGTAATTGACATTTAAAAGTCGAGATTTCCTCTACTCCACAACAGACCATCAAGTCATTTGGTGTGTCTGGTGCCTGGTGGCCGAACGACCTCAACTTATTCCCTTCAACTCAACAACAAAATCTTTCCAAATTGCTCTTCGACAAAGACTGGCTTTATGTCAGTAGCTACAGATACAATGTAGGTGCCACTGGAGATCAGGACGCACTGCAGATCAACCCTCCTCTCCGTGCTGTCCAATCATTTATGAAGACAGATGGTACCTATGACTGGACTCGTGATGGTCCAGGCATCTACTACCTGAAGGCGGCCCAAGCTGCTGGTGTATCTTCTATAACATTTTTCCTTAATGCTCAGCCTTCTGGCATGACCTCAAACCACGAAGCTTGTGGTAGCTTCCTGGATACATCCACCATACCGACCTATGTTGCTTATATTGAAAAAGTTGTGGCATACTGGGCGGATCAAGGCATCACTATCGACTACGTCTCCCCCGTGAATGAGCCAGACGATAGCTTTCAAAAATGCAGCTGGGGAAAGCCTTGTACCTGCGGCCAGGAAGGCATGTCAGTTCCTGCTAGTTCAAGAGCAACGGTGTTCCAGCAACTAAGGGCCGCCCTAGCAGCTTCCACCTCAGCTGGCGCTAAGAAGGTAAAGATTATGGGAGATGAGACCAGCCAGATCACGAGCCAGGCATTGGCGGAGTACGTTGGTTCAACAAGAATTACTAATTCCAATTCTAGAAATGCAGGATGGTTGACGGACGCCCTCGAAGGCCAGTACATAGATGCAATCGCGGTCCACATGTACGATTGGCCTGACGATGCCACGCTCAAGAATTACAAACAGCTAGTCATAAACGCTTCTCTCCAGACCACGCAGCAACATCCGCCTCCCCCAATTAAGATGACTGAGGTCTCATCTTTTGCAAGTGCTCGTGACGTTCGTGCGCCCTGGGGCTGGACCGGGACTGGGATAATGACCTCAGAATTCGATCCAACCATAGACAATGCCCTCGACATGGCACGGATGATCTGGCAATGGATGACTCTTGTCAACGCCGAATCATTTGACTGGTGGACAGCCGTCAGTACCATGATGCCGTGCTCCCCCACCGCCGACCCAACCTGCCCGTCTACCTACCAGTCCGGCAATGGATGGAATGACGCCCTCATTTTTCTCGACAGCGCATATTCAACCAACCAGAACTATGAATTCTATTTGACGAAACGCTTCTGGGTATTTAAACACTTCACCACGTTCATTCGCCCGGGCTCTGTACGCTATGAGATCCCGAATGAAGTCCTTCCATATGGTACTGTAGCTATGGCATCGAAAGGCATTGACAATACTTGGAACTCGATATTCATCAATCGTAATGCGACTGCGCAGACCATCAATCTGAAGCTACCTGGATCGGGAGGCAAGCTGGTCGGTATGACACAAACGACAGCCAGCGATGATTGGAAAAGCGTGACTTTACCGACTATATCAAAGGACGATACCGTCCAGATTTCATTACCTGCGCGAGGGGTATTGTCGGTGCAATTTACCATTGCCGGCTCAGGTGCTCAAACAGCTATAGCTTCAAAGTTTCGTAGAAAGCCTAGAGACAGGTTCTCTCGAGGTGGTGCGATCAAATAAGATATCCATGATAGTATTAGCCTACCAAATCACTTTATCATTTACAGTGCTGTCAATCTTATTGACTACATGCAGCTGTTGTCCAACGATTTCAGGGTCCAGTTGTTGGCAATGGAGTCTCGATCGCTCAAATTTGATCTATCGATAACGCGAAACCCTGAACATTGAGGCGCCGCGTATGCCATCTCTAACTTGCGGAAGACGCGGCTGAGGCTCACAGCCTATAGCTTTTACTCACGTACGTGTTCGGCACCTTGGCTCATAGGCCGCGGAAACAAGCATTGGTCTTTACTACCCTGCCGACAGCATCGCTACCCGTGCCTAGATTCCTGAATTCCGCAAGTCAGTAATAACCCGGATCCCAGAGTCGGTTTCTAGGTGGGGGTATGATTGTTCTTGATATTTCTCTCGAATTGTTTTCTCTATAGCCTAGAGGAATTTCAGGGAGTATGCACTTTAAGATACACATACCATGGATCACACTCAGCGTCCTCTCATACGTTACCTACGTCGCCACTAACCCCATGCCTGGAAACGAACACTTGTCCATCCCATCATCATCCACCTTACCAAGTTTGACCGCCACCCTCCTTGGCGGAGCCACGCCAACCTGCTTCCCCGTCCAAGGAGTAGCTAATGCTCCAAACAACACCACCAATACCCTCCAATCATTCCCCTCCGACTGCATCGCAGCCATGAAATCGCTTCTCGACTGGCCTACCATCTCACGCACTCACTACCATTGGAAACGAATGCCAAAGTATTCGATCCCACCCCCTGGCTACGCCCCTCTGCCCTTTGTGGTAGGAAAATTCTCGTGCGTTATAGAATTAGATGTGTTAGAGGATTCCGGCGCTGAAGATGATTTCGCACTGTATCAATTGAAAGATAGTGTGCTTCGATTGTTTCACAAGTGTGTGCGTCCGTATTCGACTGAGAAGACGAGTGGATTCATTGCTGTGGGGCCCAAGAAGATCATTGGGCTGACTATGAAGCCAAAGGTTGAGGGGGAGGGGCTGGAGACGGGAGAGGTGTGGAATGAGACCACTGGGTGGATGGATGTGCAGAGATGAGGGGGGAATAATCAAACGTCATAGAATCAGAAACTTTCTAATTTCCTGCGAGAGCCTACATTACCGGGGCATCCATGTCGTGGGAGTCTTCTAAAATGTGATCATTTACCACCTCAGCAGATGATCATCGATTGCCTCGAATGCTGCAAGTAGGTAATGTTGGAACTCGTATTCGTGCAAGAAAACTCAGCTGGGCTTTCTCACATCGGCTTCAGCACAGAATTGAAGAGGCAATCAAGCGAAGGAAAAGGCCAGTGAGTAGGGCATGCAGACGCCTCATTATTGTCTTTACAAGGAAAGCTTCTTCGGTAAATTGTTTTGCTCTCGGGCGGGTGGGGTTCTGTTTCTTCCGAAGAACGAGGCTGCTCTATATTGGGAAGGACTCTTCATACTAAGGGAAGATATATGGCCGCACGACGTTAAAGCTGATTCCTTCTCTCGGTGCTCCTCGCGCATCTAAGATTCCTGGTTTCACTAGTCCTTTCGACTTGGCAGCCACAGCTTCAGGAGCAATCAGCTATCCAGATGGTCATCCTCCTGAAAACATGTCGACTCCAGATTCTAAGATGCCCTCTTCCAAGGCCAAAATTACCCCCACGGCCTTACCTCCCATGTACTGTAAATTACGGCGCTTTGCAAGCCTTAGATGGGTCGTACAAGAGGATTCAGAGGGGCTTTGGCTAAAGACTGGCCATATTCTTGTGATGGATATGGATGACAGAAGCGTCCGTCACCGCCACCTCTGGTTTGTTCTCGCCTCCGAGTGGCCAACCGATGGCGAGCGAGAAACATTCTCTTGTCGTGCAGAAGAGATCGTATTGCCTGGCGTCTTCCCAGGAGACCGCAATCGCACCCCAATTTGCTCCATCAGACCCGTCGGCAAATCAGCGAACAATAAAGACGTCGTCTTGAAACAGTTTGGTGAGGATTTCACATTCGAGCCGGTCCGCCTTGGAGGCCACCGGACTGGGAGAGATAGGGGCGATCACCCTAAATATCAGCGCCTCTTTTCAGGCTTTGTCCCCACAAATGTTGATATATTTGGGCTTTCCCCAGGAAAAGAGTCCAGGACTTCGGGTCGGGGACGTCGGGGACTGGGAAGTCAACCTTGTGCTTGGACCTTAGACCATTGGAAAGGCAGCATCTCATCTGCCTTGTCCCTCGGTCCCTCAGATCGTTCCATCATTCCTGCCATCAACATGCAATGTTCTAAGGGGTTTCCCGGATAAGACTTGCTTTAGACCAGATCTTGATTCCTTTCGGATTGATCCTAGGGGAGATTCCCGCTGGTGGTTTCTTACCATCCATGAGATCTCATCAAAGGTCGTAGATCTCGTGAAAGTTGGATCATTGTGGGGATAAAAGACATTTGCAACAAACGTGACTGCGACGGAATTCCAGCATCAGTGTCAAAATTACGCTAGGAAAGACAACATCTGTGATCAATCTTCAGAAGGGAAACGAGCCAATTGACTCTATTCCATGGACCGGTCCAACAATCTGCCTTCTCACACATCCTCCACCTTTGTAATCATTCCCAGAAAGCCTTACAGGCTTTTCTTCGCTGTGACAGTAATATTAATTGCGTCCACATTTGGGCTAAAATACATCTTCGAGAAGTACTCAATGAGTGGCCACTCTGGTTGGCAATCACGTCAAATGAGCTGATGGAAAGACGATGAATGCATTCCCCTGAGCTATCCAAACTCAAACATCCATTGGGCGTACCATGAGGAAGCTCTCATACTCCAGAACAAAGACTTGTATCAACGCCTCACGCCGTCCTCGTGAACATCGTAGTCGTGCTCCATCGTCCCGGCATCTTGACATTCATGCCCCTTCGATCTCTCCTACTCCCTCCCTTCCCAATACACTCCTCCTCCCACCGGCTCCATAGAGCACTTCCAACACCCTGCCCTTCTGTTTCTCCCTTACTCTCCTCAGATGCTCATATGTTCCATCCAGACCCCTGACTTGCTCCTCGACCCCAATGGTACTACCATCTTTTCTCCTGACCAAAGGACTGACTAATTTCCGCCTCAATGTCTCCAAGTTCCCCTTTAGCGCTAGCAACTTGCCGTTGTGCTCGACCAAGAGGGATTTGTTTTGAGTAGTCTTCAATCTGACGGATGCGAGAAGCTGTTTGTTCTTTTCATATTTTTTCAGCATCGCAGTGTCCGCGCCAACGATCCTCGTCCAAAGTGAGGAAAGAAATTCCGACTCAAGACGCTCCTGAGTATCGCTTTCGCGGATGACTGTGCGCTGTAGATTTAGAAATTGCCGATCTATGCTCTCGAAAAGAGCGAACAGGGCAGTGGAGTAGGTGAGTTCAGTATTAATGCTCTCTTCAAGCACGCTAAGGAATTCGTTGAAAGTACGCTGGAGAGTCTGTGTCGTTCGCTGCGCATAAGTCGTACCGAAGATAGCAGTGAAGACACGGCCAATAGTCGTTGGGAGGCCAGTGGAAGGATTTTGCAAAAGGCCAACGTACGATAGCAGATCGTGGACATTTGTGAATGCCGAACTCAAGGAAGTGGATGGGTGGGAGGAAAGTGCAGATAGTTCGCGTTTGGCCCAGTCCATTACAATCAGTATCCCATCAATATCGCCATCCACGTTCGCAAAGAATTTGGTCATCTCTATAGAGAGAGTCTTTAGGGATTCGCTGAGTGAGTCAAGCTCGGAAACGATGACTGGGGCGGAGGTCATGTTGGCATATCGCACGGATTCGCCCAGATCCCACACAGCGACTCCAGTCTCTTGCAGATCTCCAATTTGGCGAACTCCGTTCTCAGAATAGAAGATCAAGGGCTCGAAGGAGCGGGCTAGACCCGCCACTTTGACGAGATCCGGCACCGGTTGCTGTGATGGCGTTTGGATGAGCATACGAAGAGAAGTGTATATAAGAACGAGGATCATAATGGTTGACGAAAGGGAGCTCCATGACTTGGAGATGTGCTTGAAATAGGTGCGTAACCAGAGCAGTGCTGCTTCGATAGGCTCTGTCCGTTGTTGTACTTCGGCACGCAAAACAAAACGAATGTCTTAGAGGAAGTCAGTGAAACACCAAGAGTATCTTCTTATTTGAAGCCCACAATTATTTGAATTCTCAGGTACAGCTACTGCCTGCTCGGTGTGGCCAAATGTTGGACTGAACTCTTCTTCTCCTTCTGGATATGGAGATGGACTTGGCCATGCAGATTCGTCCTCAGGGGCTACGCTCGGCGATCGTTCTTTTACTGGCGATACAGAGCCCCTAGGTAACGGAACTTTTGCTGCCAGTGTGATATCCCCTTCATCCTCTTGAGCGCTCTCGTACTTCGGGCTGGTGCCTCTGGAGCGTGACGCACTGACGGAAGCCTTCACGAGATTCTTATCTTGCGGATAGGGTTGATGTTGATACCATCCACCGGCAGTCTTCTGCTGTCTCCATGCTGGCGGCGACCACGGCTCTCCTGAAAGCTCCGAGGTCGGTTCGTCTTCTGAATCTGACTCTTCTGATTTGAATCCCGAATGTTGCGACGGGAGACCAAATACGGGCGAACGAGGACTCTGCTCAAAATCTTCTAGCGACGCTGATAGCGATGGGTGATCGTCGCACAGCTGCGGGCTCCCCTGGTGGTTCGCTGCCATCATGGCTTGTGCCATTCACGGAAGGAGAATGATTCTGCAAGTTGAGGGTGTCTGTCGTTGTGCTACCAGAGTGTTATAGGTGCAGTTGCCTGGGTGCTACACCTTGCTATTTAGGGCGCAAAGGCTTATGATAAGACCAATGCGCTTCGTGGCACCTCAGACTCTGTGACTCAGCTTGCGGTTGATGTTGTTGGGAGACTGGAATGAGGGGCATCATGACGGCGGTCTCTATTGAGGTCTCCGAAATGCAGATGGCTGGTGCAGCATGAGCGGATGAATAGTGCAGGCTTGGCACACCAATCAACGCGGACGAAGCTCTGGCTGTGGACGCGCTATGCAAGGGCTTCCGAACGGGAAGCCATCCTACGTGTACGAATCGATATGGGCAGGACTTGCTTGCTCCCTTAATCAGATGAACGAGGACTCTGCCTGGAGCACTGACGAATATCATATCGTGCAAAAGAACTCAAAGCCTTGTGATCTGGTTTCTCAAACCTTGGGTTTGGCCCCAGGGTTTTAGAATGAAGCGACACTTAGACAAAGAAGACTGGATTAGCAATATTTACAACAGCCCCCAAGTTGTCCATTGCCTGAGCCGGGCATCAACGATATGAACCATGCCGTGTTTGTCCGAAGAGTCAATTCCACCGTCTAGAAGCATTTCCAACAAGGCCTTCCACGTCTATTCGAGTCTAACAGCTAGAATACATGTTGCGAGGAGTCCACCAAGAAGAAGGCGGTGGTGTGAGAGTGGAGATTTATGCAGGTGCTGAGATCACTTTACTTGGTCGCATTGCGGAGATGGCTGTGTCATAGTCAGCGAGGATTCTGCAGCGTCATGGGGTACTGCATACGTGATCAGGTCATTCCTATCCTTAGCCTTCTTAAGGCCACCGAACGCCATCTTGGTGCCGGGGATATATTTCTTTGGGTTTTCGAGGTACTCGAACTGGATGATCATCAGCTATGCCCCGGGTAGCGTAAGAATGAACTGTTGACTTCGTACCAGAGTGTCCTCCTTCCATTCTACTGCTTTGTGCTTATTGGCATCGGTGTAGGAGAACCCTTCAACTTGACCAGTCTTGCGCCCGAATAACCCATGGAGATTGGGCCCGATCTTGTTACCCTCGGCTGCGGCTAGGTTGTGGCACTGTGCGCAACGTGTCTGTTGTTGTCAGTCTCGGCCATAGCTGATGAGTCCGGCAATTCATGCTCCGAGATTGTGGATATACCTTGAAAAGATTGGCACCCTTCTTGTCGTCACCTGATTCATAGATGTCAGCGGCACGTCCTGTCTTGATCCACTTGTTGTAGTTGCCACATCCTTGGGCAACTGTCGCACAAACGCCATTGAGGGCGAGGCCCCCCGGCCACTATTGATAAATCGCAATATGATCACGATGACAACATTTTGCCGCAATGGCAGCCCTCAACAAAGTGATTTGAGGTGTGGATACAACGGGGCGTTTCGAGGTCTGCGATGGAAACGGTGTCGCGAGACAAGAGAATGAAGACGTACCGTCCTTGAAAGACTCAGCTCCTTTCGCCATAGTGAGGAGTGTGTAAACGTGTGTGTAGATGTGTGTAGGCAGGTCACGGTTGTGTGTAGGAATAAAGATGAGGTTGGCGGCGAAAGAAGAAAGAATTTAGAATAAATGACGGTCACTGCTTCCGGCAGCCAATCAAATGCGAGGCAATTCAAGCCGGCTCTTCCCGATCTCGAATTAAGAAATAAGAACCTCATCTCGCTCATCACATGACTCGCGTCGCCGAATTTCTTAGGCGCATTTTTGCCTCCTAAATGTCCGCTTTGATTCCCTGGCTAATGCTACGGTTTATATACGTGCTGACTCCCTTTGCATGATCCTGTCCAGTTTTGGTAAGCATTTACCATGGCTGTCTGGGTTGTTGTAGGGGCGAGTCGAGGCATTGGCCTCGAATGGGTGCGCCAACTTCTTGGTCGCGGTGACCGCGTTTATGCAACAGTTCGAGATCCTACCAAGGCCTCCCTTTTGTGGACACTCGCCGGCGCAGCGCCCCGGGCTAATTGCCATCTCCTAGAATGTGATGTTGCTTCGGAGGCTAGCATCATAGTATGTGCACAAGTCTAATAAAGTCTCAGCCTCTAAGCCTGATTAAAACATCAGAGTTTTGCTCAAGAGATAGTTGCAATGAGGAACATTGATAGAATTGATCATGTCATTCTAAATGCTGGTATTTTGGAATATCCAAATGTATGCCCAGCTCTCTATTTCTAATTGCCGATTGATCGTTGACTGTATAGCGAGCGACTGAATTGTAAGCTTCTCCTCAAATACGTTCAGGCAAGATCCTATACTAATTACAACAGATCCTTTGATGCCTTTTCGAAGCATCTCGGGACAAATGCTGTCGGTCCAATCATCACTGCACAAAAGCTCTTGCAGACTCGCATTCCTATAGGAACTATCACCTTCATGTCAAGCGACTCTGGATCTACCAGTGATTTTCGAGCCTTCGAGGATGGGTATGATATTGTAATGCCTGTGCACGTCGTCGTTCTGAGCGATTGACATAGATTCGCTGCTTATGCTGCGTCCAAAGCTGCCCTGAATCAAATGCTTCGGGTGAGCTCTATGCTTGACTAGCTATTGCATGGTGTTTGTTAAGCCTTTCCAGCATATGGCAGCGGAGTTGCAAAGGAAAATGATACACACCACTATCCTGGCGATGCATCCAGGCGAGGTGACAACGTTCGGACTCTCTCTTTTCCAAAAGCATGTCCTCGTGCTGATCATATAAAGCGACATGGCTAATGTATCCGTTGGCTGGGAAATTGAAGGGATTATCACTGCAGAGCATTCGGTATCGAGCATGCTTCAGGTCGTAGAGAAGAAGACTATACAGGATACGGGGACTTTCTGGACATGGGAAGGAAATGTAAGATGTCTTCGAATAATTGACATACTCAACAACGCTCACCGAATCCAGCCACACCCATGGTAGTGTCTTGGTTGTCCAAGGAGGGTTATGTGCAGTTCATGTTATACTGTGGAGAGCACGTCTGAATTCAGGAGACTAGACAAGCAGTGGGATGAGGCTGTGGCTCACGAGTCTCTTCGCCAAGTTCATGAAATCGCCATGGTCTGATGGTGGAAAGCAAACAGATATGTGAGAAAAGAAATTGTCAAAGGCTCGACATAACTGAGAGTAAAGAATCCATCAAGCATATCTTGTTCAGATGAAAAAACTAGTGTAGGAATCCGCTCCTTCCTGCAATTTGTGACCGAAGCGACCATCACCGGCGTGTTATAGTTTTATTTCCTGGCGTATCAAAATCCGAATTTTCTTGGCATCCGCGGCAGCTTGATATCCCTTCCGCGCCTTATAGGGCTGCCAAGACTTTATATCAAGCTAAAGTGTAGGATCCTATCTCTTCGGAGGGGTCTTGTTTGCAACAACTATGAGTGTTATACGTCCACGTTTTCTCGCACCCAAAGGCCACCTACGTCCTCTTATACATTGTTCGCATGTCAGTGGAGCTTCGAGGACAGCGCATCTCAGAGTGCCCCAATGTAGATATGCCTCCGCGGATGCAGTGCCAAAGACCATACGCCTTGAGAAACCCGCCAAATTCGTTCCTCCTTCCCATGGCAAACGCTTGAAGCAACACGTTCCGCGCCATTATGGACCAGAACTCACTCAGACCCAAAAGACCGAACAGGCGACCAAGAAGTATCCTAACATGATGCCTTCGCCAGGCAGCTTTATGCACTGGTTTCTCACTAATCGTTCGATACATTCATCCATTAGTCTGGTGTGTATAAACCTCTTTTCATAAAACCATCCCTTTCTTTTTCATGCGAATGTCCAGGCTGAACGATTCGTTCTTCTAGGGGATCCTCGTCCTTCTTGCCGCTATCACGGCCTACGAGAATTGGAAGCAAGGTAGCGATTTTCGAGAACAACTGCCATCAGCAGGCGATTTCCTTTCGCGTCCGCTCACATCGTGCTCCCGAGCCTTTGAAGTCTACAGATTGCACGTAGCGCGGACTAGCTATGAAACAGCGGAGATGCGCAAAATGGACGTGGAAGATGTGCAGAAGAGGAGCACTTATCGGAGAGCGCATGGTTTGGAAAGCGATAACATTGAGAATGATGGCTGGTTCGCATGGACAGCTCGGAGTGACAAGGAGACTCCTGGCCCATCGCTCAAGGCCGATGGACCGGTTTCGAGGAGGCCTGCAACGGCCGTACCTGAAAAGCCTACAGAAAGTGGCACAATAGAAGCGGGTGGCGAAAACTCGAAGCCGACGTATGCCGACTGGGAAGGCAAGAAAAAGCCCTTGAAAAAATGGTTCGGCATTTGGTAGTGAATTGAGTGCCCATTCTACTTCTCTCTCCCGAGAAACGATCACCAATATCATATTGGGATGGTGAATGGCGAAGGCGTGGACAATTGCCCAACAAAGTGTAAAAGGTGGGTCCCGTGGGTCCCCCCAGTTCGAATTTTCATAAGCTCCGTGAATTGGTAGGAATCGTCAAGTGGAACCTCTTTCCTCGATTTTCATTTCATTCATTCCCATTAAGAAAAAGAAGCATGAACCAAGCCGAGGCAATGGGCTGAGGATAAATGTAAATTTCACGTTCTCTGTGCTACAACCTTTATATTTTCCACCAGCTATTTCTAAGTCTGGACACAACTTTCACCTCCAATCTCCGAGTACACAGAAGATATACTCAATCTACGAAAGATTCATTCAACTCACCTTAGCTATGATTTATCACAAACACAACAACCTATGATAGGCATCAACGCCTCCGCTGGCCAACCCATACCCCACTGTGCCTGCTTATCGCTCGAACTCAAGAGAACGCAAATCATCCGCCAGGCGCTTTTCGCCTACGAGCCCTCAGGATACTCTGAAAGGCCTCTTGAGATTGGTAAGGAGGCGAGATTCTGCTGCTCCACCAGTCTCAGCGCCCATGACTGCACAAACGCACGACTGATCACCCACTCAATCTACCGGCTTCCCTTGATCTCTTGGCGCTTCCAAGCCTTCCTACCGCTCACTTACTTTCTGCATGTCAATGCAGTAGCTGTCAGTCTACCTGCCGAGCCTGCCCGATTCAGTACCTGTTCTATCATATCCCACCAGTATCCTGGTGCGTCTTGAGGCGATGAATCACATACGCCATCCGAGGGGCTTGCACGATGTTCCGGTGGAGTTGATTCACAAAATCTGCGAATTCCTCGACGAAAAGGACTTGGGTAGCTTTCGTTGTACACGTAAGTCATGTTTGCGCGAGAATTGCTCTTCCCTGCCTATGTCATTTGCCAATTAGGACATGTTTTGGGAGACTGCATTCTGCAAGCCTATCATCTGTACTGATCAGCAAATGGAATAATGACCTTGGAGTCTTCTAGATCCGTGGTATACCAACATTGGCGATGAGCATTATTTTCGGCGGCACGGCACACTGCAGATTCACCTGCACGAGGCATCATTCAACCGCTTCCAAACGGTCACAAGGAATCCTATGATCTGCCGAGAGATAAAAACTCTTAGGGTGGTTGGAAACACCACGGATCTCAAGAGTATGGTGGATCGTCGGCGTCAGTCGTATGATCTGGGTGAGGAGTATCGCTTGTACTCATGGTCGATCTTCCATCACTGTGTACGACAACTGGTGAACCTGGAATCAATTGAGCTTTTGCTGGGTAGGCCTAAGCAACCAGAAAGATTCGAGAGATATCTTGAAGCCATAAGGTCGCTTCAGATGAGTTTCCTTCTTTATGATATTCAAGCCTCTCCATCTTTGAGAGTGAAATCGCTCAAAAGCAAGGCAGCATTCTGGAACAGCCCCTTGTGCATAGGATTGGAGAAAACCAAGAACCTCGCAAGCCTTCAACCTATAATTAACAGTGTTGGGTTCCTTTCCGCTCTAGAGGTGACGCTGCCGGCCGTCGACCCAGGGCACATGGCAATACAAGTCGATCGATTGCAACACTTCCTTTTCTTTGCGCGGAATCTTGAAACATTGACACTGAACTTTGGGGTCTCGGATCAGCTCGTTCTAGATCCGTTGTACGACTTTGGCCAAATGTTGCATTCCAAATACCATCGTCTACGCTCAATCAGTCTCTCCTGTGGTAATATACTCCAGTGGGTACTTCTGGAATTTTTGGAGGTTCACGACACGTTGAGAGAACTTCGGCTTGGATCCATGCATCTCAGAGGGGGAAGGTGGCACACTCTTATCAATCGGATGGC
>JAABUP010007340.1_pt1 | contig 14892 bp, 8 predicted proteins | sample 5559201 | NCBI WGS metagenome assembly JAABUP01 (sample SAMN10711887, study PRJNA513373) | rock metagenome | isolation source: Antarctica rocks | place: Antarctica | reverse complement strand
AAACGATGCCGCTGATGCGGCTGCGTTACGGCGGCTACGCTGCCTCCTGGGGCTTCGCGATCTACCTGGCCAGCAAGAACGGCTACGAAGCCTCAGCCCTGCCCAACGGCCAACTCGCCGGCCTCCCCGAAGACGCCCTCGACTGCGCCTGCGGCCTCTACCTCGGTGACCCCACAGCCTGGACCTGAACCACCGACGAACTTACGAATCTGACCACTTAGCAAGACGACTCGCCACCCAGGTCCGGCCTCGCAGGCTTAACCCGGACAAGACCCCGCGCGGTTCGCCTCACCGCAGTCGATGCCGGTGCATCTTCAGACGGCAAGAATCCTGTAACCTGCTCGTCATCGGGCCACTGTCGTCCTGGTCGACTTGCTGGGTAGGACGACGTTGTGCGGTGATCCCGCCGCTTGTTCTCCCCGAGACGGTCCAGCCCGGCGGCCATGCACCCCTGCCGCCCACGGGCTTCGTACTCCACAACATCGACGTTCGCGCAGCTGCGCGGATCGGCGAGCGCCACGGTCGGGCAGCCCAGCCCGGCGCAGGGAGATCGACGCGGAGGTCTGCGGTGCAGTTCTCGGCCCTACCGGCCCCCCAGGGGCTCTACGACCCGGCCTTCGAGCGGGACAGTTGCGGCGTCGCTGCCATCGTCGACGTCGCCGGCCGCCGTAGTCACCGGATCGTTGCCGACGGCGTCACCGCTCTGATCAACCTGGACCACCGCGGCGCCGCCGGCGCGGATCCGTCGGTCGGCGACGGTGCCGGCATCCTGATCCAGGTACCGGCCGCCTTCCTGCATGACGTCACCGACTTCGCCCTGCCGACGGCAGGCACCGGGGATGACGGACCAGCCCCCGACGGCGAAGCTTTCGCCGTCGGCAACGCGTTTCTACCCGTGGACCCGGCGGAGCGGGCCGCGGCCAAGCGGATCATCGAGCGCATCCTCGCCGAGGAGAACCTGGAACTGCTGGGCTGGCGTGACCTGCCGACCGATCCTGCCGGCGCCGGGGTCGGCCAGATGGCGCTGGATGTGATGCCGGCGTTCGAACAGCTCTTCGTCGCCGCGCCGGACAGCGCGGGCACAGACCACACCGGCCGCCGTCCGCACGGCCTGGCGCTGGACCGGCTGATCTTCCCGGCCCGCAAGCGCATCGAGCACGAAACCGTCGAGCGCGACGTCGGGGTCTACCTCCCTTCGCTGTCCAGCCGCACGCTGGTCTACAAGGGGATGCTGACCACCGAGCAGCTGCCCGCCTTCTTCCCGGACATCACCGACGAGCGCATCACCAGCGCCATCGTCGTCGTGCACTCGAGGTTCTCCACCAACACGTTCCCGGCCTGGCCGCTTGCCCATCCGTACCGGTTCATCGCGCACAACGGTGAGATCAACACGGTCCGCGGCAACCGGAACTGGATGCGGGCCAGGGAAGCGCTGCTGGCCACTGAACTGATTCCCGGAGATCTGGCCCGGGTGTTCCCGATCTGCACACCCGGCGGCTCCGACTCGGCGAGCTTCGATGAAGTTCTGGAGCTGCTGCACATGGCCGGCCGCAGCCTGCCGCATGCGGTGCTGATGATGGTTCCGCAGGCCTGGGAGAACAACCCGTCGATGGATCCGGACATCCGGGCGTTCGCGGAGTTCCACGGTTCGCTGATGGAACCGTGGGACGGCCCCGCCTGCATCACCTTCACCGACGGCCATCTGCTCGGCGCCGTACTGGACCGCAACGGTCTGCGGCCGGGGCGTTGGTGGCAGACCGACGACGGCGTGGTGGTGCTGGCCAGCGAGGCCGGGGTGCTGCCGATCCCGCCGGAGAAGATCATCGCCCGCGGCCGGTTGCAGCCGGGCCGGATGTTCCTGGTGGACACCGTTGCCGGCACGATCGTGGACGACGCGGACGTGAAGGGCGCGCTGGCCGCCGAGCGCCCGTACGGCGAGTGGGTGCACGCCGGGATCACCAGCCTTTCCGACCTGCCGGCCCGGGAGCACGTGGTGGCCGCGCACGACTCGGTGCTGCGCCGCCAGCAGGTTTTCGGCTACACCGAGGAACAGCTGCGATTGTTGGTTGCCCCGATCGCCACCTCAGGTGTCGAGGCAGTCGGGTCGATGGGCACCGACACCCCCGAGCCGGTGCTCTCTACCCGGCCGCGTTTGCTCTTCGACTACTTCAGTCAGCTGTTCGCGCAGGTGACGAATCCGCCGCTGGACGCCATCCGGGAGGCCGTCGTCACCTCTCTCGGCGGAGTGATCGGCCCGGAACAGAACCTCCTGGACCCGGGACCGGCGTCCTGCCGTCAGGTGGTGCTGCCGTTCCCGGCCATCGACAACGACGACCTCGCCAAGCTGGTGGGCATCAACGCGGACGGCGACATGCCGGGCTTCGCGTCAGCGGTGATCTCCGGCCTCTACGACGTGGCCGCCGGCGGGGCGGGACTGGCCGCGGCCATCGAACAGTGCCGCGGCGAGGCGGACGAGGCGATCGCCGCCGGCGCCCGCATCCTGATTCTGTCCGACCGGGACTCGGATGCCGGACGCGCGCCGATCCCGTCGCTTCTGCTCACCTCGGCGGTGCATCAGCACCTGGTGCGGATGAAGACCCGCACCCAGGTGGGGTTGGTGGTGGAGGCCGGTGACGCGCGCGAGGTGCACCACATCGCCCTGTTGCTCGGTTACGGCGCCGCCGCCATCAACCCTTACCTGTTGCTGGAGACGGTGGAGGACATGGCCGGCGCCGGCCTGCTGGGCGCCATCTCGCCGCGGAAGGCCCTGCAGAACACCGTCTATGCGCTCGGCAAGGGTGTGTTGAAGGTGATGAGCAAGATGGGCATCTCCACCGTCGCCTCGTACACCGGCGCCCAGGTCTTCGTCGCGTTCGGCCTGGATCGGGACGTGGTGTCCGAGTACTTCTCCGGCACCAGCTCCGTCGCCGGTGGGTCGAACCTGGACGTGATCGCCGGTGACGTCGCGGCCAGGCACGCGGTGGCCTACGCCGCGAACCGGACGACCCGCGAGCACCGCGGGCTGGAGATCGGTGGCGACTACCAGTGGCGCCGGGAAGGCGAGCTGCACCTGTTCGATCCGGAGACGGTGTACCTGCTGCAGCACGCCACCCGGTCGAAACAGGAAACGGTCTTCGCGCGCTACACCGACACCGTCGACGGTCTGTCCAGGTCCGGCGGCACCCTGCGCGGCCTGTTCGAATTGAGGACCGATGCGCAGCCGTCGATCCCGGTGGAGGAGGTGGAGCCGGTCGGCGAGATCGTGAAGCGGTTCGTGACCGGCGCGATGAGCTACGGATCCATCTCGATCGAGGCGCACCAGACGCTCGCCATCGCGATGAACCGCCTCGGCGGGAAGTCGAACACCGGCGAGGGCGGCGAGGATGTCGAGCGGCTGCTGGATCCGGCGCGCCGTTCGGCGATCAAACAGGTGGCGTCCGGCCGCTTCGGCGTCACCAGCGCCTACCTGGTCAACGCCGACGAGCTCCAAATCAAGATGGCCCAGGGGGCGAAACCCGGTGAGGGCGGCCAGCTTCCGGGTCACAAGGTGTACCCGTGGATCGCCGCCACCCGGCATGCCACCACCGGGGTGGGGTTGATCTCGCCACCTCCGCACCACGACATCTACTCGATCGAGGATCTCAAGCAGCTGATCCACGATCTGCGCAACGCGAACCCGGCGGCCAGAGTGTCGGTGAAGCTGGTGAGCGAACCCGGAGTCGGCACCGTGGCGGCGGGTGTCGCCAAGGCGCATGCCGACACGGTGATCGTGGCGGGCCACGACGGCGGCACCGGCGCGGCCAACCTCACCTCGATCAAACATGCCGGGCAGCCCTGGGAGCTGGGCCTGGCCGAAACGCAGCAGACGTTGCGGCTCAACGGGTTGCGCAGCCAGATCCGAGTGCAGGTGGACGGGGGACTGAAAACCGGCCGGGATGTGGTGGTGGCCGCGCTGCTCGGCGCCGAGGAGTTCGGCTTCTCCACCGCGCCACTGGTGGTGGCCGGCTGCATCATGATGCGGGTCTGTCACCTGGACACCTGCCCGGTGGGAGTAGCCACCCAGAATCCGGTGCTGCGCGAACGGTTCACCGGCACCCCGGAGTTCGTCGAGACGTTCTTCACGTTCCTGGCCGACCAGGTGCGCCAATACCTGGCGCAGTTGGGCTTCCGGTCCATCCAGGAGGCGGTCGGGCACGCGGAGCTGCTCGAAACCAGACCGGTCATCGCGCAGCACAGGGCGGCCGGGATCGACCTCTCGCCGCTGCTGGCCGTCGCCGACGTGGAATCCCCCTATTACAACGCCGCTCCGATCCGGCACGACCTGTCCGGAACCCTGGACGCCAGGATGATCGAACAGGCGGCTCGGGCGCTGACCGACGGCCATCCGGTGTGCATCGAGGCGACCATCAGGAACACCGAGCGGACCGCAGGCACCATGCTCGGTTCGGAGGTGACGCGCATCTTCGGGCCGGACGGCCTGCCGGAAGGAACCATCTCGATCTCGCTCACCGGGACGGCCGGGCAGTCCCTGGGCGCTTTCCTCCCGCGGGGGATCGCGATCGAGCTGCGGGGTGACGCCAACGACTACGTCGGTAAGGGGCTGTCCGGCGGCCGGGTGGTCGTGCGTCCGGTCCCCGACAGCCCGGCCGACCGGGAGTTCCCGATCAGCTCGGTCATCGCCGGCAACACGATCGGATACGGAGCCACCTCGGGCGAGCTGTACCTGCGCGGCACGGTGGGGGAGCGGTTCGCCATCCGCAACTCGGGCGCCCTGATGGTGTGTGAGGGCGCCGGCGACCATGCCTGCGAATACATGACCGGAGGCCGGGTGGTGGTGCTCGGTGGGACTGGGCGGAACGCCGCCGCCGGCATGAGCGGTGGGATCGCCTACCTGCTGGACCCAGACCCCGACGCCATCAACCCTGAACTGGTCGAACTCGAACTGCTCGTCGAGGACGAGATCGTCTGGCTGGGCGAGGTGATCCATCAGCACGCGCGCCACACCGGATCCCTGGTGGCGGCCGATCTCCTCGCGGACTGGCCGGCATCGGCCGGCAGATTCCTGCGGGTGATGCCTCGCGACTACAAACGCGTGCTCGGCATTCGCGCCGAGGCGACCGCCAGCGGCGTCGACGCCGACGCGCTGATCATGGAGAGCGTCCGTGGCTGACCCGACCGGATTCCTCAAGCACAGCCGGCAGACTCCGGCCCGCCGCCCCATCCCGTTGCGGCTCAAGGACTGGAATGAGGTCTACCAGCCGTTCTCCGAACCGCAGACCATGGACCAGGCGGCGCGTTGCATGGACTGCGGCGTCCCGTTCTGTCACCACGGGTGCCCGCTGGGAAACCTGATCCCGGAGTGGAATGAGCTGGTCCGGGTCGGCCGCTGGGAAGAGGCCTCCGATCGGCTGCATGCCACCAACAACTTCCCCGAGTTCACCGGCCGGCTCTGCCCGGCGCCCTGCGAGGGTTCGTGCGTGCTCGGGATCGGTGATGACCCTGTGGCCATCAAGGTGGTGGAGCAGCAGATCGCCGACCGGGCGATCGAGGCCGGTGCGCTGGCGCCGCGTCCGCCGTCGGTGTCGACCGGCAACACGGTGGCGGTGGTCGGCTCCGGACCCGCCGGGCTGGCCGCCGCCCAGCAGTTGACGAGAGCCGGACACTCCGTCACCGTCTTCGAGCGCGACGCCAGGGTGGGTGGCCTGATGCGCTACGGCATCCCGGAGTTCAAGATGGACTCCGCTGTACTGGACCGGAGGCTGGAACAGCTTGCCGCCGAAGGGGTCCGGTTCATCACGCACTGCGAGGTGGGCAAGGATCTCAGCGTCGAAGACCTGTGGCGGGGCTTCGACAGCATCGTCATCGCGACCGGCGCCACCGTCCCGAGGGAACTCAGCGTCCAGGGCAGGGAACTGGACGGGATCCATCTGGCGATGGACTTCCTGGTGCAGGCCAACAAGGTCATCGAAGGCTCGCTGGAAGGACCGGCGATCAGCGCTGCCGGCAAGCATGTGGTGATCATCGGTGGCGGCGACACCGGCGCGGACTGTTACGGAACGGCGCTGCGCCAGGGTGCGGCGTCCGTCACCCAATTGGACATTCACGGCCGCCCCCCGGAGACCCGTCATCCGTCGACCCCGTGGCCGACCTACCCGCTGATGCTGCGGATCTCTGCCGCGCACGAAGAGGGAGGTGAGCGGGTGTTCGGAGTGAACTCCACCTCGTTCGAGGGGACCCAAGGGCACGTCACCGGACTGAACCTGGTGTCGGGGACCAGGGTTCCGGGCGGATTCGTCGCCGACGAGGGCACCGACGCCCACCTGCGAGCGGATCTGGTGCTGCTGGCCCTCGGCTTCACCGGACCGCAGACCGAAGGACTGCTCGACGGCCTGGGGGTGGAGCTGACGGGTCGGGGGGTGGTCGGGCGCGACGAGCGCTACGCCACCAATGTCCCCGGGGTCTTCGTCGCCGGGGACGCCGGGCGTGGCCAGTCACTGATTGTGTGGGCGATCGCCGAGGGCCGCTCGGCCGCCGCGGGCGTCGATGCCTACCTGGCCGGCCGATCCGACCTTCCCGACCCACTGGAGCCGACGGCCGTCGCCCTCTCCTGAGGGGTACCAGGTCGTCCGTGTGAACCGATTCAGAGACCGTCTAGGCTGATTCGCATGGAGCGTCGCGCGAAGATCGTCTGCACCCTTGGTCCGGCTACCGCGTCCCAGGAGCAGATCACCGCCCTGGTGGAGGCCGGTATGGGCGTCGCCAGAATGAACTTCAGCCATGGCGCGCATGCCGACCACGCGACCGTGCACGGTCGCGTCCGGCAGGCTGCCGCAAGTTCGGGGCAGGCGGTCGCGATCCTGGCCGATCTGCAGGGTCCGAAGATCCGGCTTGGACGGTTCGCGTTGGGGCTGAACCCCTACTGGGCCATCGACGACGACGTGGTGATCACCGTCGAGGACATCGTCGGCACCGCGGACCGGGTGTCCACCACCTATCAGGGACTCGCCAACGACGCCCGCCCGGGTGATCGGTTGCTGATCGACGACGGCAAGGTCGGACTGGTCGTCACCGAGGTGCGCGGCGACGACGTTCACTGCAAGGTCACCGAAGGTGGCCCGGTGTCCAACAACAAGGGGATCTCGCTGCCGGGGATGAACGTCTCGGTCCCGGCGATGTCCGAGAAGGACATCGCGGATCTGAAGTTCGCGTTGTCGCTCGGGGTGGACTTCATCGCGCTGTCGTTCGTCCGCTCGCCGGCGGATGTCGAGCTGGTGCACCAGGTGATGGACGAGGTCGGCTCCCCCCGATTGCCGGTGATCGCCAAGTTGGAGAAGCCGGAGGCGGTGGCGAATCTGGAGGCCGTGGTGCTGGCCTTCGACGGGATCATGGTGGCCCGCGGCGATCTGGGCGTCGAACTCCCGCTGGAGCAGGTGCCGCTGGTCCAGAAGCGAGCCGTCCAGATCGCCAGGGAGAACGCCAAACCGGTGATCGTGGCGACCCAGATGCTGGAATCCATGATCGAGCACTCACGGCCGACCAGGGCCGAGGCATCTGACGTGGCCAACGCGGTGCTGGACGGCGCGGACGCGGTGATGCTGTCCGGCGAGACGTCGGTCGGGAAGTTCCCCGTCGTGTGCGTACGGACGATGGCAAGGATCATCGAAGCGGTGGAGCACGAATCGGTGGTGGTCCCACCGCTGACCCACGTTCCCCGCACCAAGCGCGGGGTGCTGTCCTACGCGGCCAGGGACATCGGTGAACGGCTGGAGGCGAAGGCGCTGGTGGCGTTCACCCAGACCGGCGACACCGTGCGCCGGCTCGCTCGGCTGCACACCCCGCTGCCGCTGCTGGCGTTCACCCCGTTGGAGTCGACCAGGAATCAGCTCGCGCTGACCTGGGGCACCGAGACGTTCCTGGTACCGAGCGTCGATTCCACCGATGCCATGGTCCGGCAGGTGGACGGCGCGATGCTGGAAGTTCCTGGCTACCACGTCGGCGACGTCGTGGTGATCGTCGCCGGCTCGCCGCCGAACACCTCCGGGTCCACCAACCTGATCCGGGTGCACCGGATCGGTGAGGAAGACCTGACCTGACCTCGGTCCACCCGCCGATGGCGGACCGGCTACGGTGACGGACGTGACGACACCGGCCGCCAGGGACCGAGCGACGCGCCAGTTCGAGGTGGACTCCGACGGGGTCCCGCGCGGACAGGCGGTGCTCGACGGACTACTGGCGCTGCTGGATGTCCGAGAGCTGGAACCCGATGTGTACCAGGGCTTCTCGCCGGAGAGCCGGCTGGTCCGGGTGTTCGGCGGCCAGGTGGCGGCGCAGGCGCTGGTGGCGGCCGGGCGGACCGTTCCGGCAGATCGGTCGGTGCATTCCCTGCATTCGTATTTTCTGCGCCCTGGCGACCCGCGACAGCCGATCTCCTATGTTGTCGACCGGGCCAGGGACGGTCGATCGTTCACCACCAGGCGGGTGGTCGCCGAGCAGCATGGAACGGCGATATTCACGCTCTCCGCCTCGTTCCAGATCGACGAACCGGGGCTGGACCATCAACTCCAGATGCCGGACGTTCCCGAGCCGGATGCGCTGCCCACCTACGCCGAGCGGCTGGCGACCGCGACGGACGCCGGGCCGTGGGCAAAGATCCCGCGACCGGTGGACATCCGCCACGTCACCGAGCCGCCGTGGACCCGGCGTCCGGGTGCGCCCGAACCCGGTGCGCGCAGCCAGGTCTGGTTCAGGGCGGACGGCACCATGCCTGACGATCCGCTGCTGCACATCTGCCTGCTCACCTACGTGTCCGATCTGTTCCTACTGGATTCGGTGCTCGCAACGCACGGCCGCAACCCGTCAGCCGGCAACCTGCAGATGGCCTCGCTGGACCATGCGCTCTGGTTCCACCGGCCCATCAGGATGGACCACTGGGTGCTGTACGACATCACCTCCCCCAGCGCATCCGGCGCGCGCGGCCTGGGCATCGGGACCTTCTTCGACGCGGGCGGCCGGATGCTGGCCACCGTCGTCCAGGAAGGGCTGGTCCGGCTCCGTTGAGCACCTGACGCCCCGGCGAACACCATCCGCACCGAAAGGACCGCGCCCATGACGGACAGCACCGGCAACCCTGTGGACCTGGCCGGTCCCGGCCGGCGCCTCGACCTGTCCTTCGGCATGTTGCACCAGCCGCGTGAAGTGATCTTCGGCGCCGGGCAGCGGGCCGTCACGGGCACCGTCGTCGCCGAACTCGGCCGAACCGCCGCGCTGATCACTGATGCCCGGATGGGCCAGGACAGCTGGTTCGGGGGACTGGTCAGTGAACTCGGCGCCGCCGGGGTGACGACCGTGGTGTTCGACGGCACTGAGCCGGACCTTCCGGTGTCCAACGTGTTCGCCGCGGTCGAGGCGGTAAGCGTGGCGCAGCCAGAGGTGATCGTCGGCATCGGAGGCGGAAGCTGCCTGGACCTGGCCAAGGTCGTTGCGGTGCTGCTCAGCCATGGCGGAGAGCCAGCGGACTACTACGGCGAGTTCAAGGTCCCCGGCCCGACGATGCCGATCGTCGCCGTCCCGACAACGGCGGGGACCGGCTCAGAGGTGACCACGGTTGCGGTGCTCACCGACACCGACCTCGGCGTCAAGATCGGGATCACCAGCCCGCACATCGTGCCGCACACGGCGATCGTCGACCCGGAACTGACGTTCAGCTCGCCCGCCCGGCTGACCGCGGCGGCCGGGGCCGACGCCCTGGTGCACGTCATCGAGTCGTACACCGCGGTTCGCAAGGACCGGGTGGCCACCCTCAGCCGCGACCGGGCGTTCGTCGGGCGCAATGCCCTCACCGATCACTACGCCCTGCTGGGAATGACACTGATCGGCCGCAGCCTGCGCCCGGCGGTCCTCACCGGCGGCAACGGCGAGTATCGGGTCGAGATGATGATGGGCGCGCTCTGCGGCGGTTTCGCCCTGGGCAACGCGGGAACCGCTGCCGCGCATGCCTTCCAGTATCCGGTGGGAGCGCTGACCCACACCCCGCACGGCCTCGGGACCGGATGCCTGCTGCCGTATGTGATGGCGTTCAACGGTTCCGCCGTTGCCGAGCAGATGTCCGACGTCGCGCTCGCACTCGGGGTCGAGCCGGCGGCGGTGGCCGCAGACCCGGTACGGACCGCGGTGGACACGGTGTCGAGCCTGTTCGCCGATATCGGGATCCCGCGCACCCTGGCCGATCTCGGAGTCGACGAAGGCCAGCTCGACTATGTCGCCGAGAACGGGTTGAAGGCCAAACGCCTGGTGGACAACAACCCTGTCCCGCTGGGGCTTGACGAGGCGCGCGTCATCGTCCACAACGCCTTTCACGGCCGGCTGGACTGAGCTGCTGGGTCGGCTGCGCCGGGAGCCGCCGCTGCCGTGCGGTTCCGCTCCCCGGTGATCAACCGATATCCACCCGGTGGAATGTCCACCTGGTACCAGGGTCGGCAGGGGTTGATGATCGGGTGGTTCGGGGGGTCTCGTGGATTCTGCCGACTGTCGGCGGCCGCGAGGCTGAACGTCATGGCGACGATGACGATGCAGCGGCCGCGGTCCGGCGTTACCGAGGGCTCGGCGGAGCGCGCCGGCGCCGTCACGCCGCTTGCGTTCGGGTCGGCGATCATCTGCGTGATCGCAGCCCAGCTCAGTTCCACCGGCGCCTACAGTTCGCTGCGCGATCCGCTGTCCGGCCTGGCCTGGACATCGCAGGGCTGGCTGTTCCCACTGGCGCTGGCGTTGCTCGCGATCGGAATGCTCTGCGCCGCTACCTCCCTGCACAGGATCCGGCCGCATGTCGGACTGGCGCCGGTGCTGCTGCTGGCCGCCGGCGGGGCGGCCGGCGGGGTCGCCGCCTGTTTCCCCGCAGACCGGGCCGGAGCCAGCTTGGTGTCCGCGGGCGGCGAGATCCACCGCTGGGCGTCACTGGCCCTGCTGGTGCTGCCGACGGTGGCGGCGCTGCGGGTATCGGTGATGCTGGGCAGGACATCGCCGGGGCGCCAAAGCGCCGCCCACCGGCATCGGCTGATCGCGCTGATCGTCGCCACCGTGGTGTGTGGCCTGGTGTTCCTCGGCGGGTTCCTGCCGGCGCTGCTGCACACCGACGCGCCGGTGTTCACCGGGCTCGCCCGGCTGAACGGCCTGGCCCAGCGGGCGCTCGTGCTGCTGGTGGTGCTGGCCGCCTGGCTGTTGGGGCTGCTCTCCAGGGTCCACTCACCGAACGGGTGGAGCGGTGGGAAAGCCTTCAGCGCGCCCCTGCCGAGCACGGAGGATCGGGGACCGGCGTTCCGGATGCGGGTGGCGTGATCACGGCCGCGCCCAACGTCCAGGTCGGTACCGGAGTTGACGGCATCCGGCGGCCAGGTCACCGGCTCGGGTGCTGTACCGATCATTTGGGGACCAAGGACCCTAGAAGGACCCGAGGCTGCTGGCAGATGCTGGAGGCGTCGAGAGTTCGGCTGCGGCGCGCTCGCACGATCAGCAGCCGACGCCCCAAGCAGGGACCGCCCAGAGAGCAACCAGATGGCAACGCCCACGCTGCATGACGTCGAAGACGTCGCACCACTGCCAGCCCCACCTCGAGCCGTGCTATCACGACGGTCAGCACTCAAGATGCTCGGAATGGGCGGAGCCACAGTCTTGGTGGCTGCAAGCGGGGTCATCAGCTACCGGGTCTTCGACAACGGCGTCCTGGATTCCGGTTCGGGCCGGCCTTACGACCCTTGGTCAACGTGGCGCCAGGACCCGAGCCCGGTGGGCGCCGTCGGCGCTGCCATCTTGGCCGCCAACCCGCACAACACCCAACCCTGGCTATTCCATGTGACTTCCAGCAGCGTCGATGTGTTCGCCGATTCCGGCCGGGGGATGCCCGCCGTCGACCCGTTCGACCGTGAACACAACGTCGGAATGGGCTGCGCCCTGGAGAATCTGGTTCTGGCCCTGAACGCCCGTGGCTATCGGCCAACAGTGACATTGCTGCCCGACGTGGGCGATCAGACCCATATCGCGACAGTAACCTTGACCAGCGGAACGGCGATCAGCACGGCGCTGTACGAGGCGATCGGCGACCGTCATTCCAACCGCGGCCCGTACCGCGCTCAGGCTGTCCCCACGACCGTGCTGGACGACCTGGAGGCGCAAGCCACCGGCCTGGGCGGGGTGGGCGTGCGCTGGTTCACCTCGACGAACGACAAAGCGGCCCTCAGTGCGCTGATCATGGCTGCGACGGAAGCTTTCATCGCGGACGCTGGGCAGTCGGTGGAGTCGTACACCTGGTTTCGCAACAGCCGCGACGACATCGACAAACACGCAGACGGACCCACCCTCGACGCGCAGGGCCTGGACGCCATCACCCTGAGCCTTGCCAAACTGCTCCCCGCGTCCTCCCGCACCGCCGGCGACAAATTTTGGCTCGACCAGACCCGCACCGTCCACACGGCCACCGCAGCGGCCTACGGCATCATCACCGCCGCGGATTCGAACAGTGTCACCACTCGTCTGGCCGGAGGGCGGCTGCTGCAACGCATTCACCTCGCCGCGACGTCGAGTGGCTTGGGTTTGCAACACATGAACCAGATCACCGAGCGAATCGACCGGGAGCGTCAACTAGGGCTGCCGGCACGGTTCGCACCGCAGCTGAACGAACTGCTCGCCCTTCCCGGCCGCAGTCCGCTGGTCGCCTTCCGAATCGGCTACCCGGTCCGCGCCGCGCTGCGCAGCCCCCGACGCCCGGTCAGCGCGGTGACCCGATGAACAAGTGGTCGCGCACTCAGCGCACTGCCGCAGTGTTGGGTCTGATCGGGGGGTCTCTCGGAGTGATCGTCGGACTGATCCAGGCGATCGTCGGTGCTGACATTCCCAACTGGACCGGACACAAAGCGGACCCGATTGCTTTGGGGTTGCTGACCGTCCTGGTGAGTTCCATCAGTGTGCTCTCCGCGATGGCTCTGCGCGGCAAACCGGCGCTACCGCCGCCGCGACGACTCGCCGCGGCACTGGGTCTGCTGGTTCCAGGGAGCCTCTGCTTCAGCACTACCGGGGTCTTGTGGTACCTGCCGGGGGCCATTCTTCTCGTCGCCGGTGTCTACGCCGTCGCCGGTGGCCAGGCGCACCGAACAAGACAGGTCATCGCCACGACCTGGCTGCCCGCACTGGTCAGCGTGCTCGGAGGATTCGAAATACTCATGGCGGTCAGCGCCGGCCCGTGGATGACCATGGCCGCCGGAGTGGTAGGCGGAGTTGCACTCATCGCGGCGCCTTGGGCACCGGCAGTTGGCCTTCGCATCGGGCTGCTGCTTCTCGGCGTGGTGCCGTTCGCCGTCCTGACCTGGTGGAGCGTGGCAAGCCCGATCGTCGCGGTTCTCGCTCTGGCCGTCGGTCTCACGACGCTCCGTCGGCGCGGGTCAGGGGCCGCCGTCGAACGCACTATGGCCACGCCACCGCGAAACCTTCAGGGATCGGCGCGTTGAGCCGGTCAGACCGCTCGCTTCAGACCCTTCGACTCCGTGGCGCCGCGAATCGATCAGCGGTGAGCGTCATCCACTTGCTGTCCGGGGCACTGCGGATCCGTCCGGTCCACGTTGCCCGGAAGTCTCGTACCCTCGGGCGACCGACAGCATCCGTGCGCCGGAGGCCCTCACCCTCGACCAGGCCGTCGATCGGCTGAGCGCCAGAGGGCCGAAGGTCCCGCCGCGATGGGCCACTGGCCTCTGAATATCGCTCCCGGTCTGGGTCACGCTTGGAGGGCAGCGCGGAGTCGCGGCTGAGGCCGAGAAACAGAAGGAGCTGAGCTGCATGACCACGGTCGTCCGTTGGGTTGTAGTCGTCGTGCTCGTTGGCCACGGGCTTCTGCATCTGCTCGGAGTGGCCAAGGGGTTCGGATGGTCCGAGGTATCCCAGCTCAAGCAACCGGTCGGCGTCTTGGGCGGTGTCCTGTGGCTGATCGCCGGGATTCTTGTGGTCTCGTCTCGGCCTTCATCGCCGCAGGAGTTCCCACCTGGTGGTGGGCCATCGCCGTGGCGGCCGCGGTCGTCTCCGAGGTGGCGATCGTGACGTCGTGGAGCGACGCGAAGGCCGGCACCCTGGTCAACGTCGTCCTGGTTCTCGCCGCGGGCTACGGGTTCGCTTCGCTGGGCCCGACCAGTTTCCACGCTCAGTGGCGCGAACGAGCGGCCCAGGCGCTGACCCAAGTCGACGCGACCCCCCCGCTCCTCACCGAGTCCGACCTCGCCGACCTGCCGCAGCCTCTCGCGGACTATGTTCGCCGCTCGGGAGCCGTCGGGCAGCCTCGAGTCACCAGCTTGTACGCCCAGGTCCATGGCCGCATCCGCAGCGGACCGGGCTCGGCCTGGATGCCGTTCACCGGCCAACAGCTCAACACCTACGGACGTAGCCCACAGCGCGTCTTCATCATGCACGCCACCAGGTTCGGGCTGCCGGTCACCGTCCTGCACGAGTTCGCCGACACCACGGCCACCATGCGCGCGAAAGTGCTGTGCCTGTTCACCGTCGTCGACGCATCTGGGCCCGAGATGGACCGCGGAGAGACCGTCACCGTGTTCAACGACCTGGTCGTGTTCGCCCCCGGGGCGATCGTAGACGCACCCGTTCGATGGTCATCGGTCGACACCCACCACGTCCGCGGCGTCTTCACCGACGGGCACCAGACCGTGTCCGCGGACCTGACCTTCAACGACGAGCACGACCTGGTCGACTTCGTCTCCGAGGACCGGATGCGCGCCTGCGCCGACGGCACGGCCTTCGTCCAGCAGCGTTGGTCGACCCCGCTCATCGAGCACCGGCAGTCGGAGGGACGCCGGGTCCTTGTCCGCGGCGAGGGCAGGTGGCACCCGCCAAGCCCCGAGACGG
>JAABUP010007339.1_pt1 | contig 14893 bp, 12 predicted proteins | sample 5559201 | NCBI WGS metagenome assembly JAABUP01 (sample SAMN10711887, study PRJNA513373) | rock metagenome | isolation source: Antarctica rocks | place: Antarctica | reverse complement strand
ACCCCTTCTCTTCAATCCCCAAGGGATGTTTCTGCCCCTACACCAACCCTTTGATCTACCCACTGGAACATGCATGGTGCCCTGATACCCCTAGCCCCCACCTCCCTTCCTTTCTGCCATGTGACAATGCAGTTGATGTGCTTCACTTGCTGTAAAGCATGCCAGCTGCCATGCCCTTTCATCCCCTGACATCAGCCCTCTCCCAGGCTTCTGACTCTGCATGCACTCCTGTGTCGGCCAACCATTGCCATGCAGCAGAACTGACGCTATGTACCTTTCCCATTGAGTTTTTCCAGCACAGGTTGGTGACCTTGCTGCAATTGACCTACAGATACTTGTCTTTTCAGATACTTGTCTTTTCAGATGCATATCTACGTCTTGTGGTGTGTTGCTGCAGTTGGCAAGCCAGTGGCTGACAGTTGGGTCAGGCGAAGTGAGCCTGTACCTGCAGCGTGAGATTGGCCTGTCCACCTTCCTGGCTGCTGTCCAGACCTACTGCCTCAAGGTAAACTGTGCTCAACATCAAATGTGGATTTGGTTCTAAACTTTTCAAATCTGTCTCAACACTGCACCTTTCAGTGTTGGCGCATAGCCTTTATTTATTGAGTGCTCAGTGTGACTGTGCATGACATGCATTGTTGCAGTCACAGCTTGTCATTCACTGTGCTGTGGAAGGTGCTAAGGGCATAGGACCATTGCGGCTTTCTTGAGCCCATATATCTTGCCTTCATTGTTTTGTCATGATGTGATTTCTGTTGTAGTGTGTGTCGCTCTGTTCATGTCCTGATGTACTCTGCTGATGCGTCAGACTGTTGACTGCTTGCATGTACAACAGTACAGCTGTTCTAGCCAAACACATACTCTTGCCTACTGTCAGGCTCACCTCAGGGTCAACACCTATATGTTCCTTTTGATTGTGTCACCGCTCACCTGCACCCTAAACCTGAGAAACAACACCTGTGTGTTTGTTGACTCATTGCCTTCTGCAAGACAGCCTTGTGTCCTTGGCTGACTGGGCTGGTGCATGCAGGATGCTGCTGACCGCAAGCGGCTGGGCCGCTCCACCTTCAAGAACCTCAACCTGGGCCTGGCCACCATTGCTGCTGGCAATGCAAGTGCACTCTGGTAAACTCCTGACCCTGACTGTTGGTGAAACAGTCAGAACCATGTGGGCTTGGTTTGTACAGCCAGGCTGATTTGCTGGCAGACTGTTAGCACTGTGGCACACGCGCTTTACAACCGGCTGCGCAATGTCTGACTGTTATGACTGCCATATGATGCATCTTTGGCTGCAGTATGCCTTGACAGCTGGACGGACAATTGTGCTGGAGAGGTTTCGACTTCACTGTACAGAGCCTGCTGTACCTATAATGTTCTCATCAGTGCTGTTCAATCATCAGTTTATAAATTTGTTTGTTTATTAGACGCATGTTGCCCCATCGGATCAGTTGTCTATAGTCTCAAAAACTTCCCTGTTTGTGAGTGTATGTCAAGTCATGTCCTAGAGGTTTTGGTCATACAGGTGGGCAGTGAACACTGCCAAGATGGTTGACTGGACCACTCAGAGCAAGTTCCGCCTGGCCTTCCTTGCAATTCAAGTCGTCACCTATGCATACAAGTGAGTCACACATGCCCTTGAGCCACAAGTGCACAACGCATCTGTCTTGCAAAGTGTTGTAACAGTAGAAGCTGCTTTCTTGTCTTGTACGTATGCTCCTTTTGCGTCAGAGCACATGTGCATGCTTTGTTACACAGAGCATGGCATTTGGCAATAAGTTGTAGCAGGCAAGGCAGCAGACTGCAATGCTGATGTGCAACGGTGCATCACTTGCTTGTTGTGCTGCACTTGCTTGTCGAGCCACAGCACCTTGCTTGGCGGTTCATTGGTGTTTGGGCAGCTGACTTCAGTGTGACAGAGATTCTGCTGGGATCTGGCCAACTGCATTTGGCGACACTGGATTGTGATTGCCTGTTTGCAGCTGGATTGAGAGTGACAGGGACGAGGATGAGCAGATCAACAAGATTGAGTCAGCTTTTGACAACGCCACTGACAGCTTGAGGGATGTCGCCAAGAAGGGGTGAGAACTCTCTGTCATGCTGCTCAGATGCAGTGTGTGCACTTGAGCAGCATCTGCCTCCCTAGCCTGACTTCCTCACATTGTCAGCTTGACCTAATGTCATGCAGCAGTCTGTTGTAGTGTGCAATGTTTTGGCCACCTGCAATCTGCTGTACAATTGGTCCTGTACGTTGGCCTGGCTCACAAACAGCTGTTGACTGATTGTATGTTTGCTTGCTGCAGTGAGCGCAAAGCCAAGGAGTTGTGGGAACAAGGGTGAGTTTTTCATCCATCTTGATTGTGTGTCGCCCTCACACAGTTGCTGCTGACTGCTATGTGTGTTCAACAATGGTGTACTGTCATGCCAGCAGACTCTGACTCCTAGTATGCCCTTGTGACAGGCTGTGCAGTGTTGACTGAATACTGCATTGTTGGTTGCTGTCACACACTGCCACAGAGATTGCAAGCACACATCAAACTGCAGATGCTGTCATATCAATGAGTATCTTGCAGCCGTGTATGGTGCTTGCAAACATTTGCCAAGCTAATGTGTCTTGTATATGACTGCTGTACCTCTGTCTGCAGTGAGGACAAGCTTGACGAGGCCAAGCACAAGGGCAAGAAGTACGCCGACAAGGCCGAGCACGAGGCAGAGGACATTGGCGACAAGGCCAAGGACAAGTTTGGCGAGGCCAAGCACAAGGGCCAGAAGTACGCCGATAAGGCCGGAGATGAGGCCGAGGATTTGGGCGACAAGGCTAAGGGCAAGGCCGAGGAGGTTGGGGACAAGGGGAAGAAGTATGCCAACAAGGCACAGGATGAGGCAGAGGACTTTGGTGACGAGGCAGAGAGCAAGACCAAGAAGTACGCCAACAAGGCAGAGAATGAGGCAGACAAGTGAGCACCTTAGCATGCAGCTGTCCTACAATGGATTTCATGCATTCTTGTCCTGCATAGCGAGATATTTTGTTTGCAAATGCCAGGGTACAGCGCAATGCTCCATACTGACCATGCTCTCATGCAATTTTGCACCAGTCTGCTATGCACAGCTCTGCATGAATGTATGATAAGCTCATATCATTTTGCTTGCCAATTGTGCTGGCAGCATGCGACATGAGGCAGACATCTGAGTATTGACACCTAACCTCCAAGGGCAGCCGTTCACACTGCACTATCTATTGTTATCATTGATTCATCACAATTATACAAGACAGCCATGCACATAAGAGTACATACCACAGATGACCAATTCAACATCACATTCCAAGGCAAAGCAGTGTGCTGAGTTCAAAAGTCATAGCAAACAGCAACTTGCTTATGCCTGGACTGCTGACCCAGTCTGTTCCTCTTCGCAGGTTTGGAGACAAGGCTGAGCGCGAGGCCAAGGACACTGGAAAGGAGGCCAAGGGCCAGGCCAGGAGAAGGGGCTTCCTCTGATCAGGTACAGCATTTCAAGGCAGATCTCTTCAGATCCTAAGAAAATCAAATGCATACTACTTTCACAATATGCACTAGTGAGCAGCATGCAATTGAAATGCTGCAGATGGAGTTTCTGCCATGACACAGTGTTGTTTAGGTTGTCAATGTTGCACAAGCTGCATGACTGTTCGCTTCCAGGCTGATGTTTTCACCAGCCAGCATCTGCTAGCAAGTCTGGCCTCTTTCTTTGAAACCTTCGAGTTCGACCAAGAAAGTTGTCCAATCTCCATCAATCCAGGGCAGTTTCCATTTTATTGTACCTGCATAAGCATTCAAACATTGGTACCTTGGGCTTAGCTGACCTATTGGTGTATGTTACTGTATCAATGGCCACATGACATGGCCACTGTGCTGAGGCTATCACCTCTTCACTGTCACATCTTTTGTCCCATCTCGCATGCTTTGCCAAGATTGTAATGATTGCATGCAATGTACACACACCTGCACTGAGCCATTTGTGTGGACGATGTGCAGCTACTGTTCTGGGATGAACGGCATCAGCAGGATCAGTGCAGCAAACATCACCAACCTTGGAGATGTGTGATGCTATGACCACACTACTGTATGTCAGACCATGCTGCAGAAAGTGCTATGGGTGATGCTGTTTGATATACAAATGTAATGCCTGATTCAGATGCAACTGGCTCCTGATTGTGGTATTTGCTGCCTTTTGTGTCTGAGCTACCTTCATGTGAACTTCCGTATTGACATCCTTGACTAGTCTGTATCTTTTGACAATGTTACACAGTCATGACCATCCTCCTTGATTACAATCATGTTAACAAGACAGTGTTGAGTCGTCATACTTGTAAAGACCAATGTCCAAAAGCCAGTCTGACTGCTGGCATGTACATGCACATGTGCACTCCGTTACATTGTTTATGCAGAGCATGTCATGAAGGCTGTACACTTGTGTGCAAAGATGTTCTATCATATTTTATTTTCTGACACAGGACTCGTGACTGTGTTAGATGAGATCAGGTGAACTTGAAATTGAGTTGCGTGCAATCGGTCTGCCCTGAAATGTGCATGAGGCTAGACTTCATGTTGTTACATGACTCTTGCTTTTGATATGTTTCGGCATTCATGCACAGAACTCAAGATGTGCAGCTAGGGAATCGCCTCAAAGGTATGTGCAATGTGCCATATTCCATTATAGTCCACGCTACTGGGGCTAAAACAGCTGCTTGTGCACATCTCAAACCACGTGCTGTCCCCAACTTTGTCATTGCATGGTATTACAAAAAGCAACGGCGAATGCCTCCTGCAGGCAAGCAATGAGTCTTGATCTGTAACAGGTTCATACTGAAGTCAATTTGAGCAACCTGCACACAAAGCCCTTCAAGCTACAATGCATGCTCACAGGATACCTTACAGGGCTAAAAATTGAAAAGCCCTGCAGTGCTCATTTATGCAGCTGAGCATGCGATAGCAAACTGCATTGTTGCATGCTTATAGCAACATGTGCAGGGTGACTGACAACATGCAACACAGGCAGGAGTGAGCTTACTTTAGTCATGTCCAAGGTCAAGCTGACATTTTGGCACAGCCCTTATAGCAACATGTGCAGGGTGACTGACAACATGCAACACAGGCAGGAGTGAGCTTACTTTAGTCATGTCCAAGGTCAAGCTGACATTTTGGCACAGCCCATGCCAGACCAGGGATCAGATAGCCTTCCACCCTGATATGACCATCAATGCTCTCTCAGACCTTTCCTTTGCTGCACCTCAACTGCAAAGCCCTCCTGAGGTGAGGAAGCAAAGCTTAATGAGTACATAAGCAAGTGTGCAACATACAAGTGGCTGAGGTAATGTATTTGCAAACAGGAATGCACAGCAATGCACACTGCCCCGCAGTCCCCCCGCGGGGCAAGGGAAGGGGGGGGGGGGGGGGGTTTAGGGGCGCTGCGAGCATTGGCTGGTGACATTGAGTCTTGAGATTTGCACTAGGGCCTTTGCTGAGCAAGCCCCACACACTATGGCAGTTGTGCAGCCACAGGACTTGTGAAGAGCTGCTCACCGTTTGGTCATGATGCCTGGATTCCAGACTTTGTACTTGTATGTTGTCCCAAGCTCTGCATCCCTAGAACGGCACTTACACAATCCCAGCCTTCTATGCTGGCCCCAACAGCTCGCCTGTGACAGTCTCATACTGATGCTTGATGTAAGCAAAAGTGGCTTCGGTTGACTCTTGGCACTTGTCATCTTGTATGGCAACCAGGCGACCACGCTTGGCAAGCACATGATGCCGTAAGGCGGCTCTGCCCATCAGTCTACAGGCAACAGCTGCCTTTTGCATCTGTACAGGGGTGCAGGGGTATAGGGGTGCAGTAGGGATCTGACCAATGATCAGAGGTACATGTGCACAATAGACTGAGCTTAAGCTTGACACCATTTGCAGAAATTTGTAGCAAGACGACACGTCAAGTTTACCAGCCAAGCTCAAGCAGGCAAGAATTAACACTTTCTTCAGCATTTGCAAATCCACTGCCAGCTGTGGAAACGTGGGCACTCACAGCTGCAGCTGTCTCATGTTGAGAACCTTCATGCCGCTCATGGTGAAACATGTAAGCAAATTACGTTGCAGCAGGGTGTATGTGCAATACGCTAGACACAGGAGCTAAGAGCTGAAACAATCGGGACAGAAGCAGGGCAGCTGTGTTGCGTCAACCAGATGCGTCAGGGCAGGCATCACTTTCTATGCTAAGGCAGGAGCATGGCAAGGGCAGGGCCATGGGCAGGAGCAAGGGCAAGGATCAATCTAGTGCATCACTTACAGGTCTGCTTTGTTCTTGAAGAAGTGCTCTGCACCAACAACATCAAGCACCACGTCCAAGGTGTTCATCGGCACTGGGCTGCCCTGCTCTTTGATCACAACATGTGCAGAGTAACCTCCAAGGTGCACATGTGCCGCATGTTCGATGCCATGCTTCCCCAGAGCAGTGCCAATTGCGTGGACAGCTGCATTCACTTTGACATCATTGTCGCCGTATGGGCGCTGTGTCAGGGATCCCAACCTTCCGCGCAGCCGAACACACTCCCAGTAGTCAGAATGGTGTTCAGATTCTGTCAGCAGCCAGTCAAGTGCACGGTGCAGTTGACCTAGGTCAGCAGGTGACCAGGGAAGTGATTGTGATTCTGTGAGGGAAAGGGACTTGAAGGTGTGTAGGTCCAGAGTGCCCAAAGCTGCTAGTGCCCATGCAGCATTGGCACGAGCTTTGGCCCTGTTCTGATTTGGATGACTGCCCTTGACGGCAAACACATGAGGCAGTATGACCTGGGTAAAACTGGGGGGAATCTCAGGCTTGAGATTAGCACATGCTGTGAGGATGATCTTGGCGCGCTGCGCAGTCTTTGGCAGCGACTGATCCTGAAGCTGTGTGGGAAGCTGAGTGTACCAGGTCAGAAAGGCGGGAGTAAAGGCTGCCTTTGGTTGGTGCTGCAGCATTTCCAGTGAGCGCAAGACGCTTGCCATGTCATCTTCTGTGGGCTGCTGATCTGCCTCTGAGCTGCCCATCAGTCGGATCATCCTGTTGCACAGCTTGTCAATGAGTGATGCTGGATGCTGACTGACAGGCAGCTGCGCGACCCCAAACATTGCATTTGCAACATTCCTGGCGCTGAAATTTGCCAAGGAAAGCTTAGGCAAGCGTCGCAAGATGTACTCTACAAGCCGACCATCACAAGGGTTGATCTCCAGCTGACAGCAAGAGTACAGTGTATTGGCAAATCTGTGTGCATTGTGGCATGCACCGTCAGCAATGAATTGGTCTGCTAGTGCATCTGCTAGCCCTGGCATTGCATCCATTTGCTGGTCTGTCCGTGAGAGGGCTGTGAGGATAATGGCCACATGCTGAGCTTGTAGCTGATGCCGCTGAGGCCACAGCTGCTTGCACAGCTTCCTCATGAGCTGATGCACTGTTTGCTGACTAGTCTCAGAAAGACTTTGACTCCTCTGCGGCTGAGTGGCAACAGAAAGCCGTCCGACTGTGTCCATGACATTGCAGATGTGCTGGTAGTCTAGCAGGGTTGACAGGCAGAGTTGTGTCACGTCGGCGCAGAAGCTGACCAGAACAAGCTCTGAGGGTTGCTGGTTTTTTTGGGTGCATTGCAGTGCCCATTTGGAGTAGCCATCAATGTATTGCTCTATATCTTTCAGCCACAGACACCATGTGCTGCCAGCAAGTGAGGCCTGTGAAAGAGCCAGACCTTTAGTGAAAGAAAGGCGCAGTGACTCTGCAGCAAGGACGTGCCGTGCTGCCAGGCTTATGTCATGATGCAACAAGATTTGACTGCATGTCCAGGTACCTTTCCTTGATAGGTGGAGCGCTGGTGCTCAATATTTCCTGACTGCACATCTTGTTGTTCAATGTGTTGTCCCTGTACATGCAAGCAATCGTTTGCAGTTTATGTCTCAAGACTATGACCAGGCTGTGTGCAAACAAGCAGCTGAGCTAGACAGGCCTCACCTTCTTCTGGAAACGGTACGTATGGATCTCTTTATTCAGCGGACGTGTCAACCTGACAGCTTTGGCAAGTGACTGAGCTGACCTGCAGAATAGCGGTACACAGTGGGTGTGCCAGGAGTGCCTTGCACGCAGCGATTTGTTGGTCTTGCTATCATGCTAGGGGGAGCCTACCTTGGCTCTCGGCTTCCTGCCAGCAAAGCGCGTGGACGCTCTTGCGGAAGGATGGGCCAGAGTGTTCCCGGACATCGTGCGGTGCATGCCGGCGACTTCTTGATCTAGGCCCAAGACACGCTTTGACAGGTTAAAGGTGCACTGTATACAACAACCCTGTGTTTGCTTGCAGTCTGCTAATGACAAGATGCACATCTCGGCTGCGTCATCAGCTTCGAATTGGTAGCAATGCAGGTTTGACTTGACATCATGTCCACACTGCCATGCATACTTGAGAGCAGAGCTGGCACTTTGCAGACACAGAGCTGTGACTACTGACACCTCACGCATTTGTCTGGTCATGTCGCATGCCATGCATGCTGATGCCAGCGCATGCCAGTTATTGACATGCATAAGCAATTGCAAGAAGGTCTTGCAAGAAGGTCCTTGGTATAGTGAAGCCAGGTCATTCAAACATGGCCTTTGCAAGCGACTTCAGCAATCGGCAGCTCTGTGGCAGTGCGGATGTTGAGTTTGCTTTCTAGATGAAGCATTCACATCACAGCAGAAAAGCTGACCTGGCAATAATTTCATCAGAGTGTGTGTGACCTGTACAAATGCAACCAATTTGCTGAGTACCATTCCCGTCTCTTATCGAATTCGTTTGACCGACAAATACAACGCTGTAGGTATTAACACTGAGCACGTTGCCTGAACGGCGTTGCGCAGCAAAGAGCACGCCATGGACTTAGCCGACATAGCCACCGATGACCTGCTTGCCGAGGTGCAAAGACGCATGCACTGTATGGACAAGCCCGAAAAACGCGTCATCATGGTTGGTAAGTGCAAATAAGCTGCCACGCGTATCAGGAGAACAGCTATGCATTGCCCTCGACTTCAGCCCTCGACGTCAACGCGGAGTCAACAAGTGTTGATCAGCACATCCTAACCTGTCCGTGGCATGTTAGGACCGCCTGGCAGTGGAAAGGGTACTCAGTCACCCAGGCTGAAGAAGGAGCACTGCCTTTGCCATCTTGCAACCGGAGACATGCTTCGAGCTGCAGTTGCAGCCAAAACCCCGCTTGGCAACGAGGCAAGTCTTGTCAGCACTTGCTTGTGCTGCCTTCACTCATCCTCTGGCAAAGATGTACCAGACATGCTTCACAAAGCTACCATGCTTTTGCAGGCCAAGCAGGCAATGGATGCAGGAGGACTTGTCTCTGATGACATTGTGGTCGGCCTGATTGCAGAGAATGTGAAGAAGCCTGAATGCAGGATAGGCTTCATTCTGGATGGCTTCCCAAGAACTGTAGGACAGGCAGAAAAGCTGGATGAGATGCTGAGTCATCAAGGCAGCTCCATAGACAAAGTCTTGGACTTTGAAGTTCCAGATGCAACCCTGGTATGCTCACCACAACTGAGTGACACGATTGGCATTCGTGCAGGACCCGAATTCATGCACAAGCTTAGCATCATCCAACCAATGGGCACATTGCAGCATTTGCCATGTCATGCATTAGGTAAAACTGACGCATACCTGTTCTAATACCCATCTGGGTGTCAAGGCTGGGCCAACTCCATCTGGGTGTATGTCTTGTCAGTCCTCCTTTGCTTGTTGTAGATGGGTCAATAGTAGTTGAGGCTGAGTCTTACAGACTTGACAAGTGCTGCAGGTAGAGCGAATAACAGGGCGCTGGATTCATCCTGGTAGTGGACGATCATACCATAACAAGTTTGCACCCCCTAAGCAGGAAGGCAAGGATGACATCACTGGAGAGGATCTCATTCAGCGCAAGGATGACAATGCTGAAACGCTCAAGAAGCGGCTAGAAGCGTACCATAGAGACACTGTTCCAGTGAGTTGTTCCCTTTCACTTCATGAATTATACTTTGCCCGTTGCAAAACAGCTGTAGCAGTCATGCAATTTTGTAGCAGGCATTTCTACACCTGATCCACTTTTTGTCAATTTGTTGGTGGCGAGAATACTTGCCAGAGCAATTATATGCCTGTTCCTGGTCATGCATTCCTTGTGTGTATGCAGTACATACATCAGAGCTGCTCTGTGAAATGTTGAGTCTTGAAGCTAACTGGCTGTGGCGCACATGCCTGCTCTGGATCATGCTCTTGCATAAGTTTATTACCTCAATAAGTGCTTTGTATGACCCATGTAATCTGCAACTGTCGTGCTAGGCTTGGTGCATGGTCAGTCACGTTTCTATATGTTGCTTGCAGGTTTTGCAGCACTACAAAGACAGGGTAGCACGTATTTCAGCAGACAAATCAGCTGATGATGTAGCAAAACAAATCCAACAGGCTGTCCAGCAATAACAGTCTTGTGCTGCTTGATATAGACTGCTGCACCTCCCGCATTCCTTCAATTGGACACTGGCTGTGAAGGTGCCATTCTGCCCCATGGTCTTCGAACGACCCAGTGTGTTGCAATGCTGTGATCCACCATTGTTTGTCCGATTGACAACAGATGCTAATTTGCTGAGGCCTGAGCCCACAGCAATTTTTACAGAAGCATTGCGCCTGTTGCTTGACGTCGTTTCACCACTTTGGGCTATAGAGATGCACGAGCAACACAGCCACTGACCTCTAAGACCGGCGATGGTGGTGCCATGCGTACTGCTTGTGCAACTATTTGCTGGGCTGCATATGGCCATACAGAAAGAGGCATTCTGAACATCAGTGTGCTGACAGTACACTGTGCACCCCTGCTCTGTGTGCTATGCATCACTATACCGAAACGGTACAGAACCTGATGCATGACTAGCACAGGTGCTGCACTGGCCAGAAGGGCACAACAGCAGCAAGACTACCCTGCAACATGCAGCATTGCACACTAGCAGAAAAAATCATGAGGAACGCAGACAGCCGTCTCAATACCTGTGCATGCCCATGTTTTAGAACATGTTGCTGCATGGCTAGTGATGGGCATCAGATCATCATGGAGAATGCAGAGAATGAAGGGCATCGTGTCTTGTCATCACATCATTGAGCATCACATCATGCTTGAATCATCAGATCATCATGCCATCTGTCATCTAGTCCAAGACGAGTCCTCAAGAAGAGACTGTGCTATGTTTGAACGCTTGTGCTTCACTTCTTACCCTGCATTCAGCCTTGCTCTGCTCATACTGCTGCATGACAAACTCTTGCTCAGCATACATACACACCAATGTTGAATAACAAGCAATAGTGCTGGGCGATTTGGTATGCAACCACTGTTTGATGTGATATGCCCCTCCATTGCTTCATCATCTTCCAAAACCAAAAACACACATCTCTTCTGGGCCAGGACTGCCTCACAATGCTGCTGCTCATAAGTACTGCTGAGATCTGGGTCAGTCCCTGCAAGACAGCCAGCACTCCATTTCAAAAGCCAGCCTTGAGTTTAATGGCAATCAAGGTGTGTGACCATCATGAGCACTGGCACAGAGTAATGCAACAATGTGATCAGCATCTGTAGCGGCCCTGCTGCTGCATGGGATGCACTGAGAACAGCAAATGTTGCATGAAATCTGCTGTGCATTGCTATGAATGTTAACTCTTCAAGGCTCAGACAGGCATGGCAGATGAAGCATGCAAGGTGTGGAACCTTTCTTCGTGACCTCTGTTATGAAGGGTCAAACTAGCGGCACAAGAGACAGTGGAATGCATACCTTGGGGGAGACACAGAGCGAGGTGGTGATACACTGCGGGGTGGAGACCTGCTGCCGCTGCGTGCTGGGCTCCTGGACCTGGATGCTGACCTGGAAGCAGACCTGCAGCTCAACCATGCAAGCTGTCACAGACAAGATGCGCTGACAGAGATCGCTAGAGCTCAACAAATCAGAGGACAGCGCAGCACAGCAGGGGCAGGGAGAGGGCCGACAGCTAGTCAAGACATCCTAACAGCAAATGTTGCCTGTATTGAATTGGCCAATGGAATGTGGCAAAATTTCTAGGACAGATGATTCAACCCCAAAACAGCATGCTGGACGCAAGGTGACAACTTTGGCTATGGTACTTAGGGTGCCTGTGACCAATACAGTTAAATGCTAGTTCAAAAACTATGTAGGCCACCTCTACACGAAAGCAACTGGGTGCTGACGTGCCATGAAAGGCAAGCTGTCCTGAGACTCAATGTGGCAAGCATCAGGAAGGCTGTATGTAGCTAGTAAGTAGAGCTCATTGCCTGCTGGATGTTGCAGTATGAACAAGCGTGGAACATGTGACTGATACAAACACAGAGTGTGTACCACAGACAAGCGTCATGTCTAGGTTGGTGAGCTTTTGACTTGACCAGTGTCTGGCCTTTCACAGATTCACAATACATGCCTTGTTGTTTCAGGTCAAAAACCTAGACCTTTCAACAGGGTCAACCACGTGCCTGTCAGTTGGGTCGAGAAAGGTACTGTAGTGGCGTGAAACTGTGCAGTGCACTGACATACCTGCTATAGCTACGCTGTCGTGCAGCGGGTGAGCGACTGCGACTGTAGCTTCTGCCACGGCGAGGGGAGGGACTGTAGCTGCGGCGTCGGTAGCTGGGCCTGTTATACCCTGCAAGCACCAAGCAATGCTGCATTGAAAGTACAATGAAGGACAGATAACTCCACAGGTACTCATTACAGTCAGCACAAAACACATGGATGACTCCAGAATGCTTGTTTCTACGCTCGTCTGTCCATGTTCCAGCTAGGACGGTAGCATGATCCAAGCAGGGCTAATCAGGAAGTCACATGGTCAGGTGTAACACCATTTGTGGGTACAGACAGATACCCCAGATAGGACTGATAGTTTGGCAGCTGGCAGAATCTAGCTTACCTCCACCACCCCTGTAGCCACCTCCACCACCGTATCCTCCTCCTCCACCACCACCACCACCACCACCATAACCACCGCCACCCCGGCCTCCTCCTCGATAGCTGCCACCACCGCCACCTCTGTAGTCTTCAGGCCTTTTGCGTCCTTGCATGGCGAAAACGACTGAAATCTGCGCAGTCCACAGCAAATAGTGACAAACCTTCAGTGCATGACTAGCATACCTCAGTTCTGAAGATGACCTGGACCGCACAGTCAGGAGCATGAAGCACAGAAACATGTAACCAGGTACAGCGTACCTCCTTGCCGTCCAGGATAGACCGATCCATACCATACTTTGCATCCTCAGCATCTCTGGGACTGGTAAATTCAACAAAGCCAAGACCTCGTCCTTCCCTTCAGTCAACATCCAATATCAGCTTGCAGTGGCAAACAAGAAAACAAAGTATCAAACGCAGCAACAACAAGTTGCTTACCCCGTGTAGTAATCCCTTGGACAGTACACGTCTCTGCACGGACCGTACCTCTCAGCCTCATACCGAAGATCTTCGCTCCTGCAGCAGCAGAGACTCAGCAAAAAAAGGCAAAGATTAAACGAGGTGCGGCAGACACAGCCTCAAGCAAACCTGCAGGCCTTCGACAATCCCCTTACAAGCAGACTGCATTGGCTAGGAGCTTCCCTGCGCATAGGTGTCGTGTCACGTCTTCTCTCTCCCCTCCGGGGGCTGCGCGAAGGAGAGCGAGAGCGAGGCATGCTGATGTCGTCAGATCCTCTTCAGCTTGTTATTTACAGTGTCCAAACGCAACAACGAAGCTTCTGTGCAGTGCTAGGCTGTGTGTTGAGTGCGAACCTTGACAGCAATGATGAAGCCAATTTGCCGTGCTGAAGCCTGACGATCAGCCTGGCGACTCAACTAACTCTGGACAAGCGAGACAAGCTTGTTTAGGACATCTACCGTAGATTCAACGTGACTCGGCTTTTACAGACCGTACCCAATTTCTATACGCCTTGGCCATTCCATGCTTAGCCGTCGCATTGGGTTCAGCGCTTGCAGGGGCTGCACAAAGTAATCACTCTCCAGCACATTGTTGATCCTTCTTCCAGGTTGCGCAGCCAAGTCTAAGTTGGTTTAAGACTTGTTGTCGCTGCCTAAGGGCAGCAGGAGCTGCTGAACATGTCGATCTCCAAGACCAGCAAGCTCTTGCAATACATCAACTATCGTAAGTATAACATCTGTCGCCAAGGGTCTCCCAGTTGTGCAGCAACCCGAGCGTGCTCACTTTCTTTATCCTGAATGCAGGCATGCGAGTCACAATCCTGGATGGAAGGCAGATCGTTGGCAGGTACCCAAGTCTGCTGGATTCCACCAAGAACTGTTGTGGTTTGCATCATGAATGCTGAGTACCTTTGCATCGCTGCAGATTTATGGCATTTGACAGACACATGAACCTTGTACTTGGTGACTCTGAGGAATTTCGCAAGCTTCCACCAAAGAAGGGCAAGTCAGATGACGAGGTCAGCTATTAGCGCACATGTTGCACAAAGGCCTTACATATTTGCCCGTTCACTAACTCATGATGATGAGCTATGCATGTAGAGTGTATTTCTGTTATGATGTTTCTGCTGTCTTGCAGCGAGAAGAGCGAAGAGTGCTAGGGCTTGTTCTGCTGCGAGGGGATGAGGTCATATCGTTGACAATAGAGGGGCCCCCTCCTGCAGATGAGTCCAGAGCTGGCAAAGGCCAAGTTGCTCCTGTAAGCATTGCTTCTCTGATATCATTGGAATGCAGAGCGTTCACATATGTAAACCCTTGTATCAGCTGTGCCCCTGTTATAGTGCCTTTGGAAACCTGCCAAGCTGCAGTCAACTACCATTGCGACACACTGTTGTGCACCAAGTTCCATGCAGGCTAATAAACTTACAGTTTT
>JAABUP010007338.1_pt1 | contig 14893 bp, 17 predicted proteins | sample 5559201 | NCBI WGS metagenome assembly JAABUP01 (sample SAMN10711887, study PRJNA513373) | rock metagenome | isolation source: Antarctica rocks | place: Antarctica | reverse complement strand
CGGCCCCGGCAGCCGCGGCGGCGGCGGCGCCGCCGCCGCCGCCAGCGGCGACGGCACCTACCTGTCGCCCACCGTGGCTGCAGGAGAGGCGGGCAGGAGCGCACCCGGTGACAGCGATGGCAACTACCTGTCCGCCGGCGGCGGCACAGCGAGAGCGCTGGGCGGCGTGCTAGACGGCGCAGGCATCGGCAGGCGCAGCAACGGTGGAAGGGGCCACGGCGCGCCGCCCGAGCGTGCCGAAGGCATCTCGCCATCCGGTGGGCCGACGGGCCTCCTCAGGACCTGAGGACCAGGATCCGTGCGACTGGCATTGTCATTGATGTACAGCACATCACAATCTGGTAGCTGCCATGGCACCCTCCAGGTGTTACGCACATGTCTGGAAGCTTAACTTACTGTCAGATCTGCAGAAAGAGGGGCCATTTGCCCGGCATCTGTTGCCTGCATGCGCTCGGGTTCTTGTGGCTTAGTATCTGTTGCTTGCATGCGCTCGGGCTGTTGTGGCATGGACATCTGTTGCTGGCATGCGCTCGGGCTCTTGTGGCATGGCCACCTGTGCCGCAGTGTGAGTAGTCTGCCGGTTGCGGCGCAGATGCAAAGGAGTTTGTGGACGGCGGCGAGTTCTCTGACGCGGCCATCCCCGAGCCCGCCGCGCCCGATGGCGCGGTCGGCGCAGAGCCAGCGCGGGGCAGGCGTGGCGCCTCTGCGGGCGCGAGCGCCGAGCACGGCGGCGGCGGCGGCGACGGCGGCGCGCGCGGCTTTACGGACCCGATCACCGCCGTAACGGACGCGGTGGCCGAGTGGGTGCAGCCCGCAGCGCAGCCTGCGCATGCGGGGCCCTCCGGCCCGGAGCCTGCTGGTAAGGGCGACGACATGCGCGGCGGCGCCGCCTGGATGCGCGTCGCGCGCGCGAGCGCCCCGCCGGCCTGGGCGGCGGAGAGCGCGCCCGCTGGCGAGGCGCCCCACTACCTCGCGGCGCGCGCGCCCGAGCCGCGGCAGAGCACGGTGGCCGATGAGCCGCCGCACTACCTTGCGGCGCGGCCTGCGGGCGGCGCCGCGCCGGCTCCGAGGGCCGCGCCGCCGGCCAAGCCCGACGACACAGCCTCGCAGCTCTCTCGTGGTTGGGGTCAGCTGAAGGAAGCTGTCACGGGCGGCGCCCCCGAGGCCGAGGCGCCGCCGCGCGGCCCCACGGAGCGGCCGGCGCGCGGCGCTGCGCCGCCGCCAGGCTCGTCCCAGCCTGAGACAGGCGCCGCCGGGGCCTGGGGTCTGAGCGGCGACCCCGAGCCTGCCAGTGAGGCCCGGCAGCCGGAGCACCAGGGCACCACAGAGCGCACTGGGGCGCAGCAGGCCGAGCAGGGCGCGCTCGAAGGCAAGCCGAAGCGCGCGCCTGAAGGTGAGCCGGAGCGCGCGCTCGAAGGGGAGCCGAAGCGCGCGTCTGAAGGGGGGCCAAAGGTCGTGCCGGAAGGGGAGCTGGAGGGCGAGCCCGAGAGCGAGCAGGGCAGGTCCGGCGGCTCGGAGCAGGCCGGCGGTGCCGCGCGGGCGGCGGAGCCGCGCAGCAGTGATTTTTACACGGACGAGGTCGCGATGGATGTGGGCGGCGCCGACGGCGCGCCCGCCGCCGACGCCGAGGCTGACGGCGGCGACACGGGCCTGGCGAAGAGCACGGCTGCGCTCACGCAGGCGCGTCGAGTCCCCCAGTCTCGGCACTGATAACAAACGTGCCAGGGAGAGCAGTGTGCAGATGAGGTGCTGCCTGGTGTGCACTCTGACATCGTGTCTCACATCGTGTCGGCAGCTGTGGCAGCTGCAGACGCGGCTATTTGCTGTTCGGGGCAGGCTGCAGTATACCCGAATGCAACACCAAATAGGGCTGCTACGCGCACACGTCGAGGCGCTCTCCCTCGCACCCTTGCTGGTCGTGGTGCCTTGCATGCGCGGAGCTGCCCCGCCCGCCGTCCCCGCTGCACGCTGGTGCTACAGAGCCGCTCAAGCTCGGGGCGTGACGCGCGCACCCGTGTGCGCGAGCATGACGAAGCCTTCCAGCTCCGCGCGCTGCCCTGTGCCGAGCGCTCTGCCGATCCGCATGCCCGCACGGCCAGGCGCTGCGCAAGGACCTGCTGGCGGCGGCCGGCGCGGTGGAGCGCTCCTTCGGCGAGGGCCAGCCGGTCGGCCTGGAGGGCAGCGGCGACAGCCCGCCGCCGCCGCCGCACCCCGAGAGCCACCCTGAGGATGCCCGGGGGCTTGAGACCGAGGCCGGCGGCGCCACAGAGGGCCGGGCGCGCCCGCCGGGCCCGGGGAGGCTAGGCGAGGGCGCTGAGGGCGGGGCGGGCGGCGAGGGTGGGGAGGGCGGGGCGGACCTGGCGCCGGCGGAGCTGGAGGCCGCGCGCCCGGTCACGGACCTGCTGGACGAGGTGGGCACCGGCCACTGGCAGCACGGTGCGCGCCCGGTTGGCTTCCGTGCCGCGCGGTGCAGCGCCCGGCATGCCTGCATGCTGGACAGGCTGCCCTAACCCTATCCCGTATTGGGTCAGCGCCTGCCGTGCACCGGGTCGAAACTCTCATGAGTGGGAAGCAGGTCAGGTGAGGGTAGGTTTAGGGCAGGGTTCAGGTACAGCCTGTGCCGCCCTGCGCGGGTGGAGCGGCTGCCTCATGTGGCCGCCTGTCGGGAGGTGGTGCGCTCCAGCCATGCCTTTCTGCCATTGGCGGGGGGCCGAGCTCCAGCGTCAGGTCCCCATTGAATACGCGAGGAGCAGCAGATCTTGCCGCGCCGGTGAGGGTGCGCGCATGTCCGTGCAGGCCCTGAGGCCGGGTCTCTGGGCGAGTACGTGGGCGCGCAACCGGCTGCCGGGAGCGCGGATGCGGGCGGCGCGCCTGCAGACGAGCGCCCCGGCAGCTCGCCGGGCGAGGCCGCTTTGGAGGCGCCTGTGGGAGCGGCGGAGGAAGTGGACATTATTGTGCCAGAAGGCGCTGTGGTGGCGGTGGTCATCGCTGAGCCCGATGCGGCGCCGCCGTCAGAGGCTGCGGGAGGCGCGCCTGCGGACGGGCGCCCCGGCAGCTTGCCGGGCGAGGCCGCTCTGGAGGCGCATGCGGGCGCGGCGGCGGAAGTGGACATCGTCGTGCCCGAGGGCGCGGAGGTGGCAGTGGTGGTGGCCGAGCCCGATGCGCCGCCGCCGCCGGACGCGCTCGCTGGGGAGCTGCCGGACCATGCCGAGGACGCGCCGGCCCCTGCCGCTCCGCGGGTGCGGCCTGTGCGTGCGTGCCAAGCGGCCGCCGCCCATGTGCACTCGGCCATCCTGCCTTCCCTGGGCCCGTGTGCCTGTGGCGCATTCGCTGGGCGTCTTGGCTGGCGCAGGCCCCGGTAGTACCACTGCATGCCTCACACATGTGCACTTATGCTCGTGCAGAGTGGGCACATACATACGGCGGTCTTGCTGCCTGCGCAACCTGCAGCCATGCGCTGTTGGGCGTCCCAGGATGATGGCAGCCGTGTGCGGTCGAGGCTGAGAGGGCCGCGCAGGCGCCGCAGGCAGCGCCGGAGCTGCCGCCGCTGTCGGAGGCGGCGCGCGCGCTGGGCATGTCGCAGGACCTGTCGGCGCGCGCGCTGGTGCTCAAGGCGCGCCCCGCGCGGCCGCGCCCGGCGCCCCGCCGTGCGGTCGGTGTCGGCGCGGCCGCCCGCGCCTCCTCCCCGGCCTGCACCCCAGCGGCAGGCCCTGTTTGAGCGCTCGCTCTCTGCGGGTGCCGGGTAGGCGGGCGGCCAGTACTACTCGCTCGCTTGTGCTAGAGAGTCCTAGCACGGGTCGTTGGACCAGTGGGGTCTGAGAGCGTTGCGGGGCGCGCAGCGGGCGACAGCGCGGAGGGCCCGGAGGTGTCGCGGCTGCGGCTGCGGCAGGCCGAGGCGGACGCTGCGGCCTTCCAGGAGGCGCTGGAGGAGGCAGCCGCGATGCACGAGGCGCGCCTCAGAGCGCTGTCCGGTCTAGGGGTAGAGTAGGGGTAGGTAGGGGTAGGGCAGGGTATCCCTGAAGTGCTGTCCCGCCGGGCTGTCCAGCTCGGCCTGGCCTGGCTGTGGCGCCTTGTCTGGCAGCTCGTGGGCGTCCTGCCATATTGTGGTGTGGTGCCACAGGGGGGCGATGTCCCTCCTTACAAAGCTCAGCCTACATATTGGGCGGCGCATTGGGTCGGTGCCCCTGGACGCCGGTCACTGGGCGGGACGTGCCGGGCAGAGCGGCGACCGAGGCGCGGCAGCGGCGGCGTGCGGCGGCGAGCGCGCGGGGCATGCGTTCGCGCAGGGCGAGGTGGCGGTGCTGGCGGCCGTGGCGGCGGCGCACCAGGCGCGCGCCGAGGCCGCCGAGGAGGCCGCGACGGGCGCGAACCAGCGCAGTCAGGAGGTTTCGCCTGCTCCCGCCGCGGCATACCCCCTCCGTTGCTCAGGGGTTCTCCAGCTCGGACCGCTCCCTGACCTCGTAAGCCGTGTTGCTGTGCTGCCAATCGCGGCGTCCTTGCCTCGTGCATCATGCTGGTCAGGAGGGTGCCTCAGCTGTGAGAAGTTATTGTGTGCGTTGTTGACTGCGCCCCATGCTCATGCTTGCATGCCTTATGACCAGCGTCGACCCAGGCGCTGCGAGCAGGGCGCCATGCCTCGGCCAACCGCGTGCACGCGCCTGGGCGCCCGCGCATGACCGCGCATGCCCGGCGCGCAGGTCGGCCAGCGGCTGGCGGGCGTGTACGAGGCGCAGCTGGCGAAGGCGCTGGCGGCGCAGGCGCGCGAGCTGCAGGCGCGCGCCGCCGACGCGCTCGCCGCGGAGCGCCTGCAGCGCATCCGCGCCATCGACGAGGCGCGCTGCCCCGCGCCCGCCCGCGCCCCGTGCAGAGTAAGCACGGTGGGGAGAAATGCGTCTGTGGGCACAGCCGCGTCGCAACCTTCCGCGCATCGTCTTTCCGTTGATACCTGCCCGCGCGCAGGCGCGCGCCCATTTTCTAATTTGCGCGCTGACAGAGTGCAGCTGCTCGCTGCCAGCAGCACACCCCCCTACTGGGACGGAGCGCTGTGGAGATGGTGACATTTAACCATGATTACACGTTGTGCGATGATGCTGGTGCTGCTTGCATCCTGCCAGCCGGAGCGGCCCAGGCATGCAGAGCGCCCGCCGGCGGCCCCGCAGGTGCGCGTGCGCGTCGGCGCGCTGGACCGCGCGCTGGCAGCCGGCGGCGACGAGCGCGCGGCCGCGCGCGCCGCGCACGCGCTGGCGCGCGGCACGTTTGCGCTCGCCGCCGCGCTGGACAGCGGCGCGCCGTTCGCGGCGCAGCTGGCCGCGCTGCGCGCGGCCGCGCCCGACGATCCGGTCGTCCGCGCCGCGCTCGCGCCCATCGCCGACTCGCAGGCCGCCGCGGCGCGCGCCCGTCCCGCCGGCTGGGGCTGCATCAGCTGCGCCCATGCAGCCTCGCCGCGCCTTTCGGACTGATTGCACCGCCTGTGGCCCTCCGCTGTGCTAGGGAACCGTGTTGGCTGAAGGCCCAGGTTCTCGCAGGGAGCGCCTGTGTCTCCGCGCCGCGCCGCGGTCTTATGTCTCACACTGGCCGCGCAGGGTCTGCCCACGCGTGGGCAGCTGGGCGAGGAGTGGGCGGCCGTGGCCGCGCACATGCAGCGCCTGGCCAAGCTGCCGGAGGGCACGGGCGGGCTGCTCAGCCTGGCGGCCGCGGGCCTGGCCGCGCGCCTCAAGGTCTGGGCGCCGCTTGTGCGTGCGGAAGTCGTCCCCATGCGCTCCCTAGGACTGATGCCGCGCAGGCCTTGACGCATGAGCACAGGCGCCTGCCTCCAGGCATGCTGCAAGGTCTGCAGATGAGCGGGCGGTGCTGCAGCCACGGTTGCCCAGGACGTGGTGCAGCAGCAGTGCGCAGCTCTTGCGCCAGGGCCTTGTGCCTGCACGACCGCCCTGCATGCAACTGCTTGCGTGCGGCGCGGCTCCTGCGCTGTCCAGCAGTGTCCAGGAGAGCGCCCTGCATGCACGGCATCGCCTGTCCTGGCCTCGTGCACACACGGGCGGCCGCCATGTCTAGAAAGGCGGTCCGTAAAGAAAAATTAATATATATATACACATGTTTTGTAAGGAGGCAAGACAGTTATTCAGGCATGGGCGGCGCGCGCCAGGTGAGCGAGGAGGGCGAGGCGGCGGCGCTGCCGGGCGGCGGCCTGGACGCGGAGCTGGCGCGCGCGGGCGGCGCGCTGCGCGCCGGCGCCCTGGCGGCCGCCGCCGACGCGCTGGAGGCGGCCGCGGCGCGCACGGCCGCCGCGCCGGCCGCGGCCGAGTGGGCGGGCGCGGCGCGCGCGCGCGCGGCCGCCGACCAGGCGGCCGCGCTGCTGCAGGTGCGGCGCCCCAAGCGCCGACCGCGCAGCCTGTCCTCAGTGCAGCATGCAGAGCCAGCTTTCCCTTTTCTCGCCACTAGTCGGGTGCGAAGTCGCCCGGGCGCTTGTGCTCGTGTGCGAGTGACATGCTCGTGATAGGGCGGGTCCTTGCGCTGGCCCAGGCCCTTCCCTAACACCGGCGTGCGGTCCGCTGCAGGCCCACGCAGCCGCGCTCGCCGCCAGCCAGGGCTAGGAGTCGGCCGGGAGGGCTGCTGCGCCGGGGCAGCGCGCACACCGCGTTGGGTTCCCGCGTCAGGGTCCCTGGCTGGGTAGTTTGGTGCGCAGGGGTGGCGACGATGAGCGGGCTTGGGAAAAGGTTGTCGCGGTGGCCGCAGACGTTGGTGGTCAGGCTGGCATGCCAGCTATGTGGACACAACAGGGGCACGGACGATGCCATGCTTGCAGCCTTAGTGCTACTTTGCATAGTAGATGGATTGTGTTGATGGCATGGCCGCATACGGGTGCAGCGCTTAGCGTGGCATGGAAGCAGAGCTATGACAGGTCTTGCTTCGTCTGTCAGCTGAAAGTGCTTGAGGTTAAGCCCAGCCCCGCATGGGGACCATCAGGGAGCACCAAGCTGCAAGTGTTGCCAGACGCATCAAGGCAGGCCCGAAGGCGGCGGCAGCTGCGCCGCGCCCTCCCGCTAGTGCGCTCTGCTGCTCACAGACCATCAGGCCGAGAACCCGACGCCAAATTTGCCGCTGCTGCCAATTAGATTGGGTCACATAGCGCTCCGTGGCGCGTATGTCTGTGGCTATCAGCACGGTGGGCATCATGCCTCGGTGTCACGTCTGATCACAAGAAAAAGGCACGTCGGTAGTGCACAGTCTGTGCCGCGGAGGCAGCGATCTGTGAAGGTTGGAAGGTGGTTGAGGCACCGCTGCCTCAACCAGTGCAGAGCACCTCTGCACCAGTCAGCACACACACAGCCAACGCGCACTGCGCTCGCAGCGGCCCTCCCCTGCCGTACGCTTTTGGCCACTGCGGCTCAGCCTATGCCAGTGTCATCAGCGCTTTGCTCCGTGTACATATGTGGAGTCGCAGCTCAGGTCACAAGCAGAGGACAAGCCCAGGGATGCAAGATTGTGGTGCAGGGCCGAGAGTGAATGTCGCAGCATCATCAAGCAATAAGGGCTGCTAGCCCCACAAATTGCTGCCCCAACCAAGGCACATTTTTGTGAAATGCCAATAACCTGGACGCCCTGCGCAGGGCTCGAGACGTCTTCCGAAAAACCAGGGCTAGACTTTACGCACAGAGCAAAGCAAGCACGCAGTTTGAGCACACGCCGCTGTTTGTCCACCACCACTGATACGCACCCTGCTCGACTTGCCGCACCGGCAGGCAGGAGGCTTGCAGGCTGCACATTGGCTGCGATCGTCCGCCATCCGGGCGAAGAAGCCGGAGGGCCGCGGCCAGAGTAGCCTGTGAGGTGCAGGCCCCACACCTCCACCGCTGCGTGTTCCCTGGGCGTCCAGAGCCGTTGTGAGATGCCTGCTTGCCCCCTCATGATACAAGTGCAGCCGTGCCGTCGACATGTCCCCGCCTGGATGAGCCAGTGCGGTCCGCTGGCCGAGAGCCTGCCCCTGTGGCCTGGCCAGGCCTGGCCAGGCTTGCCGCGAGTGCTCATGAGTTTGGGTCCGGCCCCGGGCATCGTGACTGCATGGTTGGAGCCCGTGTAGCCCCCGCAGTGCTGATTACAGGCTCATTGGCGCTCGCGGCATGCCTGGGCGGGCTGGGCAGGCAAGGGGGGCAGGGACTCGGCCAACGGGCATGCTCACGGCCCCTTGAGCTCAGCTGCCTATGACAGGATTGCTGGTGCCATGGGCCGTCTCTGTGTGCGAGTGAGCTCCCAGGCGCATACGCGTCTGCGAGTGCAGGAGGTACTGAGGCGCGCCGGGCCGCGCAGGGGCGCCATGCAGTGCCTTACAACCGCTGCGCACGCCGCCCGCGCCACGGCCGTGGTCGGCACGGGCGGCTGCCTGCTGCTTGCCGCATACTGCGCGGCGGCCGTCTGCGTTGGCGCCCAGCTGGGCGCCGGCCTGGCTCTGCGCAGCGCCGGCGCGGCCCTGCGCTGCGCCGGTGATGCGCTCGAGAGCGCCGGCGCAGCACTGCAGCAGCCCGCAGGCGGCCAGGTGCACCCCCCGTCGCCTGGCACGCCAGCAAGAGCGCACACACGCTCACGAGGGGCGCGCGCTTACCCAGCGCATGGCGTGCAGGGGCTGGACGTGCCGACCCCGTCCGGCGCGCCAGCGCTGCAGGTGGCCTGCTGCCCATGCTGCCAGCTGCGCTCGTGCTGGCATGCAGGAGCATGGCATGCACGATGCGCGCTGACGGCCGCTTGACAGAGGCAGGGCTGCGGCTGAGCTTGCTGGCTGCCGCGCGGCAGGCGCAGCCGGAGCTGAAGAAGCAGGCGGCAGAGCCCGACGCGCTCCCCGCCGTGCGCCCCGCCGCTTGCTCGCTGCGAGCTTGCACTGAGCTCAGTGCAAGCAGATTGGTGTCTTTGTAAGCCTCGCGCCGGCTGTACTGCGCCACCCCTGTCGAGCGCCTGTGGCTAACACGCATGGAGCCAGGCCAGTGCGCGCACTGGCTGCAGCCCTGACCCGGCCGCTTCTGCGCGGCAGGCGAGCGACACCTCGGCCGCCTGGCAGATCGCTGCCGCTTACCCCGAGGCCCAGGGCCGCGACAACCTGGTCTCTCCTGCTGAGCATCCCCGCAAGAGCATCCCCGCCGCACGCCCCGCCTGGGACGGCCGTCACGCCTTCCAGGCGCCCAGCGGGCCGAGCCCGGCCAGCGAGTGGCCGCGTTATTTGACGCCTGGGTGCGCCCGCATCCGTCGCAGCGCTGTGCGTATTTGCTGCGCTTGCGTGCTTGCGCTTGTCCTGCCAATGCAGCTGCCAAACACGCGTATGCAGGAGATTTTGCTGGGTGGGCAGACAACTCGAGTAATTAAGAGCTGCTTCAGCGCTGCCCTGCCGGACGCCGCTGGGGTCTGCCGCTCAGCTCTGATCAGCCTTGCCGGGACCGCAGGCAGCGCGAGGCGCTCCAGGCGCTGCGCCTGCTGTGGCTGGGCGCGCCCAGCAGGCCCCGCAGCCTGTGCCTGCTGCCCGCTGGCGAGGTGGCGCCGGACGGCAGCTGCGGATTTGCCGCTTTCGCCGTCGCGTCGGGGCTCGGCGAGTCGCCGGCGGAGGTGCGCTGCATCTGCGTTTGCCCTGCAGCAGCATAGGTGCGTGTGCTATCCAGTCTTGAGACATGCCTTGCGGGGTTTGTAGCGCCAGGAGCCACGAGCAAGTGCGGTAGGACAGTGCGTCTCTGCAGGACATACACCAGACCTGCTGGATCAGACCACGGCGCCGCGCAGGTACGGACGCGCTGCACGACGGCTTTCACCGCAGCGCACGCCGCGGGCATGCTGCCGAACGATGTTACCGCGTACATCCAGGGCGCCTATCGGTGCGCTCTCTCTGCAGCCGCGCCCTTGCTTTGCTCGCGCGGGCGCCCAGCATGTGCCTGCGCTCCCAGCTCAGTGACAGAGGGCTGTGAGCAGAGACAGTGAGGTCTTGCATCCAGCGTGCGCGCGATGTGTGTCGTGAGCATGGCATGCATGCGTCCTGCATGTGGGGCGCCCCCTGCCGCGCCTGCGTGCCGGCCCGCACCTGAGCCTGCTCCGGCCCGCACAGCCCGGACGTCAACAAGGCCGCGGCGCTCAGCAACGGCAACGGCATCCTGAGGGCGCCGCTGCTCGTCGAGCGCGCGCTTCTCCAGGGCATCCCGGCGCTGGTCGCGGCGCTGACGGCTGCCGGCCTCGACAGCGCGGAGGTGCGCGCGGCCCGCCCGGCCTGGCGTGTCTTGCACGCAGCGCAGGTTGGCACTGCATGGTACATGCAGGCGGCTGGCTGCTCCCCAGCAGGGCGGTCCGCCCTCCAGCGCAGGCACGGTGCACGCGGCACCTGCCACAAGGCGTTGCAGCCTCGTCCCAGGTCTGCTCTATGCCTCGGCTCAGGTCACCCCCGGGATCTGCCCCGCGCGCGCGCGGCCACGCTCACATGCCCTCAGTGCGCGGCCGCAGGCGGAGCAGGCCGCGTACCTGACCATTGGCGGCCGGCATGTAGATTCGCCCACCGCCTGGGCTGAGTACATGGCTTTGACTGGCTCGCCCGCCGAGCCCCTGGCCGTCGCGCACCTTCTTTTCTTCGAGCCCAAGGCGGCGCTGGGCGCGTGCGCGCCGGCCGGCGTGTGCCCGCCCTCACGGGCAGGGACGTGGGCCGACGAGCTCGCGCTGCGCGCGCTGGCCACCGCATACGGGCGTGCCGTGATCGCGGTGCGGCCCTCCTCTGTCAAGGCGCGCGTCTCCATCAGGCGCAGCAGCTCAAGGGCTGCCTCCATTGGGTGAAGCCCGGTCATGCCGTTTGGATGCACCCGGCACTGCGTGCCAGTTGCGGAAACCTGACGCAGGCCGGCGGCTGGCAACTGCGCAGGTCACAATGTTTGAGGAGCTCGGTGCGACAGTTGCAACGTCGTTTGAGCCCTTCGGCGGCATCGTCGTGACTGACAAGCCCGTCGTCCTGATGATGGGCGGCCAGGAGGGCGACGCCGCCGGCGGCGACCACTGGGCGCCGGCGCAATGGGAGGCCGCCGCGCCCGCCCCAGACATGGTGGAGGTGGACGCCGGGTGGCCCTAGAGCTCTGGCGCAGCCTGCGCCGCTGGTCACCTCCTTGCCATGCGCTTGCCCGTTCGCATGTTGAGGGCGTGCAGGATGGTGCTTGAACTGTAAAGCAGGTTAGCGCAAGCCCCTGGGTCATGCGCGTGCTGCTGACCCTGCTTTCGGGCGCAGCCCCATGCGAGTCTGCCAGGCCACGTGCGGCCTAGTGCAAGATTGTATGCTGCAAGGTAAACTATGGGGCAGCCGACTTATGTAGTGTACGGTCTAAGGAGCAGGGGTGCTGATTGCCATTGTATCATTGCTGCATCAGCAATGGTGGCAATCCTCCACCCGCATGCGCTACCGCAGCCACCTGAGCGCTGCAGCTCTTAGTGAGTGCGCCTGCGTGCTGTGTTACTAGTAGTGCACATTGTAGCATCTACTGCGCTGTGGCATCTGCGCGTGAGCGCAGCCTTGCCTTGTCATTTGCACGTCACGCGCGGCGCAAGCTGCATATTCTCACAGCGCTCTGCTGTAGCAAACTCCAGCCCCTATCCATATCATGAGCCCATAAAGGGCTTCCTCCTCCATACATGCATACAGCTCCACTCGCACCACGCGCCATTTGCAGACTCATACATTTGTCAGTGCAACCATCAGAAGAGGTGTTTGTCGTGTTTGGCAATTGTCATCTGTCATCTGTTTCAGGTCAGGACTGCATGACCCCCAGGTTCTCGTGACGCTCTGGCTTATAAAGGCACGACAGCCTACGCCGTGCGTTGGCAGAAGCACATTGCCAACCTGAGTCGCTTGATAGTCCGCATCTAAGTTGTATAAATGCTACCAAGCCTCTCCAGACTGGAGTTCACATCTGATGCAGGGGTTAGGGCAGGCAGGTTCAAAAGATGGTTGGTTGTTGGGACAACTAAAAATGAGCAGTTTTTACTTTGCCTGAGTATTTGACATCGTAGACAACATGTACAGATTGCCTGCAAGCCTTGCGCGCTTGTTGTGCTAAGTGCTCTGGTCGCTGAGCTTACGTCATGCTGCATGCAAAGTGGTGACCGTGTCTGCAAGAGGTAGCGTGTTACTGATAGAAAGCTCTTTCCAGTGCATACTCCAGGCCTGAAAGTCCCACGGCTGTGGTCTAGTATGGTCTAGTACGCGCAGATGTGTCATGCAGCAACGGCGTTTCGTGCTGCTTGCCGCGCGGAAGAGGATGCGCCTGCACCACTCACTCACACCGCCAAGCGCGCCTGGGTGCCCGTGGCCTTGCAGTGGCTGCGCATGCTTACGTCATGCTGCATGCATCACAGCAACGCAATAACTAAGCCTCTTGACCTCTTGATAGCGTCATTGCTGTCATTGCTGACATCGCTGATGAGTGCACCGCATGCTCATGCTGATAATGAACGTAGCCGATGCAAGTATGTGGCTTCAAACAAAGGACCCACTTTTCAAACAACTGTTTGGAATTTAAGGCTTACTGTGCGAGCAGGCTGCACAGCAGCACGCCATTAGCGCGGCCGCAGGCGCAGCAGGCGGCCTACCTGTCAATCAGCAGCCGGCACGTGGACTCACCCCGCTGCCTGGGCGGAGCATATGTCCCTGAGCGGCTCGCCCGCGGAGCAATCGCCGTCGCACACCTGCTGTTCTGGGAGCCGGGGGCGGCGCTCGGCATGTGCCCGCCGGTCGGCATGTGCCCGCCAGCGCAGCCTCAGGCTCGTGGATCAGTAGGTGTGCGACGGCGAGCGGCTCGGCGGGCCAGCCGGTCGGGACCATGTACTCGGCCCAGGCCGCCGGCGAATAAATGTACCGGCCGCCGATTGACAGGTAGGCCGCCTGCTCTGCCTGCGGCCGCGCGCCGGGCGTGTGGTGGTCGCGGTGCGGCCCCGGGCCCGCGTTTGTCAAGGCGCACGGGCCTACATGCGGAGCACCTGAAGAGCTTCATGCATTGGGTGAAGCCCTGTCATGCGTTCTGCATGCACCCAGCGCTGCGTGCCGCTTGCGGAAGCCTGACGCGGGCCGGCGGCTGGCGAGCGCGCAGGTCACAGCGGCGGGCTCCCGCGCGGGGTACTTTGCTTGCACGCCTGATGCGCCCCACCTGGGGCCCGGGGGGGTAGACGTCAGGGGTTGAGCATGTCTGAACTGTTTGGAGCTGGCAAGCTGATAAGGGCGCGCCGCCGTCTCTCTGCTGTGGGTGATTGTGTCTGGGCATGTGCGCGGTGTGGAACAAATTGCCGGCTGGTGTGTTGCGTGAATGGCGTGCACGCCACACCTGAAGAACACACCAGACGGCAATTTGTTCCACACCGCACACATGCCCAGAGACAATCACCCACAGCAGAGAGACGGCGGCGCGCCCTTATCAGCTTGCCAGCCCCAAACACTTCAGACTTGCTCACTCCCTGACGTCAACACCCCCGGGCCCCAGCTGGGGCGCATCAGGCGTGCAAGCAAAAGCACCCCGCACGGTGGACGCCTGCTGGAGCGCTGGCGCACCCTGCACGCGCCGCATTGCTGGGCCCTTGCCCAGCTGCATTGCCCTGCGCCGATGCGAGCGCGTGTCCTGCTTGGTGTATTGTTGAATGCAGAAGCATGCAGCGCAACCTGAAAGCAGACAGGGCGCAAATTGGGCACCTTGAACAACAGCATGCCTCGCAAAACCCAGTGCACATGGAGAACACTGTGCATGCAGCATGGCGAAAGCATGCGCAGCCACTGCAAGGACCGGGCACCCAGGCGCGGTTGGGGGTGTGTCTGAGGCGTGCAGGCGCGCCCTCTTTTCAAGCGCGCGGCGCACCATACGGCGTGCGCAGGCTGCGCCAGCGCCCCAGGCCCAGCCGGCATCCACCTTGGCCATGTCGGGCTCGGACGCGGCGTTTTCCCAGAGCGCCGGCGCCCAGTGGTCGCCGCTCGCGGCGCCGCTTTCCTAGCCGACCGTAGAGCATGCCGGGTCGTCTATCAAGGCCATGTCGCCAAATCGCTTGAAGGACGTCGCGGGCGTGACGCCTGGGCGCCTTCGCTGTGGGAGACGCTGCGCCCGCGCCCAACATGGCGGAGGTGAATGCTGCCTGGGCATAGGGCGCCGAGGGTGCTGACGCGGCGCTGATGCTATCGCGGGTGCCTTGCGGCCCCGATCAGCACACAGCCTCGCGCCTGGTGTTGCAGTATGATATGTCTAAGCGCATGGTCCAGCCAGTAGCCAGGTATGCATGCACAATAGCTTACAGAAGGAGGAGCGCAAGCTTTCACGCGTTGGCCAGGGCGCCTCTGTGGTACTTCTTGCATGGTACGCGCCGCCCGGACGGGGTGAGGACAAAGACGACGCTGTAGTGTAGGACACTGTGAAAAAGATGCTGTGGAAAAATGATGCGTTGTAGCGTAGGACACTGTGAACAATGTCACAGGAAGCTCTCCAAAGGCTTGTGCTACCCAGCCGGATGCGTGAGAGCAGGGCTAACATGCACTTGCAATGAAACTATTTCATGCAATGTGAAGGAAAGGCTTGATTACGTGCGCCTTTCAGCGCACCCAGGCGCGTCGGCCAAAGCCTGTGTCAACCAGCCAGGGCTGTGAGGCGACGGATGCAGGCAAGGCATGCAGGCAGTCAGGCTATCACGCGCACTCTCGATCAAGCTTGCCTCAACTCAACGGGCATGGCCATGCAGCCATGGTGAATGTCCAATTGGCCTCCACCCAGGGATTAAGGCCAGGGAATTAGTGAGGCCGTACGCGGGAAGGTGCTGCGCGTGCAGAGCACAGAATCCCACTGCATTTGCAGCAGACATGCGCAGGATGGCCCAGCTTTTGGTCAGCCGCGCGTCCGCCGTGTCCGCCGCGGTGCGGCCC
>JAABUP010007337.1_pt1 | contig 14900 bp, 14 predicted proteins | sample 5559201 | NCBI WGS metagenome assembly JAABUP01 (sample SAMN10711887, study PRJNA513373) | rock metagenome | isolation source: Antarctica rocks | place: Antarctica | reverse complement strand
CAAGGATAACTCAAGAAGATCAAGCTTGGGATCAGACCAATGATCTCATGGCTCACTTGGCCTCAACCGGTCAAAACCACTGTGCAGAGGTACTAGTGGGGAACGAGCCAGTCTGCGGCTTGATCTAAGGCTAGCTGTCCGATACGTCCTACCGGGTGCTCCGGATCATGGGCCGGGCAACGTACAGGTGGAATGGACGGATAGATGCAGGTTTCCCAGCGGCTGCGTGCCGCGGCAGTGTTCACCGCGGTATTGATGGCCGGTGCGGCCCCGGCTTGGGCGCAGGCACCGCACGATTGGCAGATTGGTTTCCAAACGGCGCACAGCCCGGTGCAGCAGGGCATCGAGGGCCTGCACGCTATGGTGATTTGGCTGATGGCCGCCGTGACAATCTTCGTAGCGGCGCTGCTGGGCTACTGCGTTTGGCGTTTCCGGGCCTCGGTCAATCCAAAGGCGAGCCGCGTCAGCCACCATACGGCGCTGGAGGTGGCTTGGACGGTGCTGCCGGTGCTGATCCTGGTTATCATCGCGATCCCGTCCTTCCGGCTGATCTACTTCGAGGATCGGACCGAGGCCGCGGACCTGACGATCAAGGTCGTCGGCCACCAATGGTACTGGGAGTACGACTACCCCGACAACGGTGACGTGAAGTTCGACAGCTACATGGTTCCAGAGGATGACCTAAAGCCGGGCCAGCTCCGCAACCTCGATGTCGACAACCGTTTGGTGGTGCCGGCTGGGAAGAACATCCGCATCCTGACCACCAGTGGCGATGTGATCCACAGCTTCTTCATCCCGTCGCTCGGCGTGCAGCGCTACGCCATCCCAGGGCGCACGATCGAAACGTGGGTCCGGGTGGATGAGCCCGGCGTCTACTACGGCGAATGCAACCAGATTTGCGGCACCAACCACAGCGCGATGCCAATTGCGGTCGAGGCGATGAACGACCAGGACTTCACGACCTGGGTCGCCGCCGCCAAGGCAAAGTTCGCCGCCAATGGCGCGCCCGCGTCCAATGAGGGCACGCAGCGTTTGGCGACCGTTGAGAACACACAGCGCTGACCCCCATCGGCCAACGCGAAGGAGTGAGGACATGTCGGCGACGACCAGAGAACATGACCACGACCAGCACGACCACGGGCACGCCCCGAATTTCGTGAACCGCTGGTTGTTCAGTACGAACCACAAAGACATCGGCACGCTTTACTTGATTTTCGCGATCATCGCAGGCCTGGTTGGCACTGCGCTGTCAATCCACATGCGGATGGAGTTGCAGAACCCCGGCTTGCAGTATTTCGCCTCGGGCCAGTCCTGGAACGCCACGGTCACGGCGCATGGCCTGATCATGATCTTCTTCATGGTCATGCCGGCGATGATCGGCGGCTTCGGCAACTGGTTCGTGCCGATCATGATCGGCGCGCCTGACATGGCGTTCCCGCGGCTGAACAACATCAGCTTCTGGCTCTTGGTGCCAGCTTTCTTCCTGATCATGCTGGGGCTGCATAGCGGCGACGGCGCTGGGTCCGGTTGGACGCTGTATCCCCCGTTGTCCAACGCCACCTACCAGTCCGGCCCGGCCATGGACTACACGCTGTTCGCGCTGCACTTGGCCGGCATCTCGTCGCTGCTGGGCGCGATCAACTTCATTACGACGATCTTCAACATGCGTGCGCCGGGCATGACGCTGCACAAGATGCCGCTGTTCGTGTGGTCCATCCTGGTGACGGCGTTCCTGCTGCTGCTAGCGATCCCCGTGCTGGCCGGCGCCATCACCATGCTGATCACCGACCGCAACTTCGGCACAGCGTTCTTCGATCCGCAGGGCGGCGGCGACCCGGTGCTGTTCCAGCACCTGTTCTGGTTCTTCGGGCACCCCGAGGTCTATATCATGATCCTGCCGGGCTTCGGCATGATCAGCCACATCATCTCGACCTTTTCCAAGAAGCCGATCTTCGGCTACCTCGGCATGGCCTACGCGATGATCGCCATTGGCGTCGTCGGGTTTGTCGTGTGGGCGCACCACATGTTCGTCTCGGGCATCTCGGTCGACACCCGCGCCTATTTCGTCGCTGCGACGATGATCATCGCAGTGCCGACCGGCATCAAGATCTTCTCGTGGATCGCGACCATGTGGGGCGGTTCGATTGAGCTGAAGACGCCGATGCTGTTCGCGATCGGTTTCATCTTCCTGTTCACCTTGGGCGGCGTCACCGGCATTGTGCTGTCGAACTCCAGCATCGACCAGGTGCTGCACAACACCTACTACGTCGTGGCGCACTTCCACTACGTGCTGAGCCTCGGCGCCGTGTTCTCGATCTTTGCCGGCTTCTACTACTGGATCGGCAAGATGTCTGGCCGGCAGTATCCGGAGTTTTGGGGCAAGATGCACTTCTGGGTCATGTTCGTCGGCGTGAACCTGACCTTCTTCCCGATGCACTTCCTCGGCCTCGCCGGCATGCCGCGCCGTTACCCCGATTACCCCGACGCTTTTGCGGGCTGGAACTACGTGGCCTCCATCGGGTCGTATATCTCTGGCGTATCGGTGCTGATCTTCCTTTACGTGCTCTACCGGACGTTCACTTCGAAGGTTCAGGTCGCCAACAACTACTGGGGCGAGGGCGCCACGACGCTGGAGTGGACGGTGACGTCGCCGCCGCCGTTCCACACCTTTACGGAACTTCCGCGTGTCCGTTGATAGTTGACCGCGTGACAGTTGATCTTGTGACGAAAGTTGGGGGGGCTGCGGCCCCCCTTCTTCCTTTGGAGTTCCCGGCTGAGGCGAGCGATTGGTTCGCGATGCTGAAGCCGCGGGTGATCACCCTCGTGGTGTTCACTGGGTTCGTCGGAGTGTTGCTGGCGCCGGGTTCGCTGCATCCGGTGCTCGGCTTGGCGGCGGTGCTGTGCATTGCCGTCGCGGCCGGTGCCGCTGGTGCGATCAACATGTGGTATGACCGCGACATCGACGCGATCATGCGGCGCACAGCCAAGCGCCCAATCCCGTCCGGCCGCATCGGCGCCGGCGAGGCGTTGGGTTTTGGCATTACGCTTGCGGTTGCTTCGGTCTTGGTCATGGGCCTCGCCACCAACAACACGGCGGCTGCCCTGCTGGCGCTCTCGATCCTGTTCTATGTTTTCGTCTACACGATGTGGCTGAAGCGCCGGACGCCGCAGAACATCGTCATCGGCGGGGCGGCGGGCGCGTTCCCGCCGTTGATCGGCTGGGCAGCGGTCACCGGCACCGTGGATGTCATGCCGTTGCTGATGTTCGCCATCATCTTCTTCTGGACCCCGCCGCACTTCTGGGCCCTATCGCTTTATGCTTCAGAGGATTACGAGCGCGCAGGGGTGCCGATGCTTCCGGTCGTCGCCGGCGCGCGTGCGACGCGGCGCCAAGTGATGGGCTACACGGTTGCCTTGGTTGTCGTCTCCCTGCTGCCCTGGGCACTGGGCTATGCCGGCCCGGTCTATGGCGTTTCGGCGGCAGGTCTCGGCCTCTGGTTCCTGATTGCCTCGTTCCGTGTGCTTCGTGACAAGCAGGATGCGGCGGGCGTCAGCCTGACTCGGGACGCTCCGGCCCGCTGGGCCTTCCGGGTCTCGCTGGTGTACCTGTTCGCGCTGTTCACCATGCTGGCGCTCGACCACATTCTCCCGGTGCCGCATCTTGGATGAGTTTCCGCCGCCGTTGTCGCCCGCTGAGGCCACTGAGCTGCGCCGTCGGCAACGGGGCAAGAACCTCGCCTTGGTTGTGGTGCTGGTCGCCGTAGCCGCCCTGTTCTATGCCATTTCTATAGTGCGTTTCAAAGTCTCGTAGGCGTCTTGCCGCTGGTCCGGCCGTACCGACATTCTGCTCATGAAATCGCGCAATAATAGCTTGTTCGCCGGCGTCCTTCTCGTTGTTATCGGCGGGATGACTGGCCTCTCCTTCGCCGCGGTGCCGCTATACCGGATGTTCTGCGAGGCGACAGGCTACGCCGGGACCCCGCAGTTGCGCGGCGCCGCGGGGCCTGGCGCCACTGGCGGCAGCATGGTTGTCCGCTTCAACGCCACCACCAGCCCAAGCCTGCCCTGGCGTTTCGCCCCAAACGAGACCGCCGTCACGGTCAAGCTCGGCGAGGACAGGCTCGCGTCCTATGTCGGCCAGAACCGCGGGCAGCAGCCGATCACCGGCGTCGCGACCTACAACGTGACGCCTGAGAAGGCCGGTCGCTACTTTCATAAGACGGCCTGTTTCTGCTTCGACGAGCAGACCCTGCCGCCGGGGCAGGAGATGCAGTTCCCGCTCAGCTTCTGGGTGGACCCGGCCATCGCTAACGATCCGGACACGCGCGATGTCAAGACGATCACTTTGTCCTACACTTTTTTCCGCTCGCTGGACGATGCGGCGCGCAACGGCGGCCTGGAGAAAGCCGGGCCGCATATCGGCCCTCGGGCGGACGCCTCGCGCTAAATGGGCGCTTGGCGTCAAAACGCCGGTGGTCCCAGGTGCCTGCGCCGTTTATGCCTTGAACGCCGCCGCATTTTGGCGATGATGCGTCATATTTCGGATAGGTTCGGTTAGAATGAGCGACGCCCCTGTTGCCACAGCAAGTCCCGCGATCCCGGCGATCGATGCGCAGGACATCAATAGCTCCGGCATGAAGCAGCCCTACCACCTCGTCGACCCCAGTCCCTGGCCGCTGCTGGGCGCCTTCGGCGGTGGGCTGACGTTGTTCGGCATCATCATGGTCGCGCATTACGGGACCTACGTCTGGTTGGGCCTGGGCCTGGCATCCGTGCTCGCGGTGATGTTCTTCTGGTGGCGCGACGTGCTGAAGGAAAGCCGGACGGCCGGCGTCCACACCCCGGTCGTGCGCATTGGGCTCCGCTATGGTATGATGCTGTTCATCGCCAGCGAGGCCATGTTCTTCGTCGGGTTCTTCTGGGCATATTTCAACTTCGCGCTTTACCCGGAGCATGTGTCCGGCGCGGAACACGCCGTTTGGCCCCCGGCCGGCATCACAACGTTCGATCCGTTCCATCTGCCGCTGCTCAACACGATGATCCTGTTGCTGTCGGGCACCGCCATCACCTGGGCGCACCACGCGCTGCTGGAGGGCAGCCGCAAGTACCTGGTCATGGGCTTGGGGTTCACCATCCTGCTCGGCCTGTCGTTCACCACCTTTCAGGCGCTTGAGTACTCCGAGGCGCCCTTCAAGTTCTCCGGCGGCGGCGTTTACCCTTCGGTGTTCTTCCTCGCCACCGGGTTCCACGGCTTCCATGTGATCGTCGGCACCATCTTCCTAATCGTGTGCTGGTATCGCGCCCGCGCCAACCAGTTCTCCCCGACGCGCCATTTCGGCTTCGAGGCGGCGGCCTGGTATTGGCACTTCGTCGACGTGGTGTGGTTGTTCCTGTTCGTCGCAATCTACCTCCTGGGCGCCGGGCCGACCGGCGCCGAGTAGCCAGTTGGCGTGCCGCGGCCGACGGTATGGCAAGCAGCGCTGACGTGCCGGTGCCCGCGCTGCGGGCGTGGCAGCCTGTTCTCTGGCCTGCTGTCGGTGCGGCCCACGTGCAACTCCTGCGGCTTGAACCTTGAGGCTTGCGACACCGGCGACGGCGCAGCCTCCGGGCTTGTCCTCGTCTTGGGTGCCGTCATCGTGGCTTTGGTGCTCTGGGTGGAGTTCCGCTTCCATCCGCCGCCCTGGGTTCACGCGGTGCTCTGGCCCACTGTCACCATCCCGCTCACCATCCTGTTGATGCGCCCGCTCAAGGCCGCGTTAATTGCCCAGCAGTATCGCCACCGCGCCAGCGAGATGGAGCTTTGATGCTGGCGACTCAGTCGCCCCGCCGGCTGCTGTGGCCGGGCCTGATGACGCTCGCCATGCTGGTGCTGGCGGTCAGCCTCGGAGTTTGGCAGGTCCAGCGCTTGGCATGGAAAACAAACCTATTGGCCGAGATCGACCGTGGGGAGGCCGCAGCAGCCATACCATTGCCGATGGACCCGCAGCCGTTCACCAAGGTGCGGGTCGAGGGGCTGCTCCGCCAGGACCTGGCCGCGCTCTATGGCGTCGAGGTGCGCACGACCCAAGCCGGCCCGGTGCTCGGCGCATTCCTGCTCAACCCGTTGGAGCGGCCCGGCGCCGACCCGATCATCGTGGACCGCGGCTGGGTTCCGGCCAACGCGCCGCGGGACACCACGTCCATTGCCGCCACGGTCGAGGGCTACGTCCGCCCGCCGGAGTATTCGGTGCGCTTCGGGGCTGCCAACGATCCGGCGGCGCGGCGCTTCTACGCGCTCGATCCAGTCGCGATCGGCGCGTCGCTCGGGTTGCCCCATGTCGCGCCCTTCACCCTGGTCGCCCTGGGCGACGCGCCGCGCGGCAGCTATCCAGAACCTGCCCAGGCCCTGCCGCGCCCGGCCAACAACCATTTTGTCTACGCCCTCACCTGGTTCGGCCTTGCCGCGACAGTGCTGGCGATGTTCGGCGTCTATGCCCGCAAGCTCCTGAAAGCCCCATCATGACAGCATACGCCCGCCTGACCGCCCGCTTCGCCCGCATCGCCACCATTGGCGAGGCGTCTTCCGTGCTCGGGTGGGACGCTTCCGCCATGATGCCGCCGGGCGGGGGCGCCGCGCGTGGCGACCAGCTCGCGGTGCTGGCCGGCCTGGCGCATGGCCTGCTGACCGCGCCGGAGGTCGCCGACGACTTGGCGCACGCCGAGGCGCGGACGAACGAGTGGGACGCCGCCAACCTCGGCCTGATGCGTCACGCCCATGTCCGGGCGACCGCCATACCGGAGGATTTGGTGGAGGCGCAGGCCCGTGCCAACTCCGCCTGCGAGAAGGTTTGGCGAGAGGCGCGCCGCAACTCGGACTTCGCGGCGGTGGCACCCTATCTTGCCGAGGTCGTCTCGTTGACCCGCCAGGCTGCGGACGCGATGGCGCCGGCGCTCGGCTTTTCGCCCTACGACGCGCTGATGGACGGCTACCAGCGCGGGATCGGTGCCGCCGACGTCGCCCCGGTGTTCGCGCGCTACGAGGCGTTCCTGCGCGACGCGCTGCCCCGCGCCGAGGAGCACCAGGCGCAGCAGCCCCCGCCGGTTGAGCTACAGGGCGTGTTCCCCGCCGACCGGCAGGAGGGCCTGTGCCGCCACCTGTCCGCCCGCGCCGGGCTGGAGTTCGACCACGCCCGGCTCGACCGCTCGACCCACCCGTTCTGCGGCGGCACCCCCACCGACGTACGCATCACCACCCGCTACAACGAGGCCGACCCCGCCCAGGCGTTGATGGGCGTGCTGCACGAGACCGGCCATGCGCTGTATGAGCGCGGCCTGCCCGCCGGCTATGCCCGGCAGCCCGTCGGCGTAGCGGCCGGCATGGCGGCGCACGAAAGCCAGTCGCTGATCATCGAGATGCAGTCCTGCCGCTCCGACCCGTTCCTCGCCTGGCTCGGCCCCGAGCTGCACGGCGCGTTCGGCGGCGCGGCCGAACCCTACGCCCCGTCCAACCTGTCCCGGCTGTGGCGCCGCATCGAGCGCGGCCTCATCCGCGTGGATGCGGACGAGATGACCTACCCGGCCCACGTCATCCTGCGCTTCCGGTTGGAGCAGGCGCTGGTCGCCGGCGACTTGCAGGTCGCGGATCTGCCGGGCGCGTGGCGGGACGGCTTGATGGCGCTGCTGGGCGTGGCGCCGCCGGACGACGCGCGCGGCTGCTTGCAGGACATCCACTGGTACGACGGCGCGTTCGGCTATTTCCCGAGCTACACGTTGGGCGCCATGGCGGCGGCGCAGTTGATGGCGACAGCGCGCCGGGAGGTCGAGGACCTGGACGCCGGGCTGGGCCGCGGCGACTTGGGGCCGTTGGTCGCGTGGCTGCGGCTCCGGGTGCATGGCCAGGGCAGCCGGCTGGGCTTCAACGACCTGCTGCGCGAGGCGACCGGCAAGCCGCTGGACCCCGCTGACTTCGAGGCGCACCTGACGGCGCGCTACCTGCCGAACTGATCTACCCCCGCCAGCATGCCGTGTACGCTGTAGGTCATCAATCCGAGCAGCGCCGCCAGACCGAGGTAGAGCACGGTATACTCGAACCTGGTGTTGGCTGGGACGTCGTAGTAGGCCCGGTTCGCCGGCAGGGTGGGGTCGTAGCGCCAGGCGGCCAGCACGTTCGGCAGGGCGATGATGGCAACCACCAGCAGGATCGGGCTGGGCTGGTAGATCAGCAGCCCCAGCAGCAGCGGCACCCCGAGCAGCCAGACGCGCGGGGTCAGCACGGCGGTGATGCGTCCGCCGTCGAGCGGCGATACCGGCAACAAGTTGAACAGGTTCAGGAAGAACCCGGAGTAGGCGACCGCCAGGCCGAGCGTGCTGCCCTCCGAGCGCGCCCAGAAGTATACCGCGAAGGTGGCGAGCGTGCCGATGAACGGGCCGCCATAGGCGACATAGGCTTCGGTCTCCACGTCCGGCGGCCTGTCGCGCATGGCGATCCAGGCGCCGACGAAGGGGATGAACGCCGGGGCGCTGATGTCGAGGCCGCGGACGCGCGCGGCCCCGACATGCCCCATCTCGTGCGCGAACAGCAGCGCGACGAACCCGGCGGCGAACCGCCAACCCCAGATTGTCGCATAGACCGCAAGTGACAGCAGCATGCTGCCCACGGTGACGCCGATCTTGCTGAACTTGAGCCCGGCGAGGGCTAGCAGCAACAGCCTCATGCGGCCCGCCGCTCCGCCTTCATTTCGAACGACCCATCCTGGATGATATCGTCACTCCGGGGGGATTTGCACAGGGTCCATCCCGGCCTGGCCCAGATTGGCGACGCTATCGGGAACAGAACCTGGCCCACTACCCGAACGGGGCGAGCCTAGCCGCATGCGGCCTGAACCTGCTAGGTACCATCTATACCCAGGAGGACCGGCCATGGCCGACGCGAACATCACCACGATTGACCTCGACCCGACCGAGGTCGCGCTGATCATCGGCGAAGAAGAGGGGTCCATGACCATCCGTGTCGTCCCGGCCCGCGAGCTGGCGGACGGCAGCACGGACGTGCCGGAGCCGCACGAGATCGCCATAGCGCTGGCGATGCGGCTGTTGAAGGACCCGGATTTCCACGACAGCGTGCTGGAATGGTACGAAAGCCAGGACGACGAGGAGGAAGACGAGGACGAGCTGGTGGACGACGACGAGGACAAGCCGAAGGACTGAGTAGCCACCGCTGGAGGCTGCGCCGGCTGCGAAGGCAGGCGCCAGTTAGAGACGGGCCGACCGTGAAGGCGGTCCGTGGTTAAGATTAGGTTGGCCGCGAGGGCGGCCAGGGGTTGGATCAGTGGCCGCTGCCGCCTACAGTTGCCCTATGCGCTATATCTCCACCCGCGGGCAGGCGCCCGTGCGCGACTTCACCGGCGTGCTGCTGGCCGGGCTGGCCGAGGACGGCGGGCTTTACGTGCCCGAGGCTTGGCCGCGCCTGTCGCCTGCTGACTTGCGCGGCCTGCGCGGCCTTCCTTACCATGAATTGGCAGCCCGTGTGTTGGCGCCCTTCGTCGGCGCGTCCATCCCATTCGCGACGCTGCAGGCCATGTGCCGCGACGCCTACGCCGGTTTCAGCCACCCGGCGGTGGTGCCGCTCGTGCAGTTGGACGCCAGCCTGTGGGCGCAGGAGCTGTTCCACGGGCCGACGCTGGCCTTCAAGGACGTGGCCATGCAGTTGCTCGGCCGCATGTTCGCCTATGTCTTGGAACAACAGAACCAGCGCGTGACCATCGTCGGCGCGACCTCTGGCGACACTGGCTCGGCGGCGATCGAGGCCTGCCGCGACCGGCCCGGCATCGACGTCGTCATCCTGCACCCCCAGGGCCGCACCAGCGAGGTGCAGCGCCGGCAGATGACGACCGTGGGCGCCCGCAACATCGCCAACATCGCCATCGCCGGCACCTTCGACGATTGCCAGGACCTGGTGAAGGCGATGTTCGCCGACGAGCCGTTCCGCCGCGACTTGCACCTTTCGGCGGTGAACAGCATCAACTGGGCCCGCATCGCCGCCCAAATCCCCTACTACGTCGCCGCCGCGCTGGCGCTCGGCGCACCCGAGCGCGAGGTGGCCTTCAGCGTCCCCACCGGCAACTTCGGCAACGTGCTGGCGGCCTGGGCGGCGCGGCGCATGGGAGTGCCGGTCGCCCGCCTGGTGGTGGCGAGCAACCGCAACGACATCCTGGCGCGCTTCCTGGACAGCAACGACATGTCCATGCGCGGCGTAGAGCCGAGCCTGTCGCCCTCCATGGACATCCAGGTCAGCAGCAACTTCGAGCGCCTGCTGTTCGAGTTGCTGGACCGTGACCCGGCCGCGACCGCCGCCGCCATGCAGGGCTTTCGCAGCACCGGCCGCATGGACGTGCCACATGCCGCCTGGTCCCGCGCCCGCACCCTGTTCCACGGCTTCCGGCTGGACGACGCGGGGACGGAAGCAGAGATCCGCCGGCTGCACGGCCTTGGCTACCTCGCCGACCCACATACCGCGATCGGCATCGCCGCCGCGCGAACGCTGCCCTGCCCGCACGTCCCCACCGTCGTCGCCGCCACCGCGCACCCGGCCAAGTTCCCCGACGCCATCGAGCGCGCGACCGGCCAGCGCCCGGCGCTGCCGCCGCGGCTTGCCGACCTGTTCGACCGCACCGAACTATACAGCACGGCGCCCAACAGCCTCGACGCCGTCGAGGCGCAGGTCCGCGTCTTCAGCCTCAGGAACGCCGCATGACGGATGCCATACAAGTCACACGCCTGCCTTCAGGTTTGATCGTCGCGACCGAAACGATGGAGCGGGTCGAAACCGTGTCGCTCGGCGCCTACGTCGCGACCGGGACGCGCAGCGAGACGGCGGCGGAAAACGGCGCGTCGCACTTCCTGGAGCACATGGCGTTCAAGGGCACCGCGCGCCGCAGCGCCGCCGAGATCGCCGAGGAGATCGAGAACGTCGGCGGCCAGATCAACGCCTACACGGCGCGGGAGCAGACGGCCTACTATGTCAAGCTGCTCAAGGAGGACCTGGCGCTCGGCGCGGACATCATCGGCGACATCTTGACCCACAGCGCCTTCGCGCCCGAGGAATTGGAGCGGGAGCGCGGCGTCATCCTGCAGGAGATCGGCCAGGCGAACGACACGCCCGACGACATCATCTTCGACCGTTTCCAGGAGGTTGCCTATCCCGACCAGCCGATGGGCCGGCCCGTGCTGGGCACCGAAGAAGGCATTGGGGCGATGGAGCGCGGCGTGCTGACCGGCTACATGCACCGGCACTATGCCGCGGGCAACATCGTGGTCGCCGCCGCCGGGGCGCTGACGCATGACGCCGTGGTCGACCTGGCCCGGCAGCACTTTGCCGACCTGCCCGCCGCCATGCCCGGCCCGCTCGCCCCCGGCGCCTATCGCGGCGGCGAGTTCCGCGAGGCGCGCGAGCTGGACCAGGTGCATATCGTGCTCGGCTTCCCCTCCGTCGCCTATGGCGATCCCGACTACTACTCGGTGCTGTTGCTGAGCACCCTGCTTGGCGGCGGCATGTCGTCCCGGCTGTTTCAGGAAATCCGCGAGAAGCGCGGGCTGGTGTACTCGATCTACTCGTTCTCCGCCCCGTTCATGGACAGCGGCCTGTTCGGTATCTACGCCGGCACTGGGGAGGCAGAGGCGGCGGAGCTGGTGCCCGTCACGTTGGAAGAACTGCGCAAGGTGCAGCTCGGCGTGACGGAGGCGGAGCTGCACCGCGCCCGCGCCCAGGTGAAGGCGAGCCTGCTGATGTCGCTGGAGAGCACCGGCAGCCGCTGCGAGCAGTTGGCCCGGCAAATCCAGGTGTTCGGCCGCATCGTGCCCACGGCCGAGACGGTCGCCAAGCTGAACGCCGTGACCGTCGACAGCGTGCGCCGCGCCGCCGTCCGGCTGTTCCGCGCGGCGCCGACACTCGCCGTGATGGGGCCGGCCGACAAGGTGCCGCAACTGCCCGCCATCGTCGACAAGCTGGCGGCATGAGCGAGCTTGACCTGTTGGCCGACCTGATCGGCCGGGCCAAGGCCGCCGGCGCCGACGCAGCCGACGCGGTCCTGCTGTCGGGTGCGTCCATCTCCGTGGAACGCCGGCTGGGCCGCACCGAGAAATTGGAGCGGTCGGAGGCGCGGGACTTCGGCCTGCGGGTGTTCGTCGGCGGGCGGTCGGCGATCGTGTCGTCCTCCGCGGCTGACCCAGCCGGGTTCGCGGCGCTGGCGGAGCGCGCCGTGGCGATGGCGAGGGTGGTGCCGGAGGACCCCTACGGCGGATTGTCCGAGCAGGCGACGGCACCGCAGCCAGTGGCGCTCGACATCGATGACCCGGCTGAGCCCGACGCGGCGGCGCTGGTTGCCCGCGCGTCCATGGCGGAGGAGGCTGCCCTGGCCGTTGCCGGAGTGACAAACTCCGAGGGGGCGGATGCGTCGTATAGTCGGCGGGACGTGGCGCTGGTGACGTCGGCCGGGTTCGCCGGGCAGTATTCGCGCACTTCGCATTCGGTGTCCGCGGTGGCGCTGGCCGGAGCCGGGACGGACATGCAGCGGGACTACGACGTGTCGTCGGCGGTGCATCTGGCGGACCTGGAGGACGCGGCGGCCATTGGCCACAGGGCCGGGACATGGGCGGTGGCGCGGCTGAACCCGCAGCGCCCACGCACGGCGAAGCTGCCCATCGTGTACGACCCGCGCGTGTCCGGCAGCCTGCTGAACCATCTGATGGCTGCGATCAACGGCGCGGCCATCGTGCGCGGCACCAGCTTTCTCAAGGACATGCTGGGCCAGGCCGTCTTTGCCTCTGGCATCCAGGTGCACGACGACCCGCGCCGGCTGCGTGGCCTGCGGTCGAAGCCGTTCGACGCCGAGGGCGTGCCGACCGCCGCCCGCGCCATCGTGCGGGACGGCGTGCTGACGACATGGCTGCTGGACAGCCGCAGTGCCCGGCAACTGGGCCTGCCGTCCACCGGGCATGCGGTGCGCGGCACCAACGCGCCGCCGTCGCCGTCGCCGACCAACCTGTTTATGGCACCGGGTGCGCTGTCGCCCGCCGCGCTGATGATGGACATACGGGAGGGGCTGTATGTGACGGAGCTGATCGGCATGGGGGTGAACGGCATCACCGGCGACTACAGCCGGGGCGCGGCCGGGTTCATGATCCGCAACGGCGTGCTGGCGGAGCCGGTGGCGGAGATCACCATCGCCGGGTCGCTGCCGGCGATGTTCCGGGAGCTGGTGCCGGCGAATGACTTGGTGCTGCGGCGCGGGACCGACGCGCCGACCGTGCGGATTGATGGGATGACGCTGGCGGGGGCTTAGGGCTGGTGCGGGATAAACCTTGGGTTGCAGTCGGTGGGAGCCAATGCTTAACTGGATGCTTGCCTTCTAGACATTACAGTAAAAGAAATAATCGATGTCGGACTGCTCGTGGCCTCCCGCCAGTCCGATAATGTCCATTGTGGAAACTGCCTGGATTTGTTAAGAATAAACATGTTTTAGGCCTCACTCATCCTCTCATTTCATTTCGGCAAGTTTAGGGATGAACACGCCGGCTTTTGACACGGCTTCGGCGAAGTTTTCCATCAGCGGCGCGAGCCTGTGCTCTGGCATGTTGGGGATGAGGTCGTAGAGCATGCAGCCTTGCCGAAACAGCGCGTGGGTGCGGGTTTTGCTCGTGTTGGACTTCAGCAGCCGGTCCATGCCGAGGCTTTCGCCAACAGCGCCCAGCAGGGTGAGCAGCGCAGTGGCGAACGCGCTGACCAGCAGCAGCCGGTCGCGCCGCGTGGGCTCGCCGATACGGGTGGACGACAGCCCCATGCCGAACCGCAGGTCCTTGGTGTCGCGGAACGCCGGCTCGATCGTCCAGCGCTTGGCATAGTGGTTGACCAGCACGGCGGCCGTCGCCTCGGGGTCACTCGCGGCCAGGCACCACGGCTCCTTCATGCCTTTGGCATGGACGCACACCACGGCCCCCACCTGCTGGCCCTTTGCCGTCACCCGGGCGCGGCACAGCTTACGGGCGCGGCCGCCTTTGCCCACCCATTCGGCCGCCGGCTTCGTCTCGCCATCCTCGGCGGCAACATGGATGTTGCCACGAAAACGGATGACGTAGCCAAACCCCAGTTCGCCCAGGAAGGCGAACAGCTTCTGATCGCCGAAGCCGCGGTCGGCCAGGATCGTCACCCGGCATCCAGGCGGCACGAGTTCGGCCAGGCGGCGCAGACAGGCATCCTCGTAGTCGTTGCGCCGGGTCGCGATCTCCTCCTTCCAGGCCGTCAGCCACAGCAGCGCCGCCGCGCGGCCGTGGCCGGTCACCAGGCTCAGCACCAGCGTCGACTGGCCGTCATGGTCGAAATCCGTCCAGTCCATCGCAACCAAGATGTCCTCACGGCCGCTCACCTGATGCGGCACCCAACGCGCGAAGCTGTCCCACACGTCGATGCCGTTGTTGCTGAGCAGCCGGTCCACCTGCTTGCCGGATGCGAGAGCATCCAGCGGGACCGCGTGCTTGGTCACCAGACCGCGCGCCTGAGCCAAGGCCTGGCCGATCATCGCCACCGCGAGCGACGCCGCCGCCATCACCCCAAGTGTCGCGCCGGCCAAGGCGTCGACCCGTTTGGCATGCAGGTCAGGCCCATACAACTCGCCGATGAACGAACGCACCTCGCCCAAACGCCCGCCCCGCTGACCCGTCTTGCCCACGTCGATGCTCCAGCCCCAACTCAGCCAAAACCTCTACGAAACCCACGCGAACCAGGGCTAGACCAGCGACGGTAAAAATGAGGGGATTAGCCCATCTTATTCAGGGCATGGCAGGGATTCGGCGGCGGGTATCGCGTAAGCTGCTGATCGTGTTTATGAATTGGGTGTCGAAGCCATCCATTCACCCGATCATGCTGA
>JAABUP010007336.1_pt1 | contig 14900 bp, 14 predicted proteins | sample 5559201 | NCBI WGS metagenome assembly JAABUP01 (sample SAMN10711887, study PRJNA513373) | rock metagenome | isolation source: Antarctica rocks | place: Antarctica | reverse complement strand
GATTCCGGATTCTGGCCCTGCGTTCGCTAGAGCACTTCCACCTTCTCCGGATGGACGACCTCGACCTTGCGCTCGGCGATGAACCCCGCGCTCACCCGGCGCCACTCCTGGAGATGCGGGGTGGCAAAATGGGCCGTCAGCGCGTCGCGCGTCTCCCAGCGCTCGACGAAGACGAATTCGTTCGGCTCCGTGATGCTGCTGGTGAGGTCATAGGAGGCGCAGCCCTGCTCCTTGATGGTGTGCGCGATGACCGTGCGGGCGTTCTCCAGAAAATCCGCGCGCTTCTCGGGACGGATGTGAAGGGTCGCGATCACGTAGATCATGGCGGTCGATCCTCTTGGCCGGCGTTCTCGCGCGAGCCTCGGTGCCTGCCGAGTTAACGCGCGACGCGCCCGTTTCGCAACAGCGCGGCTTCGCCCATCGGCGCGCCGCTCGTTTGATCCCTGCCCGCGGGCCGCTATAGGTTCCCACTGGAATAGCTGCTTCACGTCGTTTCGCCGTCGCCCCGACGCGTGACGCAGGCGGTGAAGCCGTTATCCCCGCGGGTGCCCTAAGCAGGCTTCGCCGCCAAACGTAACGGATACGGCCGGGCAGGAGTTCATGGGTGCGGAAACGGGATGGCTCGACGGTCGTGAAACACTCCGCATCGGCGCGCCCGACTTTCGGCGCCATTGCCACGGCGGCGCTCGCAGCCGCGGCCCTGCTGGCGGTCCTCAAGCCCTTGTCGATCGCTTTGCCGGCGGCCCGCCTCGATGATTCCTGGATCGCCGTACTGGGTCAGGCCGCGACTTGGCCGGCCCGCTGGGGCGTGGACCTGCTGTTCACTTACGGGCCCGCTTCGGCGCTGGTGACGCGTTTTTACACCGACGCTTACCTCGGCACTGCCTTGCCGATCCTTGTCGCCGTCGCGATCGCCAACGGGTACTGCTTCGCCCGACTCGTCGGCGTCGGGCTTGCGGGACGGCGGAACTCCACCGTCCCCGCCGTTCTGGCGGTTGCGGCCGCAATCGTCGCGGTTGCGACCCAGGCAAACCAGGACCAGGACGGCTTCTATTTCGCCTTCTCCCTGATCGTTTACCTTCTCGACCTCGCCCGCCCATGTCGCGACCGCGCATCCCGCGCCGGCGTCGTTGCGGGCACCGTCCTGATGGGCGGACTGGCCCTGTCGAAATCGAGCTACGGTGTGCTCTCCGTCTTGCTTTTCGCCCTGGCCGATGCGCGCGCCCTCTTGGCTCGGCGGCGCTGGCCGCTCCTCACGCCCGTGTTCCTCGTCGCCAGCCTGGTCACCTTCCTGTGTTACGGCCAGCGGCTGACGGATCTGCCGGTGTTTCTCCGCGTCCAGGGCGACATCATGGCGGGTTATGCCGAAGCCATGTACCTCGTCGCCGGCCGTGGGGAAACGTTCGGCTTTCTCGCATGCTGTGCCGTCCTGGTCGGCGCCGCGGTCGCGTCCCAGCTGCGCGGCCTCGGCCGCGTCTTCGCGGTCCTGGGTGTGGCGGCCACGCTCGCGGTCGCGTTCAAAGCCGGGTTCATCCGGGCCGACGAGCATACGCAGATTGCTTGGGCGGTGCTCGGCTTGGCCGGGCTGGTGGTCGCGGCGGGGCTCGTGCTGCCGCGCTCCATCCTGGCGGCGGGAGTTCTGGGCACACTGTCGCTCGCCGTGCTCTCAATCGTGGCGCCGCTGTTCCTGCTGGCCGGATCGGGCCGGGCACCCGACCGCGCCGGGCTCGTCGAAACCTATGCCGACTGGTCGGCCGCCATGACGGCCGAAGCTTCGGGCTGGCGCCGCTTCCTCCGCGACCCCGCGGGTTTCGCGGCCGAGGCGCGGCTTGGCAAGGACGCGGCCTGGGCCGCCATCCGCGCCGCCCACCCCCTGCCGAAGCTCGCGGGCCGCGTCGACGTCATCCCGTCCGTCCAAAGCCATCTCCTGGCGAACGGGCTCGACTACCACCCGCGACCGAGCTTTCAGGATTATGCGAGCTACACGGCCGGGCTGATCGCGGCCAATGCCGCTTTCTACGCCGGGACGGACGCGCCCGATTGGGTGCTGTTCGGGATTGGTGGCTTTGACGAGCGCTATTCGAACACGAGCGAGGGCGCGTTGTGGCCCGAACTTCTGCGCCGCTACGAGCCGGTGCGGCGGGTCGGCGAGCTTTTGGCGCTGCAACGGCGCGCCCAACCCTTGCCGGAGGTTTTGGGCGACGCTCGGTTGATCGAAACTCGGCTCGGCAAGCCCATCGCGCTCGGTGCGACCGGTCCCGTCTTCACCCGGATCGCCGTCCATAAAACCCTGCTGGGGCGGCTCGCGGCGCTCCTTTTCAGGCCGCCGACCTTGAGCTTGCGGGTCAAGTTCGCGAGCGGCGAGGAAGGGACTTACCGGTTCATCCCCGCCATGGCGAAGGCGGGCTTCCTCCTTTCACCGATGATCGACGACGCGGTCAGCTTCGCCCGTCTCGGCTTCGGCGAAGGTAACGAACTCGGCGGCCATGCCGTCATCGAGGCGACGGTGGGCGGCTCGCGGGTGGCAGAACTGTTTTATGATCGCGATGTTTCGGTCGAACTGCGGCCCATGACGCTGCAAGACGTCCGACCCAGCGCCGAAGCCCGGCCTCTATACGACGAACTGGAAAGCAGCCGGCCCTGGCGCGACCTTGTGCGCCGCGTCGGGCATGGCGCAGACCTTCACGACGACCGCTTGGCGGCGAATGCACCGACCGCGCTGGCGATCCCGACCGTCGACGCCCGCCGCCTCCATCTCGGCTTCGGCATTGAGGACGATGCCTGGACGGAAGGTCGGACGCAGGGCGTGTGCTTCGCCGTGAAAGCCGGGCCGGACGCATCCGCGGCCTTATGGCGGCGCTGCCTCAACCCGCGCGACGCGCCGGCCGACCGCGGGCCGCAGAATGCGGACTTGGATCTGCCGCCAGGCCTCGCCGCGGTCACGGTCGAGACGACCTGCCCCCGGAGCTGCGACTGGGGCTGGTCTTATTGGAACGACATCAAGCCTGAAACCTGAGGGCGTCTTGCCCTCGGCCAGTTCTCGAAGGAGCCCGTCACCGGTGCCGCGCCATCCCGAACCTCCGCTCGTCCGTGATCCTGAATAATCGCGCGCCCGCCGCGGCGCAGAATGGGCTCCGCCGCGGGGCGTTGAGCTTCCGCCCGATGCGTCGCTATAGGGGGCGTCGCCGAGGGCGGGCGGTAGGGCACCCGCGCGGACCGGACGAGACGCGGGAGCGCCCCGATGCGGACGGGGCTGCGAGGCGCGCGCTTCGGCAGAACAAGGTGCGCATCGGGCGATGAGGTCTGCTCAGTCGATGGAAATGCGTGGCGCGAGGCCATGGGACGTTATCGCCACGGTGCTTTTGCTCCTAGTCGGAGTCGCGACCGTCCTGTTCACGGCGAGCTTGGTGTTTCGCTTGCACGTCCCGCTGCTGGCCTGGGACGAATGGTACATAATCTATCAATTCCAGTCTTATGCCGCTGGCACCTATGATTGGTCAGCCCTCGCCGCACAGCATAATGAGCATCGTATCTTACTTTCGAGATTATTATATTTTATAGATGAACTATATTTCGGATTAAGTGGTACTTTCACTCTCGCTGTCATCCTACTGCTGCAAAGCTGCAACGCGTTGATCCTGATTTTACTGATGTCGCGACTGGTTAAAGGATGGATACGTCGCTGCTTGCTCGCCGGGTTTGTTCTGATGATGCTGTTCACGCTGCGCCAGGAGCAAAACTTCACGAACGGCTTCCAGGTGTGCTTCGTCGGCGTTTTCACGGCTGCGGCGCTCGGCATCGTGGCTTATGTCGGGGGTCTCGAGCGATTAAAGGCCATCGGAGGGCGACCTTGGATTCGGTTCGCAATGGCGGCACTGGCATGCGCGGTATCTACCTATACGATGGCCAACGGGGTGCTGACGGGCTGCGTTCTGGCGGTTGCAGCGCTGCTGTGGCGGGCGCCGTGGTGGGTTCCGGCCGTGACGCTGGCGCTGTCGGCCGCCCTGGCATGGCTCTTCTTTCGCGATTACGTGCCCGGCGGGTCGAGCCTGCCGGTGCGCCAGGCCCTCATCGACCTCTTGCCATACTTGCACTACGTCACGGCCTATCTCGGGAACCCTCTCGGCAGCGGGGTCCGAACCACGCAGACGCTCGGCACGCTCGGGCTGCTGGCCACGGCCGCAGGCGCCTGGCGGGTCGCAACGGGACGAGAGCGGCAGCCGGCGAGCCTCGTGCTGCTCGCCATCGCGGGTTTCATCGTCGCGTCCGCGGTCGCCACCGCCTATGGCCGCATCTTACTCGGGATCGGACAAGCCTTCGAGAGCCGATACGCCACGCTCGCCGAGATATTCTGGACCGCCTTGGTGCTGTTCTGGTATCCGGTCGTGACCCGTCCTCGCGCACCCTGGTTGGGCACGGTCTGTCTGGCCGCATTCATGTCGTTGCTGGGTTTTTCGGCCATCTACTTCGAGGTTGCCGCGTGGCCCACATTGGCCGCGCGGGCAACGGCTTTTCATCACGTGTCGGACAGTATCCTGTCCGGCGTCTACGATGCCGAGGCCGCCAGCTACGAGAACATCACCCCCGACGAAGTCCGCCTGTTCTTGCCTTTCCTTCGCGAACATCGCCTGTCTCTATTCGCGGGGAGGGCGGCCGAGTCCCTCGGCCGGAACATCGCCGCGCTTGGGCCCATCGCGCCATCCGGAACGTGTCGTGGGAGCGTGAGGGCCGAAGCAGACCCATCCCTGGGACAGGCCGGCGTGCGGCTGTCCGGTGACGCCTGGGAGGAAACGACGAACAAGTATCTGCGACGGATCGTCATTGTGGCGGGGTCGGGCGCCGTCGTCGGCTTCGGCTCGGGCGCGCTGCCAGGCGAAGCGGCACGGGACTGGACGGGCTATGCCACGGGCGACGTCGGGCAAACGCTCGACGCCTATGCCCAGCTCGCGAATGGCACTTCCTGTGAACTCAGCAGGACGGACGTGAAGGCTTCGGGTAGCGAGTAGCGCCGCAGGGGCTCTTCCCGAAAGGGCGCCTCTTCGATGCCGGCCCACGGAACAGCGTCGAGCAACCGTCCTACCTGCTTTGGACCCCTTGGCTCATGTCAAATGCTTCGGTCGAACGGTGCCGCTTGTTCTGAGAAGGGTCGATGCAAGAGCCACGCTCGTCGTCGAGCTGAGCAAACTTCTTGAGCAGCACTGCAACCCGTGCGGGCGCAAATGCGTCGTCGAACGTCAGGTCCATCATCGCCTCACACCGCGAATCAAAACCAACCCAATCACGCCTCGCCCCGAACACCACGCAGCCCTCATAACGCGTTGTCCCGACATCCCAGCCGTGGTGGGGGACCATGAGCAGACCTTGCAGGAGTCCGCTTGGGCAAGTACGATCTTGTCGACGAGCGTTGAGGATTTCAGCGCGGTCGCAACAACACGAACTTCTGCTCGTCCGTGATCCTGAAGTAGTCACCCGGGCCGCCTCCGCGCAGGATCGGCTCGGCCGCCGCGGTCCCATAGACGCCGTCCTTCAGCATGGCCCTATCGATATGGACTGCCACGACCTCGCCGAACATCATCCAACTGTCGATCGCAGTGCCGTCCGCCGTCTGCAGCCGAAGCATCTGGGTGAGCTTGCACTCGAATGACACCGGGCTCTCGCCGACGCGCGGAGCCTTGATGTGCCGCGAGGGCGCCGGTGTGAGTCCGCCGAGTTCGAATTCGTCGACCTCCGGCCCGACGGCCGCGCAGGATGCGTTCATGGCTTCGGCGAGCGGCAGCGTGGCGAGATTCCAGCCGAACTCGCCCGTCGCCTCGACATTGCGGACGCTATCCTTGTAGCCGATCGAGCAGAAGCCGACGATCGGCGGCTTGTAGTTGAAGCCGTTGAAGAAGCTGTAGGGCGCGAGGTTGCGCCGGCCGTCGCGGTCGACGGTCGAGATCCAACCGATTGGCCGCGGCCCGACGATGGAATTGAAAGGATCATGCGCGAGCCCATGACCTTTCGCGGGTTCGTAGACATGAAAATCCCTGCTCAATGTTGCACCTTCGGGCTGGCGGACGCGAAGCGTTCGCGTGGCGTAGCATTGGAGTCGCGTGACCGCTACAGCACGTCGCGAGAGAGCGTGCGACGCCGAATGGACGCCCGATCCTGGGCGGCATAAGGACGCGAGGGCTGCTAGATGTCGGCCATGCTGTTCGACCTACCGAGCGACGACCGCCTCTACGCCGCGCTTCTCTCGCGGGATCCCGCCTACGACGGGCGGGCCTATGTCGGGGTCACGAGCACCGGCGTGTTCTGCCGCCTCACATGCCCGGCGCGGAAGCCGAGGCGCGAGAACACCGTTTTCTTCGAGGCCGTCGGCGGCGCGATGGCGGCGGGGTTCAGGCCGTGCCAGAGGTGCCGGCCGCTCGCCCAGGCCGGCGAGCGGGAGCCGCTGGTCGCCCGCCTCGTCGATCTCCTCGACCGCGACGCGGACAGACGGTGGTCCGAGCAGGACCTCGTCGTGCGCGGGTTCGACCCCTCGACGGTTCGGCGAGCGTTCAGGCGGCACTTCGGCGTGACGTTCCTCGATATGGCGAGGCTTCGCCGGCTGGGCCGCGGCATGGATCGGCTCGCATCCGACGCCGAGGTCGTCGAGGCACAGCTCGACGCGGGGTTCGAGTCCGCGAGCGGTTTTCGGGCCGCCTTCACCCGGCTCGTCGGCCATCCGCCGGGCGGTGCCCGCGGGCGCGAGGTGCTCAAGGCCGATTGGATCGACACGCCCATCGGAGCCATGATGGCGGTCGCGGATCGACAGGCCCTCCACCTGCTGGAGTTCCTCGACCGCCGCGCCCTGCCGGGCGAGATGAAATCGCTCCAGGCAGGCCTGTGCTCGGCCGTCGGGATCGGACGCGTTGCGCCGATCGACCAGATCGAACGGGAGCTCGCGGCCTTCTTCGCCGGAACCTCGGCGCGCTTCGCGACGCCCCTGGTCCGGTCGGGATCGGCCTTCACGGTTCGCGTCTGGGACGCCCTGCGGGCCATCCCATTCGGGGAGACCCGCAGCTACGCGGCCATCGCGCGCGACATCGGGCAGGCGTCGGCCGTCCGTGCGGTCGCGCGGGCCAATGGAGCCAATCGAATCGCGATCGCTATCCCGTGCCATCGCGTGATCGGCTCGGACGGGGCTTTGACGGGATATAGCGGCGGCTTGTGGCGCAAGCGCTGGCTGATCGCGCACGAGTGCCGCGTGGCGCGGCAAGGCCCGACATCAGGGATGGAATGAAACCATGGACCGACAGATCGACCAAGCCCGCCGGTTCGCGGCACTCCACGTCAAGGGCGAACCCTTGGTCCTGTACAACGCTTGGGACGCGGGCAGCGCCGCGGCGGTCGCGGCGGCGGGCGCGAAAGCGATCGCGACCGGAAGCTGGTCGCTCGCTGCCGCGCAGGGTTATGCCGATGGGGAAGTCATCCCGCTCGAGACCCTGGACCGGATCGTCCGCCGCATCACGGTGTCGGTGGACCTGCCCGTATCGGTCGACGTCGAGGGCGGCTACGCGCCCGAGCCCGACGCAACGGCGGCCAACGTCGGGCGCATAGTCGCGGCGGGCGCCGTCGGCATCAATTTCGAGGACGGGATCATCGGCGCCCCGGGCCAGGCCCTGCACGGCATCGCGTCGCAATGCGCACGGATCCGCGCCATCCGGCGCATCGCCGACCAGCACGGCATCCCGCTCTTCATCAACGCCAGGATCGACCTGTTCCTCCAGGCCGTGAACCTGGAAGATCACGGCGCCCACCTGAATGAAACCCTGGAGCGCGCCGCAGCCTACGCCGAAGCGGGTGCGAGCGGCTTCTTCGTTCCCGGCCTCGCGGCGGAACACTTGATCGAGAGGATCTGTGCTGTGTCGCGGCTGCCCGTGAACGTCATGATGAGGGCCGGCGTGCCCCAGCTCTCGCGCCTGGCGGAACTCGGCGTGTCACGCGTCAGCTACGGTCCGGCCCCCTATCGCGCCGCGATGGCTTGGCTGACCGAGCAGGCGAGCGCCGCTATGCGGCGCGATCCCCGGTGAAGCCGATCCGAAGACGCCTTCGCGGGGTCGCGGAGCCTCGGTCAGCGCCGGTAGCGGCGGTCGACCGAACGGACCGCATCGGCCGGGAGCGCCAGGCGGGCGGCGATGAAACTGGCGAAGAGCCGCGCGACGGGTTCGCGCGTGTCGATGGCCGCGACGGCGGCCGCGTAGGCATAGGGCGCGAGATCGCTATCGCGGATCGCCTGGATCAGGACGCTCAGCGGCAGCGGTGCCTCGAGCGCCTCGCGGTAGAGCGCGACCGCTTCCGGTTTCGCCCCGACGTCGCCGAGCCAACGCTCGGCCATGCGGCGCGCGGTATCGTCGGCCGAAGACGCGTTCAACACCGCCACGGCGGTGAAGCGCATCAGAAGGTCGACATCCTCGGCCCCGAGCCGCCCGAGCCGGAACGTGAGCGGCACCAGCACCTGGTGCCGGTTCTGCAGCCACCCGTCGAGCACCTTCTGGGACAGGCTGCGGTCGAGGATCTCCTGCGGCAGGCCCAGGCGCCGGTCGCGCCGGCTGCCCCCGCCGTCGATCTCGCCCAGATCGAGTCCCGGCACAGGTTCGAGCGCCGGGGCCTCGCCGTCGCGGTCGAGCCGGCCTTCCAGCATACGCATCAGCGGTGCGAAGATGCCGCGCTTCGTCTTTGCCTCGCGTGAGGGTTCGGAGGCTCGGGCGTGGTCGGGAACCGATCCGTGACCCGGCACGGGCTTCAGCTCCGGGCCGGGACGACCTGGCCCCCCAGGGCCTCGATCTGGGCCAGGAGCCGCGAGAAGTCGACGGGCTTCGGATGGTAGTCGTTGCAGCCCGCCGCGATCGCCTTCTCGCGGTCGCCCGACATGGCGTGAGCCGTGAGTGCGATGATCGGGATGTGGGCGGTCTTGGCCTCTGCCTTGATCATGCTGGCGGCGGTCCAGCCGTCGATGATGGGCAGGTTCATATCGAGCAGGATGACGTCGGGCGATTCGGAGCCTGCCTTGTCGACGCCCTCCTGGCCATCCGCCGCGAGGACGACCTCGAACCCACGCCGTCGCAGCCGCCGCGACAGGAAATCCCAGATCTCTTCATGGTCCTCGACAAGCAATATACGCATGCAATCCCCTCCGAAAATGCTTATCGATCGACCTCGGGCAAAAGATCCCGTGAAACTTGCATCATTCTCGGCAGGCCGAGGCGGCCCGTGGCCGAGGACGCATTCGATATGCCGGTCGAGGCCGGCATCTTCTCAGCTGTAGCATCCTCGGCGGTCAAGACCACCACCGGCACGGGACCGCCGTTCCGGCGGCACAGACGAGGGGGTCCAGACGCCATATGGATGGCCCGATCCTGGATGGAAGCTCGGAAGCCACTATAACGTCCGGAGCACGTCAGCGGCATCACGACCTGGGCCGGTCCGGGATAGGTTCGGGAGATCATCGGCCGTTCAGGCGGCCGGACGCAGCGCCCGCGGGGATTCAGCATGACACTCGACCAAGCGCTGGCTTTCGGGCTCATCATCGCAACGATCGGCATGTTCGTATGGGGCCGCCTGCCCTACGACCTCGTGGCCCTGACGGCGCTCCTGATAGGCGTCGCCACCGGGATCGTGCCCGAGAAGCACGCCTTCGAGGGTTTCTCGGACGAGATCATCATCATCATCGCGGCGGCCCTCGTGGTGAGCGCCTGCATCGCCCGCTCGGGCGTGATCGAGGCCATCATGCGGCCGATCTTGCCGCGGCTGCGCACCGCGGCTGTCCAGGCACCGGTGCTGGCGGGCTGCGTGCTGCTCCTGTCCATGGTGACCAAGAACGTCGGCGCGCTCGCCATCTTCATGCCGATCGCTCTGCAACTGGCGCGTCGTCACAAGGTGTCGCCCTCGTCGCTGCTGATGCCCATGGCGGCGGCCTCGCTCACCGGCGGCGTCGTGACGCTGGTCGGGACGTCGCCCAATATCATCATTGCCAAGGTCCGGGCCGACATGTTCGGCAAGCCCTTCACCATGTTCGACTTCACGCCCGTGGGCCTCAGCATTGCGGCGCTGACCATCGCGTTCCTGTCCGTCGGCTGGCGGCTGCTGCCGAAACGCCGGGCCGCCTCCTCGATGGATGCCGCTTTCACGATCGAAAGCTACACGGCCGAAGCCGTGCTGGGCGCCCAGTCGCCGGCCGTGGGCAGCACCGTGGCCGAACTCGAGGCCATGCAGGAGGGCGACGTATCGGTGGCCGGCATCGTGCGCGAGCGCTTCCGCCGCTACGCCCCGACGCCGGAGTCGCGCCTCCACGCCCATGACGTCCTGCTGCTGCGCGGCGAGCCCGAGAACCTGGAACAACTGATCGCCCAGGCCCGGCTCGACCTCGCCACCGGCAGCAAGGCCGAAAAAGGTCAGGTGTCGGTGGTAGAGGGCGTGGTCACGGAGAACTCTCCCCTGATCGGCCGCACACCGAGCCAGATGGCGCTGCAGGCGCGGCACGGATTGGGACTCGTGGCCTTGAGCCGACGCGGCCAGGCGATCCTGCAGCGGCTGTCGACCGTTCGGTTCCGCCTCGGCGACGTGGTGGTGCTGCGCTCGACGTCGCCGAGCCTGCCCGAGACGCTCGGGGAACTGCACGTGCTGCCCCTGGCCGAGCGCTCGATCACGCTCGGCGTCAGTCACCGCGGCTGGACGCCCCTCGCCGTGCTGGCTGCCGCAATGGGGCTCGTGGCGTTCCACCTCGTGGGCGTCGCGGTGGCGTTCTTCGGCGCCGCCGTGGTTCTGCTGCTGCTGCGGACCATGACGATGAACGAGGCCTACAGGACCGTGGAATGGCATATCCTGTTCCTGCTCGGAGCCCTGATCCCCCTCAGCCACGCGGTGCGCGACACCGGCGGCACGGAGCTTCTGGCGCGGGGGCTGGGCACGGCCGTGCAGGGGCTGGGGCCGACCGCGACATTGGCGGTCGTCATGGTGATCGCCATGGTGGTGACGCCCTTCTTCCACAACGCCCCGACCACCTTGGTGATGGGGCCGATCGCGGGCAGCCTGGCGGTCAAGCTCGGCCTCAATCCGGATCCGTTCCTGCTGGCGGTGGCGCTCGGCGCCGGTTGCGACTTCCTGACCCCGATCGGCCATCAGTGCAACACGCTGGTGCTCGGCCCTGGCGGCTACCGGTTCAGCGACTACGCCAGGCTGGGACTGCCGCTCTCCATCATGGTGGTGGCGGCGGGCGTGCCGCTGCTGACCTTCTTCTGGCCGATGACCGGCCACGGGCCTTGAGGTTGCGGTGCCGCAATCGCTCGCCGCATGGCCGGCCTGATCGTCGGCGCGGTGCCGTTCTGGGCGAGCGGGCGCGGCGCAATTCACCCTTTCGATAACGGCCCGCCAGCTTTCCCTCGAATTGTTGAGTGTTTCGATGTCCCGACCCGTCCCCGGCCGACGAGACGGCGCCGCAAGCTCTCCGCAAGGCCGGGCCTGCAATCTGTCGGGCGTCCGGGGCGGGCCTTCGACCCCACGCGCCGAGGTCCTTCCCGTGTCGATCGCGCCTCCGTCAGACATCATCCTCGACGTCGCCCAGGCGGCGGACCCGCAACGGCTCCAGGCCGCGACCTCGAAGCTCAATGGCATGGTGGCGGCCGCGGGCGGTGCCGCCTCCATGGCCCGTCCCGACGATTTCGCGGCGATCCTGGCCGGCGCCGCCGGGACTAGGCCCGCAGGGTCGAAGAGCTTGGCGGGTTCGACACTGTTTCCGATGGCGGCCGGCACTCTCCCGCCGGAGAGTTCGCCCTACCGCAAGTTCGAGGCCGTGCTGCTGCAGACCTTCATCCAGGAGATGCTGCCGAAGGACGAGCACCTGTTCGGTGACGCCGCCTCGGCCGACATCTGCCGCTCCATGCTGGCCGAGCAACTCGCGACGCAACTGTCCAAGACCGGCAGGATCGGCATCGCCAAGATGATCGAGAAGGCGCATGGCCCGACCGGCGCCATGACACAGGCGGCACCGCATGCCGCACCGGCTGCACCGCAGGCCGCACTGGCGGCACCGCAGGCCGCACTGGCGGCACCGCACAGCGAGGCCGTGCCGTCGGGTCCGGCCGCCGTCGACCCGGTTCCGCTCGACGCCGCCGAGCTCGGCTGACCTCTACCGCCAGCCCCGGTCCAGCAATGTCACGCAAGCTGCGACATACCCGAGCAGGCGCCCCGGCCTGTCCGCCACGATGAGGTTCGATCGATGAGCAAGGGTCAAGGGCAGGCGCTCGGCAGCATCTTCGGGACGTCAGGCAGTCGCGCCGGCAACCTGGGTGCCACCGTCACGCCCGCCGCCCGAGCCGCACCGTCCACCGCGTCTGCGTTTTTCGGCATCGTGGACCGGCTCGAAGCCGTGATCGACGCCGAAACGGAAGCGCTCAGCCGCAACATCCCGGCCGACATGACGGAGCTCGGCAACCGCAAGCGCCAGGGCCTCCTGGAATTGACCCGCACGCTGCGGGCTGCGGCAGCCGCCGGCCCGAAGGCCGAGATCCAGGACCGCCTGGGCCGCTTCGCCTTCACGCTCGAGCGCAACCGCGCCGTCCTCGGCACGCAGCTCCACGCCGTGCGCGAGATCGCCGACATCATCGCCCAGACCATCAAGGAGGCCGAATCGGACGGGACCTACTCGCTGCTGGTGGGCCGGTCTTGAAACTGCTGCTGGTCGGGCTCTGGGTGACGCTGGTGGCCCTCGGCGCGGCCTACGGCGCGTCGCGCTACGCTTCGGAACCCGGCGCCCAGACAGCGTCCGCGAGCGCGGTGGTGCTGCAGTCCCAGAAGACCCGCGTCATCAATGTCCCGGTGGTGGCGGACGGTCTCGTGCGGGGCTTCGTCGCGGTGCAGTTCGTCTTCACCATGGACGCCAATGCCCTCAAGGCCCTGCCGGTGCCGGCCGACGTCTACCTGCTCGACGAGGCCTTCCGCGACATCTATTCTGATACCAGCCTCGATCCGCACCACGTCGAGAGATACGATCTGCAGAAGCTCACGTCCCGCATCGTGCAGAACACCAACGAGCGTCTCGGGGCGCCGCTGATCAAGGATGTGCTGATCGAGAACTTCAACTACATCGACAAGGACACCGACAGGACCTGACGGCGGCGTTAACGCGCGCCGTCGGGGCAGCGTCGCGCGGCAGCATCATGGGCGGGAAACCGTGGTGCCGCGCTTTACAAGGGCGTCGTCGCCACCGCACTAGTCCGCTCATCGTTCGATCGTCGAACGGCGGACAGGCTATCGATGTCGGGATTTGCTTCACCGGGCGGCGGCAGGGCGTCGAGGAACCGCCTCGTCGGCTTCGGGCTGGCGCTGGTCGTCCTGGGCTGGGTGGTCCTGGTGGCCGACCTGACGCTGAGCGATTCCGTGCTCAAGGAGGGCAGCCTCGTCGCGGTCCTGTCGCTCAAGGCTGACATCATCACTCTGGCCCAGACCCTGGTGATCACCGGTCTCGGCCTCGCCATCGTGGGGGCGTTGCGCGACGGCTTCGGGGCGCTGAACCGCTTCTTCGATGCCGTGCTGCAACGCTCGTCGACGCCCCGTCCTGCCCCCATGCCGGATCCGCCCACGGCCGACGTCGAGCACGGCGACCTCACCGCGGTGACCCCCGGCGGCGACCGCATCCTGTCGCCGGCGCCCCACCGTGACCGGAACTACGTGGTCCTGCCGGACGGCTCGGTCGAGGTCGAGACCTTGCTGGGCACCCGCATCTTCGCCACTCTGGACGAGGCCCGCGACTTCATCCGGTAAGGGCACCCACGGGAACAACCGCGTCAGAACTCATGGCGCTCGGAGCGGCCATACTGCAACCGAAGCGGGAGTGCCGTGGGAACCACAAGCGGTTCAGGGACAGCCACCCTCGACGGGCGACGCGCGCGGCAGCCGCATCACCTCGGCGGCCGCCAGGAACAGGTGATAGGGCGTCGTCCCCGGCAGGACGGTTGCGGCGGGCTGTCCGTCGGACGTGAGCCACTCGGTCCAACCGCGATGCGGCAGGCCCTGTCGCGCCGGGTGCAAGAAGTCCTCGAACAGGTGTTCGACCAGTCGCGCCACATCGGCCGACCCGGGTTCGGAGACGTCAGGACCCGGTGTCCTTGGATCACCGAGACTGCGGGCGACCCCGGCCTTGATGGCTTCCGTCACCGGCCAGATCCGTCTCGTCCTCGAGATCGGGTGGCCGGTGCGGTCGACCTCGTCGTGGATTCCTCCGGCCGCATCGAAGCCGTTCTGAGTCGCGAAGGCGAAAAGGCGGTCGGCCATCGCGAGACCCTGGTCCGGGCCGGCGCCTGTCTCCGCAATCATCGCCGGTCCCCGGGACGAGCGCGAGAGCGCTTCATGCCGGTGGAGGAGCCAGACCCATTCGTAATGGTGCCCGGGCTCGACGATCGAACCCTTCCCGGGGTCCGGCCGCCAATCATCGGTGAAGAACTCGCCGAGCGTGCCCGTCTCCGGGTCGAAGAACCGGGTCCGCAACAACGTCAGCAGCGGAGCGGCTTCGTCCAGCCACCGGCTCTCACCAGTGGCCTCGTAGAGATCGAGCAAGGCCTCGAAGAGGTGCATGTGCGGGTTCTGCCGCCTCACGCGCGAGACGGGGTGCCAGTCCTCGAGGGCGTATTCGAGAAAGCCGCCGTGTGGGGAGGCCATGCGGGACTTGAGGACATCCAGTGTCGAGGCGGCGAGTTCGAGGGCGCGGGGGGCGCGGAACGCACGATGGGTCCAGGCCAGCGCCATCAGCACGAAGGCGTGGCCGTAGAGGTCCTTGCCCCGATCCTCGGCGACGCCATCCGCCGTCGCCCGGAAGAACCAGCCGCCGTTCCGGTCGTCCCGGTAGGCGCGGCACAGGAAGTCGTAGCCGGCCTCGGCCGCCG
>JAABUP010007335.1_pt1 | contig 14901 bp, 16 predicted proteins | sample 5559201 | NCBI WGS metagenome assembly JAABUP01 (sample SAMN10711887, study PRJNA513373) | rock metagenome | isolation source: Antarctica rocks | place: Antarctica | reverse complement strand
TGTGAACCAAATGCATGTGGTGGTTTCCTTAGGGAATGCTTTGCATGTAGGAAGCAAATCTTGTCTGTATGAATTCACTGAACTGAACTTCTTGTCTGTTGGGTCCCAGTTGCCCCCCAAAACATTAAATTTATTGATTGATTGATTGATTGATTGATTGATTGATTGATTGATTGATTGATTGATTGATTGATTGATTGATTGATTGATTCATTGATTCATTGATTCATTGATTGATTGATTGATTTATTGATTGATTGATTGATTGTCTAATGTTCATGATGCAGAATTGGGTGTACAAACAGCACATTGAGTGTCTATTGCAAAGTAGTTGACTGAAGGTGGGACCTGGTTTTGGTGGCACATGCTTACCCAGAGTCTCAGCATCTCTCTGTAAGCGTGCGCTGTATGGCTGTACTCAACCGCGACCTCAAAGACAATGCGCCCACCTTTGGTCAGCCTAGTGCGGTACACCTCCAAGCCCCTGCATACCAGCAATCACCGTCTGCTTGGGCGCTGATGCTCTGAACAGGTTGCATGTGATGTCACAGGACAGGTGACAGGGCCTGCTCGATTGGTTATGTTGCTACAAAGGCATGACCGGCTGCCAAACCCCATACTAGGGCCAATATGCATGCACAGCTACAGACCATGCAGCATTTAAGCATGTGATACATGATGCAGATGTTTGTAAAGAATTGCAGACATTGCATATGCCCTGCCTACCTGACATCACCTAACCGCCGCTCTGTGTTGCCATCCACCTCCCATTGACCCTGACCTATGCGCTGTAGCACCTTGATCACCTTTTCCCTGCACCAAGCATACAGCCACAACATTTGCCCAATAACCCAGCTCGCATTCGTTGTGGCTGATCGTTACAATGCAATTTGTTGGGTGTTGCACTGTACTGGTCCTCACCTGAAGGGGCGGTCCATTCTTGCCCATTCTTGGCGTGCATCTTTGTTGATGATGAATTCCCAGGGCAGACCTTCCAAGCTGTCCTCGTCTATGGGCATAGGTCCCCTGTCTTCCGGGCTCAAGCCCTGCTGCTGAGCAGGAAGGGCATCCTTGACTGGAAGCTCAGTGGGCAGATCGTCCAGCAGAGGGTTCACGCCATCATACTCTGCTCCTGGCTTGACCTGCGCACAGAGTCAACAAGGTATCAGTGGTCTCACCCCTGAATCGAGCTGAAGACAGCTAATGCGGTGTGTGCCAGTTACTGCACTGCTGCGCTGCCCAGCTATTTGCCTTGACAGCTTTGATGTCTGAAACATGGCTGGATAGCTGTCCTCACACAAACAGGGCGACAAGAAACAGCCATTTTGGGACACCGTCAGCTCTCAGGTGACGCATGGTGTTGCATTGCCAGCTGGACACATACTACCTTCTCAGGAGAGGGAAGCTCCATCTGCTTGGCCTTGGCAGCTGCAGCAGCTGCGGCCTCAGCTGCCTCAGCAGCTTTTAGGTTGCCGGGCAGAGCTTCCAACAGTGAGGCAATGCGGCGCTGCCTCTTCTCCATGGACTGTTCTGCCATTGCCAACAGCAACGGGTTGCTTTTCTCTGCCTCATCTGCATATGGGGTACAGTCATGAACTGTTGCTATGCCAACCATGCCAAACTCTGACAAAGTCTGGTGGACAATATGTATAGACAATTTCAAGCTGTCGTGCCTGAAAGATGCTGTTTTGAGTAAGAGCTGCAGTGATGTGTGGGCTGCAGCAACTCAGAATGTTTGACACGGGACGTAGATGCAAATGCTGTCAACACTGTTCAATGACCCACAGTGCAAGAGCCTGTAACAATCTAGCCCACACAACATGAAGCACTGTCATTTGCTGGCTTACCATCTGATGGATTCCCATGCAAGTCCTGATGTGCTTCCAGCTGTTTATCAGACCCATCCTTGCCAGCAGCGGCCTTGACCTCCTTCTCGAGTGCCTGCAAGGTGCGACAATACACTACAAGTAAAGTTTGGCATTCACCACCTCAAAGGCATGGCATTGCAACGATGACCGATGATTTGCAGCATGAGCATGCTCATCGCAATCAGGAGCCACGTTGGCAGACAGGACGATCTATTGCATATGGAACAATAAGGATAGAGGCTTGTCTGCTCAGGTTTTGAACATACCACAAACCATTCCCTGAGCTTCTTCTTGTGCTTGATTGTGTCGAGTGGCGTCTGCTTGGCCGAGCTGTAGTTGGCTACCTGCGCAGCAGTACAGCTGCTCACCACCACAACAATGGCGGCCGACAGTCAATGATGTGTGTCAGTCTATCAGTCATCAGATGTGTTGCTCAGACACCCATGTCAGTAACATTGTGTATTTGTACAGCTTGGTGCACACATGACAGCAGCTGACGCTGTGGACACTGAGCTACGGGATTGTTTCACAAGACCAGCTCTGGCATGTGCATCAGAGCACTGTGGCACACTGCCCTTACACACATGACAGTGATCAGAAAGATTGATAGCCTGCCATTTTGCTATGCAAAAAGATGATGCAGCATACCTGGGATAGGGTTGGGGCAGCAGAAAGCAGCACCAAGGCTATCTTGTGACGCTCCTCCTCATCCTGCATCAAACATTGTAGGTTGATGGTACAGTCAAACCTGCAGCATGTGCCCATTAGCAGTAGGATGCTGACCTGCTGCAAGGCAAACAAGGACAAGGCACGGGTGGCATACACTGGAAGAACGAAGTAGCTGTTGACCAGACACACATTCAAAGACCCAGGTTTTGCTTGCCTTGAGCTTGACGGCCATGTGAAGAGGTGTATTTCCTGCTGCATCCTGCGCTGCCAGCTGGACACCAAGGTCTATCAGTTTCCTCACCACATCTGCCCTCCCTGCTTTTGCCGCCTGCAGACATGCCACCATGTGCACCTGTGTCTGAATGCTTGGCATGTAGCAGCAACAGCCCCAGCGCTGTGCGGCCGGTGCATGTCAGCAGCTAGACGTGTGTCCAGTACATGACTGTTAGCACTGAGACTGCCAAATTCATCAAAGGATGCTCCACTCATGCCTGTCATATGTTGATCAGATGTCGTGACATCACATCACCCCTCAAGCTGGAACACCTCATCAGGCAATCATGGCCGCTTTTTGAACCTGCTGCCATTCTTGCAGCAGGACATATGCAAAAGCTGTCGTTCTTGCTGGAACAACAGTGCATGAGCAAACATCCAGCAGGCACTGTCCATTTGTGACATGCAGTAATACCTCATGAATGACGTAGGTCTTCAGAATGGGGTGCTGAGTGTTGAGGGCGGTGCCAACAGCCTTCATCAGAGTGACCAGCAGCTCCAAAGGTGCATCTGCCACAATACCATGCAGAAAGCATTCTGAGCAGCTCAGCTTCAGATCTGGACCCATCACCAGCATCTTCAACAGGCTCAAGCTCTTGGCATCTATGGTCAGTTGCACCAGCTTCCTCTGCTGACCCTTACTCTGCATACACAAAAATGACAAGGCCTGGTCCAGCTGGTGACTGTGTATATTTACATACCATGTACACCATAGGAGCACTGTGCTGGAAGTTTGCTGGGTCAGCCTCAAGCAAGAGACGAAGACTACTCAAGCAATCCTGTTATTTCAGCATTGAGCTTTGGGCAGCTAGGAAATGAAGTCTGAAGTTATTGCAAATGACAGCACAGAATATGTTGCAGGAAGTGACAATATACCAACAATCACGGCTGCAAGGCAGAACCATAGCAGGCGCTCAATGTTACCAAATAACAGCATGCACGGCACCTGGATTGGCTGCTCACCTGAGCGAACCTGGTTATAGTGACATCTTGATGGTCAAGCATCCACTCCAGAATTGTTTCCTGGTCATCAGGGTGCATGCCTGAGTGAACTGCTTTGGCTGTCTTGGACATGCTCCATGTGTTCAGGACAGCATCCAGCATCGATGCTGACATCTTCCGGACGCTGAAGCTCCTGCTTTCACTTGCCACCATCAAGATGCCGTCTGTTGCATCAGCCTATGCATCCTGACTGTCTTCCTTCAGAAACCAAACAACCTGTTGTGAGGTGTGCATTCTCACACTAGCAACAAGAAACAAGACAGGTCAGGGTGCCATTACTCTGTTGGGAGTGCAACATATAAAGCGAGCAAATACAGGACACTCAGTAAGTGGTGTAAAGCACAGACGAAACAGCGTCCACTGTGTAGCAGCACAATATCACCGCAAGGCAGAGTTCAGCTTAGGATGCACCTTGTAGAAAGGTGCAAAAAGGATCATTGCGTGGCATGAGAAGAGATTTGCACCTGAGCTGCTTCAATCAACAAGAGCAGTGGAGATGCGACTCTTTCTGTGTCAACTGTGTAAGATGGGCAGTCCGTCACATCTATGCCGTTGTCCACAAAGAAGAAGGCAATCTTGAACAGCGAGCGCAAGACTGCCTGGTACAAAAGAGCAGGCCCTAGCTCTGGAAATATCTGCATAGAAATCCATAAGTCCCCTCATGAAGTGGCATGCAAAAACGTTGGAGCCAGCACAGCAAACAATGATTTGCAGCACTTGGCTCCGAATCAAAATGCATGAGCCACACTAGGTGCAGAGAATGCATGCCATGAGAAGTGCAATCATTCACATGTAAGCAGCTTGGCATCAACTGCAGGGAGCAAAAAACAACCAATGACAAAAAGCAGCACTGACCTTCTTCTCAGCAGCTAGCAAGTCTGCTTTTGCAGCAAGAGCTTTAGGCACTGCCCTGGCAATTGCAGCTTTCTGTAACATCTGCCTGATGAGGTTGAGGCCGCCTTGTTGAAGGGACCTGTTACCTGCATATGACACATGCGGTATGTTTGCCATTGTGCACCACAGGCCAACCAGACTTTTGAGCAAAAGCTTTTCAAGGGTGGGCTGCAATGGCCTGGAAGAAGCACAGCAGATCTGTACACCTTCAATGTGGAGCGTTCATGATTTGTGTGATTTGAGTGATTGCACTTGCCACTCTGCGTCTGGTTCAATGTGTTGGTTGCATGCATGCACAACAGATACATAATGCTACAGAACACATAAGTCAGCAAGCAAATGCAGGGCTAATGTGCTGCAGCTACCTGGCGGTATAGAGTCCATAACAGCTGTCAAGGGGGTCATACTGAGTATCCCCTCATGCTTGCTTCTGTGCAATGGATCAGCTCCGGCATGCAGCAGCCCCAGAGCTACCCCAAACTGCTGACATTGCACAGCCCTGCAAAGTGGAAGGTAATTGTTACTGGCAGCACTTGTAGTCAGGGGCAGCTGTACTATCAGATGCTACGTACAATTTGAAGCCAAGCAACATACATAAGTGAGGATGTGTGGCAGGCTACATACGCTCTGCTACATATGGCAGCCTTGGAGTTCAAGCAGACAAAAGGCTTACCACAACAAAGGAGTCACACCATTGCAGGAGACATCCACTTTCATGGGTGCAGCATGTTTTGTCGTTGCATCCTTGACCCACAGCTCGGTACAGCGCGACACAAACTTTGAATCACCCATCTCAATGGCCTTGTGCAGCGTGGTGGTAGTATCCTTTCCTATGGAGACAATCTGCAGAGCATCACCATGCAGCGCAAGCAGGATTTCTGCACTGTCAGCATCCGCAAGCTCCACAGCCCTGCAACAGATGTGTCACGTCAGGATAAGCCTGAGCGCAATCAGAACTGCTTCCTGTAGGCAGTAACGCATAAGCGTTAAGTATTGTCAAACTGGCTCATTGAATGTCTGCATCTCAAAATCGCAGGACACAACTGCAATGGGCAGGAAATGCTGTGCAGGACGGAGCAGCCATGAAGCCATTCACCTGTACAAGGCTGTTGGTCCATTCTCAGGTCCTGGCCGAGCTATATTCACCCAAGCTGCAAGCCTCAGCGCGGCTGACCTTTTGGCCTCAGGACTGAACTTTGTTTGAGCTGCTGCTTCAGTGTACGACATCTGCATCTGACTGTCCCTGAGCTTTGCCGAGTCTAACAGGAAGAAGGACTCGGCAGATTCAGCCATGGGTTTCAACCAGCTTGGCTGCCTCAACTCCACTGCAAGCATCAAGGGATACATCCAAACCAGCTTGGTCTCTCTGTTTGTTGCCGCTTGTTGAGGCTTTACAGCGCTGTCTTCTGCTATCTGATTGTCCGTGTTGAGAGGCTTGACTTGGAATCTTGTGTTCAGCCGTGTCCATGGAATGATCTGTAACTCAAGCAAGGCATGCTTAGATAAGGGTGTTTTGCTGGTGAAGGAAAGGGGCACAGACCTCTCATGCAAAATGACACTTGTGATTGTTCAGGGGACAGGGTGCATCATCGCAATACTGAGCAAGCTTGTTTTGGCATACTGTATTACACAGCTTTGACAACTGGGTCAAGTCTGAGCATAATGATGATGCCAGCATGCAGACATGTGTGTTCTGTCATAGCAAGACACAGAAAGATTCGGCACAGTAGAGCGCTGTGTGCTGCTAGCAAACAGCAATAGAGCCTGTGTGCTTACAGCTTTGACTACGTCATGCTGGCCAGACAGCATGGCATAAGCCAGCGCAGATGCTTTTGTTTCCAGCTCGCCAACACCAAGACCACCACGATACACCTTGCAGGGCACTATGAGCAGGTTGACGAGCTCCAAGGGGTTCTGAGACCCTACAGCTGCACATAGTGGAGGCCTGCACATACATCAACGCACATTGTGGCTTGTCTTTGAAGCAACTGTTGGCTTTTGGAGAAACATGTGAAACAGAGGGTAGTGTAGCTTGGATTGCGGTCATAATGTATGGCATGCTGCACAAACAGCTGCGTGTGCAGCATGCTGCAGGGTGGGTCCAGAGGCATGCATGACATACCTTGAACATTTCCTCACAAGTGAGGGATCAATTTCCAGCATGAGCTGGACAGCAGCAGGTTGGCCCTGCTCAATGCCTTGCTGCAGCATATGAACCCTAGCTGACTGCAACTGAGGCCAGATGACCAACTCCTCCCATTTGATATTCCTGCAACTCATCAATAGGATGAACTGTGAAGATACAACATTGCTGTGCACACATTCTTTGGTAGATATTGCAGCTATGCTGCAACTGAAAGCAAAGCCAATAGATGCAGACAGCTCTGCCAAAGCGAGAGACAAAGAAACAACAGCATATTGTGAGAATGGGGATGCTGTGCTTGGACAACCATCGACAATCTTCTGTAAAAACAAGTCATGTTGGCAGGGCGCGTCTGCACCACTAGCAAAGCTGCATGCAACAGTGCAAGCCAGAACAAAGTTAGTAGGCTAGTCAGGAGGGTGGCAGATCAACAGGCAGCATGATGGCACAAGAAGCCTGCTGATCTGTAGCACACCTGAGTACCCCCATCAACTCAGGAATGGCTTCAGATCTGCCATGGACAGCAGCAGCCAGCAAGGCCTTGCACAGCCCCTTGTTGTAAGCTGTGCCAAGCGCTGAGTCAGCCTTGAGCAATTGCAGGTTGTCAGCATGCACCAGCACCCTGACCCAATTCCTCAAGTTCTCCATCATCTTGGCGGAGTCTGGCTCGCTGGTCAGCAGTTCCGGCATCTTCTCAAGGAAGCTTCTGGCTGAGGCAATGCGCTCTTCACGTTCTCTAGCCTCCTGCCTCCTGCAGCAGAAACGCCAGGAGCAATGTGAGCAACAAGCATACATTCCGTTTGTGACTGATTATACAAACAAGCATACATACGTTACTGACTGATTATACAATTTCTTCTGCAGGCCTGACTTTCGAGTAGACTGCACGGCTGAGATGTGGAAGGTAGGAAATATGCAGTGCACACTACTGAAGTCTGCTCTGGTGCTTACATTCTCTCCTGCTGTCTCTGCTTCTTCTGCTTCTTTGCCTCCTGCTGCGCACGCTCTGCCTCAACTGCACGTTGTACCTCCACCCTACAGCACACAGCAGCGATGAGCATGCAACTCTACAGCATGCCTATGCTGCAACCAGGACAATGTCACAGCATTTCTAATACCGATGACATGGCTGACAGATGCAATGACTCCAATCAACAACACACGGATCAGCCAGAGTCAAGCAATACCATGCAAGACAGTAGAGATCCTTACCTGCGTGCAACAAGCTTTGGGTGGAGGTCTCGGCAGTATCTGATCATCTGCACATCCTGGCGCATGTTTGAGTGGCGCAACAGCTCCTCAACAAACTGGACCGGGGTCGCGTCTTGAGTCAATCCCACTGACCAGAGAGATGGTTCAGTAGCAGGCGCCAACAGATTCACAATTGCATGAGATGCCCGGCACGCAATGGCCAGCTGCACAGGGTTCCATCGAAATGCCTCGTCCCTGTGTTCAATTCGACAGACAGTCAAAAGTCAGGCACTAGATGTCTTTGTCATGCTTGCAAAGGATGGCATGAATGCTTACAGTCTGCTTTGACTAGACCAAAGTATGCTATGGGTGGTATGCAGCTGTCAAAATGAAAACTTTTGCACAGGGAGCCACTAAAGGCTGCACGCCTTGACACACAGGCCTGACAAATGAGTCAATGAAGCATCAGATTCCATAAAGGAATCATCAAAATGTGCAATGACCTCAAAGACACAGGTAGCTGCAGGGAGCTGTGAGTACTAGAGGGCTGTTGTCCAGCCTCCCTGAGCTCTTGCCAGTTCCAGCCAGAAAAACTTCATGAGGCCTGCTTCATGTGCACTTATCTCAAGCAAACAGGTTGACCATCAGCAAAAAGAAGCAAGCAGCTGAGTGTCTGCAAACCTGGCTTACCTGTAAAAGATTGCAGCCCTGTTCTGGTCAACTATCAGAGCGGCAACCTCGTATAAGCTCTCCTTGCTGCATCTCATAACAGCTGCATGTAGCAGGAGCCTGCTGTGGGTCCCAGAGGTGTGTGCCAAACACGCAGGCAGCTCAAGCTGAGTCCAGCAGCCATGTGACATCTCATTCCAGATGCCACCTGGTAGGACTACAGCCTACATGGCAAAATGCAGTATGTCTCTATGAACAGCAGAGTTAGCTGAAATCAACACCATGTATACAGCTGTTGGTGGCAAGACAAACTCTGCAATTACGTATTTGTATGGCTGACAGTCTGTCTTGTCGTTTACCTAATGTTCTCTATGACAATTTTGAAAGTGGCATACAGTCAGCAATAGTCCTGTTGAGTGTGAAGCCAGAGGACCAAGCAGCTCGAGTACAAATCAATAAAACCTGGAAACAAAGGCTGGCAGGGTTGGCTGATAAGCACATGCAGGAGCTTGCCTTTAACATCTCAACATCAGGCTCATACACTGCGCAGCGCCAAACCAGCTCAGCAATGTCTGCCTGCAGAAAGCAGCGAGACTGCATTACCAGATCAACATCAACGGTTCTTACAGTATGAGGGTGAGATGAGCAAGCTGCCTCATCACAAGACATTGTTACACAGACTATGTGTGAGATGCATGATATAGTGAAGCATACACAAGGCATCATCAGCGCTCTTTTGTCAGCCTACTGGAGCTCAATATGGCATGTCTAGAAGTATATTATCTCTCACCTCGCCATATTCATACTGCAAGTTGCGTAGTTCCTGCTGCAGAGATTTGAGACTGTATGTTCTCACTGATGCTCTAGCATTGCCCAAGACATCTTGCATGTCAGTGGTGGTATCATAAAAGTTCCCATATGGGAATGGACCAGGGGTAACCTACAAGCAATGGACCCTGAGAAAAGCGCATGGTTGAGAGTGCAGCCCTTGCACTATTGGACAAGAGAGTGTGATGCCACAACATGATTGCACATGGTTGTGAGTGGACTGCAACAACAATCATGTTCAGAAATGCTATTTTGCATGTATAGGGTCTCTGGACAAGTTTGTAGACAGGTGAGGCCTGTTGACATTGTCTCATTGCAGTGTGATGCATCAAGCTGGACTTGTGAGCTGGCACGCTCTTCAGGTGGAGGTGCAATGTGTGTTAACACCTTTGTCAGCAGCTGCGATTAGTACCTGCATCGAGCCTGCTGGCAAGTCGTTGGCGTCGAGTCACTTATGCGTTTGCAGCTCAGGAGGTTGCCAAGAATCGGATCTGCGCGCGGAATAGAAACACCGGCAAAGCGGGCAAACTCCGGACCGTAAAGATAAGCGCTAGGTCAGTTCAGGCGACCTTGCGAGGTTTTGCTTGTTACAGAAGTTCTCATCCGGGTTGACTTTTTCTGCGATTCCTCGTTCAACGAATCGAGTGGGTCTTAACCGCGGAACGCGGAACCTCGGAAGTTGGGATCCTATGATTGTCAAGGACAGTGATCGGTGGTACACTGGCTTGCCAACGACCTGATGTCGCTTCGCTGGTCCGTGCTCTCTGCCTTGATCAAACGTAAACTTTCGAGGACGGGAGACCCAATGTGTTCTGGGTTTGTTGTTTCATAATTAGGTGAGATCGGTGTGCGAGAATTCGCGAGGGACTCGGCCTGTCACCTGACGGTCAGCATGAGGTCACACGCAAAAGATTGCACATTGCTGAAGCTGAGGGATCCATGTCTGCAAGAAACTTGTTTGGCTAGTCGCAGCGATACTGAGTGTGGAATGTTTGTTCCATTGCCCTTGCCGTGTTGCTCACGGGTGCACGGTGTTGCATCCGGGACCGAATCGTCCCGGAAATCAGAAGGTTGCGCCTGAGTGTGTGAATTTGTGTGGCGTCACGCAAATTCTCACACACAAATTCACACAGCCAGACACACACACAGACACAGCTGCGCTCGGTTACCATAAACTTGATAAACAGCGATCTGGTGTCGTACTCTGTTGTGTGGACTGCAGATACGCTGTCACGAAAACATAGTCTGGTGTTCATATCAGCGAGTTTAACTACCTGCTGCCCACCTTGATGTCAGGCTATCGTGACTTTGCAATTACAGGAAGTAACCAACACGGTATTCAGCGAGCGCGTTCAGGCTAGACTGTAGACAGAGATAGGGCTTACCCATCTCGAGACACATAGAGATTGGCCGATAGCAGCTAGTGGTGAAGAGCCCCCCACTAGGAGCAGGCACGTCACCCCTGCGTATCGTGTATTATTTCCGGGTAAAATGCAGCTATCGGCCAGCCAAATTCGGGCGACCAGCTGGTGGGCACAGCCCAGCCAAGCCCTTTCGCGGCCAGGTAGGGGTCGGCCTTTGACCGGCAATAAGCTGTCTTCAGGGTAGCTATTAGGCAGGGCAATTTGGCTGGGCCTTGACCGGGTTTTACCCGTTTTGGGTGGGCAAGCCGATTACATAATCTTGTAACGCCTCTTAGGCAATGTAACGGCTGCAGCCTCGTCCAAAAAACCGGGCGACCGCTGGGCAGCCGAGTTCAGCACCAGCATGGTTACGATGTCCTGACTAGGGGCGTTCTGGCGCGTGGTAGTTCACGTAACAAAAGCTGGCGTCTCAAACACCTTTGTGGATCACTCCGAGCCAGCGGCAGAAGTATTGGTCACCTGCTTCATAGGCATGAGCTGTCAGTGTCGCGGAAACTCTCGCTCTTTCAGAGCCTTGAGCGGCTTCCATACCACTCGCAAACCTCCATCAATAAGTAGCAACCGGCAACAGCAGCAGCAGCACCACCACCATTCATCAGCAACCTTCAGCAGCAGTAGCAACAGTTATCAGCAACGTTCACCAACAGCATCAACAACAGCCAGCAGCAGCAGCTCAGTAGCAGCAGCAACATGCAGTGACAGCATCCAGCAACTGTCAGTAGAACCAACCTCACCAACAGCATTCAGCAACAGTCAACAACAGCAGCAACACTGAGTAGCAGCATTCAGTAACAATCAGCAGCGGCAGCAGCAATCAACAACAATGTTCAGCAGCAGCAACATTCAACAACAGTAGCAACGTTCAACAGCAACGTTCAACAGCAATGTTCAGCAACATCATTTGCAAGCAAACAGCAGCAGCAGCAGCAGCAGCAGCAGCAGCAGCAACAACACCATTCAGCAGCAGCCTGCAGCAACAGCATGCAGCAACAGTCAGCAGCAGCAACAGTAACAGCAGCAACAGTTAGTAGCAGCATTCTGCAGCAATCAGCAGCAGCAGCAGCAGCAGCAGCATTCAGTAGTGACAACATGTAACAGGAATGTTCAGCAACAGCATTCAGCAACAGCATTCAGCAACAGCAACAACACTCAGCAGTAGCAGCAACAGCATCAGCGACTTTCAGCGTCGGTCAACAGCAGCACCAGAACCACCACCATTCATCAGCAAGCTTCAGCAGCAGTTGCAACAGTCATCAGCAGCGTTCAGCAACAGCAAAAACAACAGCCAGCAGCAGCAGCAGCAGCAGCAATAGCAGCAGCTCCAGTAGCAGCAGTAGTAGCAACACCATCCCCTAAGCATCAACACTGAATTGCAGCATTCAGCAACAATCAGCAGCGGCAGCAGCAACATCCAACAGTAGCAACGTTCAACAGCCTTCAGCAACCATCAACAACAGCAGCAACTTTCATTAAAATCATTCAGAAGCAACCAGCAGCAGCTGCAGCAGCAACAGCACCACTAACTCCATTCAGCAGCAGCCTGCAGCAACAGCATCCAGCAACAGCATCCAGCAACAGTCAGCAGCAGCAACAGTAACAGCAGCCACAGCTAGTAGCAGCATTCCGCAACAATCAGCGGCAGCAGCAGCGACGTTCAGCAACGTCATTCAGCAGCAATCGGCAGCAGCAGCAGCAGCACCACTACCATTCAGCAACCCCAATAGCAGCAGCAGCCTCCAGCAACAGCATTCAACAACAGTCAACAGCAGCAGCTTTGTGTAACAGTATCCAGCACCAGCAGCAACATTCAGCAGCACCATACAGCAGCTGCACCATCCAAAGCAACCTGCAGGAACAGCATGCAACTAGCTGCATGGGTCAACGGGCTCAAGTTGGAAATCTGCATGGGTCCTGTGACCTGTAAACTTGGCTGCGATATGCCCATGCACGCGCTAGCAACATGGGTCCACAGGCTCACAATGGAACTATGCAACTACCAAACGGGCTTGCATTATGAGATGGACAATGGCCACAGTCTGGCTACTACTCAGCAGTCTGAGTACCCTACTAGATGTATCAGGTTATAAAGTGTGTGGCACGTGCATTGCAACATCTGCAAGCAATGGTTCAGAAAACTTCATAAGTTTGCAACTTTTGAGGGATCTAGTGCATCGATGGCTTGCACCGTGTACTATGTGATCCATGGGTTATTGGGTATTTGCAATCGTATCAAATACAATCATTAACAAAGGGTCAAACGCAACAATCAATGCAATCTTCGTTATCGCTTACAAAGCACATACATGCATATAATCTTACCAACAAGGTCATTTTGACTCATTCTTTTTGCTACACTCGGCATTAGATGTTTGCAGTAATATTTTGCATTACCGATTCAGCTGTGTCACCAGCTCGTTATCAATATAAAAAATGTTCTCTGCGACAAAGGGAACCAGTCCTGAATGTGCTGCAATGACTGCTGTTGATGCCTAGAAGCTGACTGCCTCTCTCAGCAAGGCAAGGGCATGCTAATGACAGCATGCTGGCAGTGCATGCACTGAAGCCACACCATACTGTCATTCGCATTGCATGGCGCATCTGTGACTGGAAGCACCTTCCTTGCGATGCAATGATGTGCTGCAATGACTGCTGTTAGCGCCCAGAGGCTGACTAATGTGGTTCTGACAGTTTGGTAGTTGTGCTGCTAGCAAAGACATCCAGTGCAGGCTTGCGACCCTGGAGCCCTGGGTCCCAAATTAAATTCCTGAAACACCTCCTCATGCAGGACCCACTCAGAGTTGTCTTCCACTTTGGAACACTGGTCAGCTACCTGAGAGCATGCACTGCTTTTGTTTGCCTGCATTCTGAACCACTCTAGTATTGAAGCACAAGCCAATTTGCATTTTTGAGAGGCTGCTGCCGCCCCATCAACTGACCTGCTGGTCAGCATGCGCCCTTGGGTTCCACACCACATGTATCTCCATATCCTCTGCAGCGCGTACCAAGCGCAGCTCTTTGACACCTGGAAAGGTGGAAGCATTGCCCTTCATGCCCATGACGCTGTGGAAGCCTGTTTGGCTGCCTGTCTCATAACAAAGCCTGTCTGTCTCATAAACAAATGGGGTTGCCCTTCTGCTCTCCAGCTGGAGTGTATGCAGCAAACGCATACTCTGATGCATCCCCTGCCACCAGCATCATCTTCCACCAGTTGCCACCAGCTGATGCTGCTACGGTGTCTCTGAAGCACTCCATATCTGCTTGCAATGCTGCTGAAGATGGGTACATGGTGTCCCACTCCAACTCCCTAGTCATGACTTTATACATAGCCCCAGCATTCAGCTTGGACAGCTGAATAGCTGGGGCTGCTGCTATCATTTTGCCGGCCATCTGTGCTGCCTGTTGGAAACTTGAGGCTGTTGCATGATGGTCTCAGCCAAGTGCATGGTGTCCAGCCGCTTGTCTTCAGGCAGCAAGAAGCACTCCTGGGCTGGAATCTATGAGCAGGCCCAGAAATCCGACCCTGGTTTCGGGCAACCAGATGGCTTTCTGGCCTGATGGGTCTGGGATGTTGAGCACTGTGCCTAGGCCTATCAATATCTTGTTGAGAGCTTTTGACTGCAACCTGGCTCTGGCTCTGCTGCTTTCTGCTGCAGCCCTGCAAGCATCCAAGTCACTCAATAAATGCCCCTTAGCGCCTGCTTCACTCATGCCTATTGCAGATGCCAAGCTGATACTACTCATTGGCTTGTTTTTACCTGTCATCTATCAAGAACCCCAAGCAAAGCCCCCTAAGCCCAAGGGGTCTACAAATCTCCTGCTTGACTGTAGAGTGGGTCCATGGAATCACACTGATCCCAAAGGCTGCCATGCGCCAGACCAGGTATCTGTTCTTCCATGCCCATGTACTGCCACATGTCCGGGTGCAACGGCAACTGCCAGT
>JAABUP010007333.1_pt1 | contig 14903 bp, 17 predicted proteins | sample 5559201 | NCBI WGS metagenome assembly JAABUP01 (sample SAMN10711887, study PRJNA513373) | rock metagenome | isolation source: Antarctica rocks | place: Antarctica | reverse complement strand
TGAGCTGGTGGCAATCACTTAGAAGCAAGGGGTGCAACCTGAGAGCATTATTATATTGTCACGCTGGGTTACTCCTCCTTATCTTCTGCCTGACCTGAGACTCCACTGCAGAAAGATGATGAGCTGGCGGCAATCATCCAGAAGCGAGGGGTGCAACCCGAGAGCGACACCTCGCTGTGGGCTTGCCTGAGCCGCTTTGTGAGCCACAAGGATGGCGGTCCAATTCCTGTACAAACCCTAGCCGCCAATGCAGGCATCTTCTTTGCGGCAGGGTTTGAGACCACAGCACATGCCATCTCCTGGGCTCTGTTTGAGCTGGCTGCTGACCCCACCATTCAGGTCGGTCTGTCTGTCTGTCTGTCTGTCTGTCTGTCTGTCTGTCTGTCTGTCTGTCTGCCTGCCTACCAATCTGTCTGGTTGTTGGTCTGTGTTTGTCAGTTTATGTACTTTTGTGTATGTCACAAATCAAGTGCTGCAAAAGCACCATTCAGGTTAGGACTGAAATGGGCCCTGACTCATGCATACTAAACAAGCACGATTCTCATTGTGCCACCTGTGAGAGACGGCAACAACTTAAAAATCGTGACCAGGCTGAACGGTCTGGCATGCTGCAGCTCAGTACAGCACAGCACAACATCTTACAGCCTGGCAGAGCACGACACAGCACGCTGCGCACAGCACAGCACAGCACAGCACAGCACAGCACAGCACAGCACAGCACAGCACAGCACATCGCAGCGCAGCACAGCACAGCACAGCATGCTATGGCCCAAGGCTGCATCCATCACGTGCTATGCAGTTGCCATCACATGCTACGCAGTTGCAGCAGCATCTAAGCAGCAGAGTTTGTCTGTCCTGGCTGTCTGCTTTCTTGTTGGCAGTGCCGATTACTGTACTACAATGTGACAGGTCAGGGTGCAAGAGGAGTTGAGGGAGGCAGGGTTGGCAGCCTCCCCAGGCTCCCCTCCCCCAAGGCCCCTTGACTATGCAGGTGTGCGTCTGTGCTGTCTTGAGCCCGCTCTTCTCTGTGCTGTGCCCTTGCTGTCTATTGTGTTTTGCACCTGTCACATTGGAAGGGTTGAGGCATTCCTGCCCTGCTACCCTTCCTGCTTTGTGCCTTATTCTGCCTTATCATCTTTCACTTGTTGCTTTCCACATGGTTTGCAACTGGTTGTAACATGCTGGTCACGCACAGTCTCACAGCAACTCACTTGACCCACTGACCCGAGCCGCTCTGCTGAGTGCTGAGCGCAAACTGGACTCAGCACCTGCCAAGCATGTAAGACTATGTTAGCCGCCGTTGTCTCCCTAGGTCTGGTTGTATCCCTAAAGCAGAACACTGATCTGTGAACACATGGTGTAAAGTTGTGCTGTTGCTGTTGCAGATTTGAGCAAGCTGAAGATGCTGGATGCTATTGCTAAGGAAGCTTTGCGGCTGCATGCCACTGCGCCCATTGGATCTGTCAGGCAAGCTATAACCAAGCTGCACACAATCATTCATTCAATTGTTCCCTCCTTCCGTCCCTTTGTCCTTTGTCCTTTGTTCATTCACTTGTGCATTCAGAACGCATATTTCCCCACCAAACAGGCTCAACCCAGTCATTCATTCAGTTGTCTCCTTCTGTCCGTATTTGCTTTGTTTGACTCACTCATTCATTCAGGCAGACCTTCTCCAAGTAAGTGTAAGACAGGTGTTTTGAAGTGCAGCAGCCCCCTTTTGTGTTGTCTGCATTCTAGCTCTGCAAACTATGTTCTATGCAGATAGACGAAGGGTTGTGCTGCCTGTCTTCATTCTGTCAGCTTGGCCCTTCTTGCCCTTGATCACTCATATGTATTCAAGGTGTGATCATTGGTAGAAACCACTGGACTAATGAAGATGTTGTATGCGTTTTTTACCAACGATTGACTGCTATTGTCTTCATTTGTGTAGGGAGGCTGACAAGGACATGGTGATCATGGGGTATCGCATCCCTCAGGGTACCCCCCTCATGCTGGCGCCCTACCCCATGCACGTCAGCCCCCACAACTACATCCACCCTCACAAGTTCTGGCCTGATCGCTGGCTTACAGAACCCATTGCAGAGGACAAACTTGAGCAGTCAGGTAGCGGTTTTGAGCTTTTATGCTGCAGTTTTTGCAATTGGCACTGCTGCAATTGGCACTGCTGCAATTGGCACCGCTGCAATTGGCACTGCTGCAATTTACTTGCTTGCTTGTGCTGCTGCTGCTGTTGCTGTCTCAGCTAAAGTTGCTGCTTGTGTCATACCTGCTTGTCATTGGTTGGGTGCTTGCTTGTTGGCAATGGTCAAAATGGTAGATGCATTCATGAATTATACACCAAGCCAGGGCAGTGTTTGGTGAGGGTTGCATGCAGCAAACAGCTACATGACATGCAAGACGGCATTTTAATGCAGCAGACAATGTTCTGCACATACCTAACTCATCATGAGCTGGAAAGCAATCTATTATTATGTTGATTGTTGATAGACAATGTGCTGCTTGCCTGCAGCCTATCCAGATGCAACCCCAACAGGCAATCGCCGCAGCATCAATGGCAGCTGGAACCCTTTCAGCAGCGGCCCTAGAAACTGCATTGGCCAAGCCCTGGCTATGGCAGAACTGCGCACTGTTCTTGCTGTCTTTCTCGGGAACTTCTTCTTCCAGCTGCCAGAGGGAGTCCAAAGAGAAAAGTTTGTGGAAGAAGAGGAGGTGGCTTGGGTTACCTTACAAGCTAAGCATGGGGTACGGTTGAGGGTCAGCTCCATCATGGGCATGCAGAAGAAGGAGTACGGGCTGAGTCCCGAGGAGTGATGGGAAACTGTATCATTTATCAGGGAAGAAGCTAGCATTGTTCGAATGCTGAAATGATGCTCAAACAACCATGTTTGCCGGCCTTCCCAAGTGATGCTTGTGAAGGCCTGCTGCTGCTGGGAATCTTCACTGCATTTGAGATGTGAACATGTCATATCATCTGAAACAACTCCTGTCACTCAGAGCAGAATTTCTTATCACAACTATCTTGCATTGTTCTGTACCAATAACACGTTTGTTCTGCTTTGTGTACTTTTATTTTGCCATCTGCAACGCCATTGTTTGTCAGCCGCTATTGAACCCCCTGCACTATCCCTACTCATACTGAGAAGCTCAAATTAGAAAGTTGTCCTATCATCACCTGCCTAACTGATGTGTAATACTATACAAGCTGTTTTTTACTGGTAGCAAACGAAGTAATCACACACAAAAGCATAATTCACAACAGATAATCATAGATTTGCCTAAGCTAAGATCCAATCACCTACACAGACAGATGGATCAATGGCGTGCTTGTGCGAATGGTCTCTTTGGGATATGGCTTGACACCAGCTAGCTGCTTTGTCATATCAGTTTCTACGTTCTCCCTGGTGTGTTTAACTCTGAAATTTGGCTTTTTGGCACCAGATGCTCCGTAATAGCTGTTGCCTTCCTTGGGGAACAGCTTCACATTCATTGCAGGCCAATGTGTTGTCACTCGTCTGTCATTGTAAGCTTCCCTCTTGAGAGCCAGGTCCTTTTCTGTGGCCAAGCTTTTTGGCTGATAGCAGGTGTAGACAACATGCCGCCACTTGTCTGTGTTCCCTGCAGCACCACATTTCAAGCTGTGATGGGCTCAACGTCTAGGGTTGATGTGTTTTAAGTCTACATAGTAGATTTAGGGTTTTTTAGGGTTCAGGCACCCCCAAAGAAAACTAGCTGAGTGTATACACTCGCCAACAGCAAGTCAAGGAAACGCACAATGGATTGGGTGGTATGATGAAGGCTCGGGAAGGCTCATCAGCACTAACAGCAGAGACACAAGTTGCCATTACAAATTTTAATGCAAAACGCACAACAACACAGCGTGACATAAATGGAGACCAAACAAAGATATATAGGTACAGGGAGGATACAGGAGAGGAGTAGATTGAGGTCAAGCAAAGGCATTTGCATCATACAATGCACACACAAAACTCGTAGACACAGCACAATGCAATGAATGCTTCATGCAATGGATGCATCGTATGTGTAAGAGCTTGTGTCACCTGACAGGACTTGTCCTGCATGTACCTATCTCAATATCAGCTAGAAAATAGCATCATCATCACTGTTACTCTTTATTGTCATCATCACATTGTCTCACCTGGCAGTAGGTTCTGATGCGCACATCTGCTGTCCCACAGAAACAGAGACCCAGCTTTGGCGCTCAGCGCCCTGTTCTCAAACTTCTGGAAATAGTCCCGTTCTTGATGCTGAAACTTGTAGAAGTCCTCGGTCTGCTTCTTTTGCTCTTCACTGAGCACCGTGGCATTCTGGAAAAAGTCTTCGTGTGATGAATGGCTGCCATCCTTTACAAGCAGTGTGCCTGCAGACATGATGCACATCAGTCATTCACTCATACATACATACATGCATTCATTCATTTGTTCATTAAACGTGTGTCTCCCCACGGGGTCAGATACCTGCACTCTTGAGAAAATGTCTGCACGAGGTTTTGTTTTAGCATATCAAAATTGAAGTGTTTTGGGGTGCATGATGAATGATTATTCTTCTTGCATACATTCCTGACTCTCCTGCTTGAGACAGCTTGCTGCGTGCTGATGACTTGTGCTTTTGATGGCATCAACACGGGATGGTCATGATGAGTAACCAAGCATGATGAGTAACCAAGCATGCATTTGCACTCAGCCATGTGTCTGGCAAGACAATTGAATGTGTACCAGAGAGAACTTGTAGGCACTGCATTACAATGATGTGCTGATCTGGATGCACCAGGAGCATCTGCAGCTCTGACTGACCTGTCTCGGGACTGACGTCCACCATGTTGACTAAGCCCTGTATACAAGCTACACCTTTTCTGAGGGGGGCCTGATCCACGTGCAGCCACCCATCTGTGCTGGACTCATGCTGACCTGGCTTCAAGATGTTGATGCTGTCAAAGGAGGACAGAAGCTCATTTGTACCCCACAAGCCTTCAAACACCTGCATTGAAAATGTTGTGGCCTGAGCTAAAACCACTGAGCATGCACGAACTGTCCAATTGCAAGATGTACTATTGACATGGGTGAGAAAGCATGATCCAGCTACTGGATGCTACCATAATGCAGCAGCAGCAGCAGCAGCAGCAGCAGCGTATTATTTGCTCCAACAAAGGGAGACAAAACAAACTTTGCAAAATGCTGCAAAAACCCAATTATGCCTCTCCTACCTGCAGGATTCTGGGATTTTGCCTGACACGCCAAACAAAGTCTTGGTGAGACACCTCTAACGTGTTGATGATGCCCCTGAAGCTGGACGGCCAGCGGTCGTCACCCCAAGTTGCGGGATCATCTCTTTTTATGCCGGTGTCGAGACTTTCAAGCCACGTGCACGCCCCACTTACGTACTCTTCACATTCAATAGTGGACAGCACGTCGGGCACAACGGCCCAGCCTTGTGTTTCTAGGTCCAAGGCAGCCTGAGCGATGGGCCCGACGCCAATGTCGCTAGGACTTGCGTTGGTCGTTTGTACCATGAGAGCGCACAATCGAGCAGCTACCAATATAGGTGCCACGCCTCACAGCAAGCCGCTAGCCTGCGATATAGTGACTTTCCACAAGCTAGGTGATAAGGGTGATCAGCCTTCAGAGCTACGTAGCGCGTGCTTTAAACTATGGGGTTGGCTGATCCCACACGGATCACAACTGAGGGGGCTGCAAAGTTCACGTTCGAACCTTCGAGTCGACAGTGGTAATGCTCTCCAAGCAGGTAGTCACAACTCTCTTGTATTTGTCTTCTTCCTCATGGCTGTGGCCGCGGGCTGGTTGACTTCTGCAGACCTGAAACCCTGCTTCCTTCGTGCGACAGCGCAAAGGGACAAATTTATTCTCAGAAGAGGCTGGACGGAAGGTGCCCCACGGGCTACTAGGTGTTGCTCAATGCAACTGCTGCGGCACAGCCAGTCACTTCCGATCTGACAAGATGACAACCGCCACAAGGCATTCTGAGACATCGCATGCAAGCAGAGGTTGACAACGTCATGCTTTGGCTGAAAATCTCATGTGTCAGTAAATCTTATCATAACGCAGCTCACAAGAACTACAGACTACCACAAAATGCTTTACAGAGCTAACTTGTAGGACTGTGCCCGACATCACCAACTTGTCAGCAGGATATGCTCAATAAGACTTGAACACTTGACTGTGTATATATCGTATAGCATACTAGTTTCGAGCAGACTGGTTTCTCCCCTAAATGCTGTTGCCCTAACACTGTTCCAAACACAGATGCACAAATGTGCTTCACAATGAGGTTCGCCGCAAAGCTTATAAGCACAAATGCTAACATAACAACTCTAACAGGACGACATGACAACAAAGCAATAAAATGAAGCAACACTGTTACAGCAAATAGAGCAGCTCCTGCTTACTCAGCCGTATCCTAAAAGGCTGGATTCTGGCCATGAAACTGCATCCATTTCAGACGCCATGGGCTCAATTGCAATGAAACAGTAACAGAACAGTTACTGGCTTGAAAAGATGGAGTCAGGAAAGAATGACGATAACATGAAGCAGCAAGACTTTTCATGGAAAGACACTTGGAATCATTTTGTGACTTAACAACACAATGCTGAATGAAAAAAAAGTGCATAATTGAAAGAGCAAGATCGGAAAACAGGGGCTCTCTCACTGTTCTCCAACGTGAACAAGGGCTAGGCATTGACTCAACTAGGTATTCTTCTCATGTGCTGTAAGCAGCTTCCTCAACACTGTGCATGGAATTGCAAATCTTCTTCCCTCATGACTACTCTCAGACGACTACAGTAGCCGTTTTTGCAACTCAGGTGTTGCTCTCAGCAACCAGCCAAAATCCGATGCAACAAGTCCAAGCCAGAACAGCATGGAAGCAAAGTAAGACTGCAGTCGGAAGGGCTCAAAATTGGGCTCAGCTCACTACTCAGGCTGAGTTGGCATGCTTGAGATGCTCATTGATCAAATCCAGGAAGGACTCAGATTTCCTGAGCTGCAGATCAATGGGGGGGCTCTTTGGGGGTAGACACCCTGGCAAGCCATCAAAACAGATTTTGCCAAAGGCGGGAACAGCATCCAAAACTGTTTCAGTTGCGCCTAAGTCTAGGCTCAGTACTGTGTCGTTTGGCCCAAGGTCCAAACTCAGGCTGTGGTCAAGCTCCATGGGACCAGCATTGCAGCTGGTCTGACTGTAAAAGGGACTCATAGGGTTGCCTACCGGCAGGCTGTGATGACGCTCCAGACCACTTGCTGATGCATGTGGAGGCACCTGCAACATGATGGACTGCTGAGACAGGCCGCGATGAGACTGGCATGCTGTGCTGGCAAGAGGATGGTACTTTGCGCTGAGCTCAGCAGCAACTGCAAATGGTGTGAAGGAAGACCACAAGGCGCTGCATTGCCGTACAACACATGCCATTGCAAAAAGAACCCCCTTCTAGAATTGCACACCATCTGGACTGCAAAACCTGTTGGTTTCAGCAGCGGGGCTGCGGTAAAAACGGGGCTGAATTTTGCTATGACTAGCTATGGAAGAACGCAGAACCACAAGTGCTCATATTGTTGTTTGCACATGCTTGCAGTAATATGGGCAGCAGGCTCATGCGCAGGTTGAGCTTTCAGCACAGCCTATGACCAACAGAAAACTCCAACTCGTGCAGCAGCAGTGCGCCTTTTTCTTGCCCCTGTTGGATCTTTGTGTGATGGCCACAAGCAGTTGACGCAGGTACAGGAGACAGACTGGTGCAACTGCTCAGACAGATGGGTAAGAATGCGCACAACTGGGCAGCCCAGTATAATACTTGGCTTTTCATCAAATTGTCGCCGAAAGCTGTAGTCTTTACTTTTCTTTTTTGAGAATGCGCACCTGCCAGCTGCTGGAGCTATCCATGGAAGCACCTGCCATTGGAGTACCCCACACATACCCTGGCATGTTCTGGTACCCACCCCACTGACCCCCACCCATACCCATGACGGGCTGACTCATCATTGGGAAGCTTGAAGGGGCAGGGCGGATTGCCAAGGGGGGGCGGTGGGTGACAGAAGCTGTGTGGGTAGTGGTTGTACTGCTGTCCTTGGTGCTGCTTCTGCGCAGCTTCTTGGCGGCTGGAACTGGTGTGCTGTCCACATGGGCAGTGCTAGCAGTGGTTTGAAGAAGAAGCGGCTTACTGTCTGAGGTGTCTGATGTGATGTCTGGCAAGAACAGTTCGCTAGGATCTGCAGAACAGCACACATGACGTCAGCACGAGCTCAACAGCTTTTGGTGTCAGCGGTAAGACTGGGTCTGTAAGAAACCAGTCACAATGGTATGAGACTGGGTCTGTAAGAAACCAGTGACACTGGCATGATGGAAGATGAGCTATCACAGAATGTACATAAGATGCACCAAAGTCTGACAAAAGTCATGCTGACAATGACAGCTTTGAGCACAGCACCTGAATGAGAGGATGAGGAGACTCCTTCACTCAGCTTGAAGCTTTTGAGGCTGTCATCAACCAGAGTGAAGTCATGATCTACGCCAGAGCTGAGGGCTGAAGGCGTGCTTGGCGAGCCAGGTTGAGAGGAGGACTTCTGTACACATACACACATGTAAGCCACAGTAAGACAAACCACACAGGACAACTAGAGCATGCCCGCTTAGACACAACAAAGCATTTCAAACAGAACAGAGACTTCTGGGCAACAAATTGAGTCACATAATACAATTGTTGCTGTTGGCTGCATCCAGAGCCAGACAATGTAGTTGACCCATCATCTAATGAACACACCTGCTGGAGGAAAGATGATGAGGCATGAGCACTGTCTCTGCCTGACAGCTTACAGGAAGAATCTTCCTGCTCACAGCCATGCATCATCTGCAAACAATGCCATAACTTTGTGAGTACATACAGAATGAGCATTGAACGAAATGGAAGCTGTGTTGAGTGTTTAGCATGCCAGCATCCACAGTGTTGCTGCTGAATGAGTACCACCTTGCGCACAACATGCTGCCAGATGTTTCGGAGTTTGAGTGTGGACAATGGCTTCTCCAGATATTCAGCAGCACCAAGCTCAATGCTCTTCCAAACTTCACTGGCGCTGCCTCCCTCTGACATCAGCACCAGTGGCAGGCCATTCAAAGAGTGTACAAAAGCAGGACTTTCTTTTGCAACTGCTTTGGCCTGCAGGCAGCACCCCCTGAACAAGTGCGTCGGAGAAGCAGCAGTGTTTGCTTGATGGCTGCTGTAAGCTAAACAACAGCCAGTGGCAATCAACAACAGCTACCAATGGTGTGGCAGATACCCCAGCACACCCACCTCTGCCAATACAATATCAAATTGGCTCGAGCCATTACTCAAAATTGCAGCTGCCTCAACGGTGGTACTGCAGCAAGTTCCTGTGGAGGACAGTCATCAAATTTGACAACCGAACGTGTACAATGTACACGTCCTAATACGCTAGGTCAACGTCTTGTCAGCAGGAGCTGCCGACTATTGGGTGTGGCGACGTGGCTGAACAGACTTACCAGCATATGACAGGTGCTTTAGCTGTTTCGAGACCTTGTCCCTTGATTGTTTGTCAGCTTCAACGAGGAGCACCTTTGCGCCATGCATATGTCAACAAACCGACCAACAGTTTCGTAACGCAGCAGCACACACAGCTCAACATACCTGCAGTCCAGCGGGAAAGCCGGGTCGGCCAGAAAAACTTGGCACTCGTTTCATCTCGCCGACGAGGGGACGACGGATCCGGTTCAAAAGCACATAATGTCCAACAGCACGCAAGCCCGCGGGTGATCCACAACCATACCCCGGCAATCTACGTTGTCAAACTCTCAGACAAATTCGTACACTGCGCATGCGTCTTCACCGCATTGAAGTGCCGGGGCGCTGACAATTCTGGGGACGGTCTCGGTGCGTACCGAACATATCTTGGGGTTAACCACCGTAACCGTATGTTAGCAACCGTACATTTCGTACCACGTTGCACGTGCGTGCTTAGACCCCTTAGAATTACTGTGATGACTGTGCTGATGACACCTGAATTGGTCGAAGCAGCTGACTGGACAACGAAATCGGTTGCCCTCAATTCGTCACGTCTGATGCCTGACAAAGTCACGTGAAGTTGAGGCGGCACCGAGCTTCCTGACAGGGACGGTAGTTGAAGTTGGTATGCGTGATTTGCAGGCGACTGAACGCCTGAATGTTCTTGCTTCCCCGACCAGTACTGGGTAAGTCGATCTCTGGTCTTGCAGCTTTCGCGCGATCTGTCCTTGGGATCACGGTGGCCAGATCACAAGTGACTATGACGAACAGCTGCACGAGCTTGTTGCGTCACAAGGTTGGTCAGCACCGGGCTTGGTGCGTTCTCTCAGGACGGCGCGGCACAGTTGCGCGTTGCCTGTTGACTTACACGTCCACCTGCACCGGGTAGTCATAGGTCGCGAAGTTTCTGCTGTTGTCTCCACCTCCCGTACTATACTGCTTCAATGCGACGACAATCAGCAGCTATAGTATATGCTACTTGCCTGGTCTTTCAGCGCAAACGACATACACTGAAGTCAGACAGCCTGTCGGCAACTTCTGCAGCTTTATTGCTGGGAGCTCGTGATCAGTATGACCACCATGTGTCATTTTACGACGGCTGGCACAACAGAGTGGTAGTATGAAGAGACCGGCTAAGATGGCAATGTTGCTGCCCACAACCTGTATTGCTGTCTTACAAAGCTTTCAGCACATCTGAGAGAAGCTGAAACTTCTCTGCAAGTCCACAATGAATTTGTGAAGACATTTCTGTACCTTGGCAAGAGCATCACTTGCCAATTGCACAGGCAAGCCAGAGCAAGAAAATGGGTGTCCAATCAGTCCTCAAACAGTGGTCTGGTGCTTCTTCAACGCACATTGTCTTTCTATTGTGTCTCGCTGTGCCTTCAGATGCAAGCGCAAATTTCAGGCCTGCTTTGCAGCCTTGCGCCAAGCACTTGCTATTACTTGAGTTGCAGCACAAGCCGCGCAACAGCTGGCCCAAACATAGTCTTGAGCAGTCATGCTTGCCCAGCAATGTAGACCTGCAATTTCAATGGGCTCCTTATCTGAGGCTGCTGCAGTGCTGAGCTGGCCCAGTTGTCAAAACCTCTCAACAAGATAGCAGCATATAGCAATCTGTTTGCAGGAGCTCAATGTTGCTGTTACTGTATCGGGACCCAGATACATGTGAAGAGTGTGCGCACTGGCATGCCGATCTGCAAGAGCCTGGTAAAGTTGTTGGTTGCATGCAACCAATTGCTTGTTGAGCTTGTGCACAAAAGCAATGTTACTTAGCGGTGAGCAGGGAGTTGCAGCACCCTGCCAAAGCTATTCGATGGATTTAAGGGTCCTGCAAATGCAGTGATGCTTGCCTATGTTTACAATGTCAACTTTACATTGATCTGATCTGAAGCGGGAGAAAGTCCAAATACCCGTTTCGTCTTCGGGCGACGTTCACAGGCAATTCATGCTGCCAGTGACAGCGCCAGCGCTGCTTGTTGGTGTTTCTCGTGCTGCGTATCAAGGCAACATCACAAGCAGGTTGCTGAAGGTGCGAGGGTGTTCTTGAGCGTTTCAAAAAGATAGAGGATCTCAGTCGCAGCCAAGCGGCATGTGTCAGTCGGTGCTGGCGAAGTTTCGGTAAGGTGAGACGTTTGGCGGCTGACTGCATTGACACATTCAATCTCCTAGGCAGTGTGCCCATTCAGCTTCAAGCCCACCAGACCCGAGTCACTCTGAGTCACTCAAGTTGTATGTATACCACAGCACCTGTTGATGTTGGGAAACACGGGGTGTCATCTTTACTATGTCCCTGCCATTGTGATAGCCTCAAGCACGATCAAGGCAAATGTACTAATAATTACTGCTGGTCTGGTAGTTGCAGCGCACTGAACATTGAAGTCATGACGCCTCCTAGGACTCGCAGTCAGCGTAAGCGATCAGTGAGATCTTCAGAAGACTCTCAGGACGCGTATCCTGCCTCCAAGCAAACTCGAGCCATTGAGGGCGCTCTTCAGCCACAGTCAAGCACCCCTACAAATGCTTCGCAGCACAAGTCTGACGCGTCTCAGCTGGCAACTCTGCACCAAGTCAGCTCGCTGCCTTCTCCACAGCTGCAGACACCACCAGTGTCTCATCAAGCAGAGTCAGCCTCAACAGCGCACCACCCTGCTGCATCTCAGCCATCATGCAGGCCCCAGTTCTATGCCTTTGCTCACCCTCTGTCTGAACATCAAGCTGAGTCCTTACCACCAGGACTGTCTCAGCCTCGAGTCAACAATCCCCCGCAGCCAGCGCGTGTGACAGACAATGTGCGCCAGTCACAGAACAAAGCCAGTGATGCCTCCGAAACACAGATAGCTCTGAGTATTGAGGCTCATGTAAAGCCTGAGCCCCACTGTGATTCTGTGACCAACTCTCACCCTCAAGCTACCTCTCAGGATGCAGCTCAGCCCAGTCTTGTGCTGCATGCCCAATCCCCACCCCAGCCCGACGTTCAGCAAACCCCCACCCAACCTCAGCAAACCCCCACCCAACCTCAGCAAACCTCCACCCAACCTCAGCAAACCCCCACCCAACCTCAGCAAACTCAATCCCAGCTGCAGTCCCAATCACAGCCCCAGCCTTCTAATCAGTCCCAACATCCACCCCAAAGCTCTGCTGCGCCGCAGTCTGCTGCTCAGTTTCAAGCTGCACCCACACCTGCTGCAGCCACACCTGCTGCTCCCCCGCCAGTCTCTGCGCAACAGGACACATACCCAGTGCTGCTACAGCTAGATGCTTGCATGGGTCCAGCTCTCAGCCTGCCCCTGGCAAAACACAAGCCAGGCTCTGCAGTGATCAAGTTCTGGAGGGCCAATCACCAGAACCCTGCTCTGTACAACCTGCGACTGATTGGTGATGCACAGCAGCAGCCAGGCGAGTCTGTTGGCATTGGGACACAAGACCTGATGATCCACAGTGCATGGGCAGCCAGCATACTACCCACAACTGACACCAACAGGCCGGTGTCTACCAATGGGGTGGACATTGTGCTGCCAGTCAAGACTCCAGCATCTGTGGTCAGTAAGATGGTGGAGTCACTGCATAGCGGTACCATCAGCTTGGGTCATGAGAATGTGGAGCAAATGCTCATGCTGTCTCATGCCATGAAGGTCAGAACCCTTCCAGCCAGGGCAATTAAGAGAGATTATTTGGTTGTCAACTTTTTCTGGCTTCATTAGCAGTGTCTGTTTGGACATATGTCATCATCATCACCTGCTTGTCACATGGCCATGACCTGCAATGGTGACATCTTGTACTTCATGTGACTCGTCATGGTACTGTTCACTAGCGCACATGGCATGGTCCTGTGCTGTTTTGTTTAGCTTAAAAGGCTGATCAAGTTCTTTCTTGCTTGACATCATTTGTTTGCTGTTACCCACATTGCATTGTGTTTTGTCTCTATGCTCGGCATGCCCAGCAAGTTTTCAATAGACAGCTGAACTTACTAAAAGACCCAGACAGCATTCACTGGCAGCTGAACAAGACACAGGGAGCAAAGGAACCTGCTGTTCAGATCCAGAGTATGCCTTCAGGGCATCAGTACCTTGTTACCAATCTTTGCATGGTCTTCAGGTGAAGCTGGTGGAAGCAGCGTGCAAGGAGTACCTGCTTGACCTTGACCTGTCACTTGAGCAGCTGTGCCAGCTGGTTCTTCTTTGGGACCGTCTGGGTAACATCTCAGCCCTCAAAGCTACCTTACGCAAGCTGATGCGGAAGCCTTGGCTCACGCCTGTTGCTCAAGCTGTGGCGTGTGTCTTTCAGCATCTGCTACAGGGTGATGGCACACGGCTGGAGGCTGCCAGGAAAGTGCTTCAAAGCCCTTCTTGTGGCAAAATGTGTGAGCTTCAGGTGAACAGCCTCTTCAAATGTGTGTGTGCATGCCAACCATCTAAGTTTTGTTACATTACATTACATTACATTACATTACATTTTATATTATATTGTATTATGTTATCTTATATTATATTACCTATTGAAAAACAGAAAAGCAGCAAGATGCCGCATTTGGTACACGCATGCAATCTGGCATCTACCAAGTGCACTGCATGCTTGCTGTACCTGCAGGCTTGTTTGATTTCTGCCAGCATCTCTTGTGGATGCATTGCTGCAGTCAACTCATAAAGCATCATAAGCTGCTGCTCCTGTTGGGACAGCACGCTATACATCTTCCCACGTCGTCCAAGACTAATCCGTTGAGTCATTGCTCTGCCAGCATCAACAGCGCAATGTTGTTTGCAGGTCTTTGACATGCTGCTGAGCGCTGGAATGAGCATATCAGACCCCTTGCTGTCAAAATTCTTCCAAGTGACATGCATCGATGATGCCGCTTTCGGTTTCCTGGAGCACGCTGTACAGCCAAGCACCACTACAAGACCATCCTATGAGCTGCTGATCAAGATTGTGGCACGCACTGCAAAGTTTGCGAGCTGGTCAGCTGCCAGCTCTTACGCCCAGGAGCATCTGATGATGGTAGCCTTTGATGACAACTGTGCGCTGTCAATGTATGATTTTGCCATGCGGTGGGATGACCTCATTCTTCGGGTAAAACTACCCCGACCGGGGGCTGAGGCAAGTTCAGGTCAGTCTTGTTTCTTCCTTTGCCTTATCATCGTTGTTTCCATCTTACTTATGGCGGCCAATGATATGCAAGTCATGCATTGGAATCGTGCACTGAGGATGGTTTCACGCCTGCATCACCCAGTGTGGGTGCTGCATGGGCATTCATGTGCAGCAGCAAGCTCCCCCAAGCAGCTTTAGTAAGTATGTGCCCGGTCTCATCTGTCCTGGTTCATTGTAGTTGCTGATTGGTAACACAATTGTATGCTAAAACTTT
>JAABUP010007330.1_pt1 | contig 14909 bp, 14 predicted proteins | sample 5559201 | NCBI WGS metagenome assembly JAABUP01 (sample SAMN10711887, study PRJNA513373) | rock metagenome | isolation source: Antarctica rocks | place: Antarctica | reverse complement strand
TAACACAGCCTTTGCTTGACTGCATACTGTATCTGACACAATATTTCTATGATCCAGGCACTTTACCAAGCTCTGCAAATTAGTGTATCCTTGGGAAAGTGTATCTGAGATCCAATCTATCAAGGAACCTCCAGCTGCAGCAACTGGGAGGAACTGTTCGGTTCAAGCTGCCGTGACGGTCTGGCAACGTAAAAGTATCGTAAGGAAGCTGCCTGTGCACGTGTTTGCAGCTCAGAGTGAAGTGTTGAACAGTTGTCAAAGCTGATCCAAGCTCACAGGCAGACGGTCGTGCAGCTGCTGGTGGATGCGCAACGAAATTGCAATTGCATCTCTACTGGTTCGCCTTGCTTGTCACATGTGCTCCTCCGGCCTGAGGCATTCGGTCTCCGAACCTATGCAGTCGCACCGATCGGTGTTCTGGTTCCTCTCCCGGGATAGCAGGCAACAAAGTTTGCGTCGCTCTACTTCTGCACCAAGCTCGGTCATTTCGCAACCTAGTGGCGACATCTGTGCAAAACCCGACGTGGCCAGCGACGGAGTGAGCGAGTCTGACAACGTAGCTGCGGCATCCTGCATCGAAGTGCCTATCTGGCGGCCAGCACCTCCAGTATGTGAGCGTTTCCGACAACAGATTGTAAGGCGTGAAGTGGGAGGCTAAGCTGCCGTAGGATTCATTGCTGCTGTGCGTGCGCAATTCACGCTGAGAGGTTTCATGAAATATAAATTCGGACAGAGTTTTGCAGAACTGGCAGTTGGTCGTTGACTTTGACAGCAGACTGCATCACTCGACTTGCAGATGATTCTGATGCTGTTGCTCAGGCTTGTGCTTTCAGATTACATTGTGCGATGCCCAAGGATGCTGTCTCATGTGGGTCAGGATGATGACACAATTAGAAATCATTGTATGCAATATTGCAATTTCTACCCGTGGCGATCAATGCAGGAGTCCAGGACTGATTCATGAAACTGATGACCTAGCGATCGTGTTCAAACATGATGCTCATGGTTTCAATGCTCAGCTGGGCTAACAGGGGGCAAGTGGTAAGCAGCACCATTTGCAATACATGTACATTAGTGTATGACTCATTCTGATTGTTTTTGTTGAGTTGTGACACTTTTTGTCAGAAGCCACGTGTTGATCAACGTTAATGTAGCCATGCTAGGTACAGCAGTGCACAGCCAATGTGTACCATCGAAGTGTAAGTGTCACTAGTGAGAGTAGCTGAAAGATATTTGAAATTCGACGCAATTCGACATCGCACTGGATCCTGTGCAGTAGTGTATACAATGCAGTGGAAAAGCAATATCGAACATTTGAGACATTAGCGCCATTTGATACTTGAAGTCTGGAAGTCCACAGTCGATGGCAGTGAGTGAGGTAGACCATTGTACCTTTCTGCAAAACTCATAAAGCACAGAGAGCTTGAACCTAACACTGCAAAACTGTAAACATAGTCTTCTGCAACACCTGCTTGAATGTAGTGGATACACAGCTGGTGATGCTGCAAATTGAGCCTTCTAGCCCGCCATAAAAGCAGCTTAAACACAAGCTGTCGACTTAACATAATTAGCCTTGCTAAGCAATAGAACAGCCAGCATAGCCTGCTGCATGTTCCATACTTGCACCACGCCTTAATCCTCAGATCCCTGTTTTGATCATTGTGCCAGTTCACTCCTGGCCCTAAAGTATGCTTCCATGACAGCACGCAAAGCTAGGTTTGGGATGAGGTGCTTGTGGTCCATGGGCTCATTTGTCATTGGAGAAGTGTCACTTTTCTGTAGCCACTCTTTGATGTGCTGCCTTTCATAGGTGTGACCATCAGCAGCCACCACTGGGTCACGCAGCAGCTCCTGCACAAAATATCACCAGTCAGGATCAAATGCCACATCACAACATGCTCAGAACGTGCTGACAGAATGTGCTTAAGATATGGTCAAGAGTGTGACTTGAGACACTCTGAGCTAGATGGCTCATTGTTGATTGTGTAAAACAAATGTTATATGCTGCATGTTGAGCAAACACTGGTTGAGCAACTCAGACAGGCTGACACCCAAAGGTGGGCAGCAGGATGATACACCATTGGCTTACAAAACTGACCCTTAAGGACTCGTTTTGGAAGCAGCCTCAGATGTATGCTGCAGACACTGCAATGGGGAGAGACAGCACAAGGAGCATTGCAGTGGTAGACACAGCAACAAGAGGGAAAAGCATACTGTAGTGATAGGGCAGCAGAAAGAGGAGGGAGCCTCTAAGTCCTCTTCATCATCGTTTAGGTCAAGCACTTCCAGTCCTTGCTCAAGCTGCGCCACGCTTTCACCCTGCCCAATATCAGCAGTACTCTCAATTGGGTGCTTGTATGTCTTGGGAGGCTCCTGCTGTACATCTCTGAGGGGGCCTACCTGGCTGCTATACTTCACACTGACTGGCATTGGGGTTACATACGGCTGGCTTGCCTGAGTGGCATATTGGGCAACTGGTGTGGCAGCTTTTGGTGCCTGGGACCCATTAGCTTGTGATGCATTTGGGAGGGTAGATGTTGGGGATGACACACGTGGCTGCTTTGCAGGCTTAGGAGCAGCAGCTGCTGCCGCAGTTTCTCTGGCTAAGCTGGCTGCAGCTGCTTCATCTTGCAGTCTTTGAGGCAGGTATGTGTCCATAGTGTGTGCTTGAGCCTGCACCAGGTTCACAGCAGATGTTATCTCACAGCCGCTGCTTGACCCCAGCACGCCACGTTCACAAGCAAGTGTGAAAGGGTAGGATAGGAGCCTGGCTGGTAGTGGGCACTGGCGCCTGCAGAGGCTTCGTGGGCACTGCCAAACAGTGACAGGTTTCTGACGGTGCGCAGCAATAGCACAGGGCTGCACCAATGAAGCATCAAGTTGTGGTGACACAATGCAATAGATGTAGAGTGCAACAATGACCTGCAGTTTGAAGAATGTCTGCATTTGCAAGGTTGGCCTGCACCACTGTACACCAGACCAGCAAGCAATGACAATATGCTTTTGCAGCAGTGATGAACTCATGATAGCATGACCCCACTACAGTGCTTGATCTTGATCTGCGCCAGAAGGAGGCTACAGTGAAACCTGAGGGTGCAAAAGGCTATGCCAGTGCATGTTCAAAGGGTGATGAGCGAGGCTGGATGAGAGATGCTGGGTGGGTTCAAAAGGCAACAGGATGGCAAGAGCAGAAGTACCTGTTGGGCATAGCGCCTGGCAGGGTTGTAAGCCTGCAGCTCAGCAGGGTCATGCGCAAAGGTGCAGGCAGTGCCTCTTTGGCAACGGCCTTGCTGGAAATAAACGCACATGCGTGTCTTAAACAGAGCTTCATCAGGGCACTGCTGCTGTGACTGATCATCCTCTTCATGTGAGGGCTCAGGTCGCATTGGTGCATGTGCCTGCATGATCAGGATAGCAAGTAAGCATCCCAATCTGCAGAGAGTGGGCAGCATGCGTAAAGTACAACATGTTTGCTTCCACACAATGCAGACTTAAACGCAATGTGCCAGAGAAAAACAATTTAGCTGCATCAATACAATTGCCTGCACGGTCCCTGCAATTAGCCTTTTGATGAACAGCTCAGACTTGGCAGGGCTTGCAACAGGCATTGTAGCTCAAATCAAGAGTCCGCGCACAGCAGTGCATCAGAGCCTGGAGCTGATGCAGAAAATAGGCTGCAGGAAGCCAGCTTCACACAACATCCAGGTGACAGAGCTTAGGCTTGAGCTTGATTGTACAGATGGGGAGTTGTACTGCTGCTGGACGGACGTCCGTCAACACAATGCTTAATGACTCAACAAGTTGCAAAGTACCTCTTGCCGGCTTGCATGCTTATGAGGGTGCCGAAGCTCGTCACGTCCATGAGCAAACCAGCAGGCACTGCCCCTTTCGCATTTACCTGCAAGCAACACTGACAGCTTATGCAAAACTCTCAGTGGCTGAAAAGTTGTAGAGCTGTTGTAAATTGGACTATGTTTGTACATTGGACTTCAGGCTGACAGCTTACCAGATTCATAATATCGGCACAGCATCAGCTTTTGCTGGTGTGCTGGTGGAGGAGCAAAACCTTGCTGAGGTCGGTGGGCATAAGTGTTACTTGGCCTGGGGTTTGCTTGCACTGGTTCAGGCGCTGCCGCCGCTTTAGGCTGCATGATGTTTAGCTTGTCAGCTTTGCATAGGGTGTACCATGAGCTCTGATCAAACCAGCTTAAACGTGGTCAGCAACACATACACCTTTTTGCCAGGCTTCGGTTTTGCATAAGGGTCAAGGTTCGCAGACTCCGCGCTGCTGCCAGCCATTGCAGAGACTTGTCACAACCAAGAGTATGTCTGCACTTTTCAACAACTGTCACGAGCGTGCTCATGCTTTGCGTTGCCGACAAATACCTCGATACTCACAGAACAATATGCTACTGTGAGAGACTGGACCGCATATCTCGCGTACCTTCTCTCCGGCTTGTGTTGTTTTGTTGGAGCAAACCTCGTTGCACTTTATACGGACTGCAACAGATCGCTGAGCCTTCTGTGCGGGCTGAACAAAGATTTGTTGTGGTAGAGCTTCAGCCCCTCTTCCAGCCGCTCGTCATGCTGTTGAATTCGCCGAGGTGGAAGTTATGCAAATGGAACCAAGGTCCGCGCGTCGTCGTTTCGAAGAAGAAGTCTGCAGACACGGGCATGTGAAATCTATTGAATGAATGAACTCATGAAGTGCACAGTGTGATCTTTCGGTATCTCTGTTTGAGTCAAAACAGTTTGACATTGCAAATTTGCTGTAGTACAACACAAGTAAACGACGGCATGTACTTGCTTCAAAGTAATGTTTCATAATAATAAAGACCATATAATATAGCATATTATGCTAAAGAACAACTCTAAATAAATAAACATAATATGGTATGACAAAGACTTTTTAGTAATGTAATTCATATTGCAATAGAGGAGACAAGAAGAACAACATGTGGATTTGAAACCAATCAAAATTTCAATCCTATACATGCCATGCTGGCCTAGTTTGCAACCTTATGCATGTTTGAAATGCTGAGGACTATTGTCACATACTTGTTGGTGCTTGCTGACTCACAGGTACATCCAACGCAATATCAAAACTTTCAAACACATTCTATATCCTGCCACTTTCAGCTATGACACAGCATATGCCTTCAAGCTGAGCACATAGAACACTTCGATGCCTTCCAGAACCAACACAGTCAGAAAAGAACAGACAATAGAAGACTATGCCTATCAGCATCAACTTAATGAGCAGCCAAGTATTATACCCTGCTCAGGTCCGACACAGTCACAACATAAACAAAACCTGCGCGCAGCAACAGTCCCAACAGCAGTGTTTGCAGCTGAAACAAAAAACAGTGGGATTTGCTGAAACAGATGACATATCAGCAGTACGACCATGATAGTGATGATGACTGTTCTGTCTTCTAATGGATGGTAAGAGCATCAGTGGACAGCAGAATTTATGCCTGGACAGGAGAGATTTGTGTCACCCGCTGTTCATACTTATCCCAAAGCCGTCGTGTGATTTGCAGAACTGCCACAAACAGGACAATAAAACCCCAACCCACAAGATCTAGTTTGTATGAGTACGAAAATCTGAAATGATAGAATTTGAAAAGATTTGTTGCATCAAACCATGAGGGGCCAACAAAAACACACAGAAAGGAGAAAATTAGGTACGCTGCGTTCAGCGAAATCTCAGGTCTGCTAATTCTCTGACAGAAAGCTCCGACATCGACAGTAAAGCTGTACGCCGGGGTCAGAATTTGTACCAGTGATACTGACCACACTGTGGAAAGCACAGGATTCTGCAACCAGCAATATGCATGCTGGGGCGGTCAAACAGCAGAAGATATGCAGCTTAAGATGTGGAGGTTGTCATACAGCCTGGGCACAAACACTTCAGGACAAGCCTCATGTATGCAGTTCAATGATGCTTGTTGTGCAAAGAGCAAGCCAAGCACGCTGCTTGCAATGGTTGACCGTTGAACACTACATGCAGGAGCCAGCTTGATAGGGCATGCAAGCGAGCTCTTGTGTTGCTAGATCCTGACAATTCACAAGCTTCTCAACTCAGAATTTCAGCGCTTATGGCTTGAGAGCCAAGAAGCTGCAGACCACACTTTACAGCAACAGAGTATGCAGCCTACAGGATGTACACATGGTTGCATGCATCACTCAGCAGCAAGCTGAAACACTTGCCTGCTCATTTCCGCTTGTGCTTCCGCTGAACCAGGGCTCATGGTATAAGAAAGCCAGGCAGCCCCAGTGGAATGCGACCGAGATGGCCACACTCTCCAGCAGCAGAACAAAATTCTTGCAGCTGCTGATCTGCTGTGGTGGTCGTGCTGGAATCAGCTCTGTTGCAGCAGGCCTTAGACTAGCAACGACGCCCAAGGTGATAGCCACAAAGTCCAAGGTACTCCTCTGCAGGGCAAGCAGCCAGGTCAGCATGCCAGCACCGCACTGCCTGTAGGCTTACTTTCAGCTTGCATGCACTCTTGGTGTTCATGTACTAGCTCTTGAATACATGTCTGCCGTGTGTCATGGGCTGCCCAACCTATCTGATGAATGCTCTGATGCTGATGCTTTGATCCCTTGTGACAAAGATGTACACACTGATCACTTCAGAACCATCTGCATCTGACCCTTACACGCCACTCAGTTGCTGTCTATAATCACTGCAACTTTGAGGGGTGATGACGGTTGTCATACACATGGAAATCAGCTCAAGTGCTGCTTGTGTGTGTGGCTAGTTGTGTGCAGCACGGTGCATTTCTGGTTTCACTAGTAGACAAGCAGCCAGCAGAGTAGAGCATCTGCAGCCACTGGGTACAACAGCCAAACCCAGCCCAGACATGCATATGAAAGCCTCAGAAGCCAGACGTTTCTGAATTTAGATTCCAGTGTAGGGATGACCTTTCTAAACTGAAATAGATGTTCCGGGATTAACAAGTGCTAAAACGTCTATCAGTCGCCATGACCTGGTCAAAGCCATAGAGATCATGCCGATGTAATGCAATGGATTGGCCTGCTGGCTAGCGTTTCAAGGGATCATGAAGCACAAGCTGCATAGGGGCATGTGCAGGGGATTGGCTTGCTGACTAGCATTCCCAAAGGCCATGCAGCAGGAGGGCAACATGGGCAGAAGGTAACAGGGGGGCTGGTGCAGGGGGGACCCACCTGAACTACAGAGAACCTGGAGCCATCAATGAAGAAGAGAGTGTTGACTGCCACTGACAGCATCAGCTCATACACCACCATGTACTGCAGCACCACATACAAACAGTCATCAAAAGTAACTTGTCATTCATGCGACAGAGTGCACTTAGCCATGTGTATGATGCTTGTAAGATTTGTCTGACCAAGAATGTGCAGTGTGAGCACTTCCAGCATGGGGCTCCTGGTTTGGCACTTACATGTGCCAATGCCTTCTTGGCTGTCACATGGCCGCATCAGAGAGTGTCTGTGGTGACTGTGAGTCACGCTCAGCATAGTCCGCCACTTGATTTGTCAGCATGGTATGTCATTGCCATAGCCATGCATGGTGCAACACGATGTGGATGTAGTTTATGACATGATGATGCTGACCTTTAGTCATGCTGATCAGGAGCACAGTGGTTGCATGTGACAAGGGCTGCACATGAGATGCTGCATTGGTGAGTGAATATGCTGCAGAGCATTGCACAGCCCACCTTGATCATAGCCAGCTTGATGACATGAGAGGACCTCGCCTCTCGTATCACTGTGACCACCCCTGCAGCAACAACAACAGCACTGTAACAGCAACTACAGCAAGAAGAGCACTGGTGTTGCCAGGAGTAGCAGCAAGACTAGGTAGGTATGTCAGGCTACAGTCCCCTTTTGGCAGGAAGTGCAAGCAAAGGAGCACATGCTTGAAGATGTAACAAAGCATGGATGGATCGAACAACCTGGTCAGTCAAACCTCCTAGCAAAACAGGTACCATGTAGCACATGGCGACCATTGCTACATCCACAACAACAGCAGAAAAAGAACAAAGTTGTAGCATTGCATGGTTGCTATAACCAGCTGCATGCAAGCCTGCATGCTGGAGGACGTTTCCTGTTCATGCAGCTTTCCTGCATGCAGCTGCATTGAGGTCAAAGATGAGCAAGCACAGAGCATGTCCAGCTCTCTTGATGTGCTGTCAGACACATCCTCTTCAGCGACTTACCTGAGCACGACATGATGCCTGCATGCATAACATGCTGGGGTAGTTGCTGTGGGATGATACATGCATGAGTATGAAGGCTTGCTGCATGAGTATGAAAGCTTGCTGCATGAGTATGAAGGCTTGCCTGCCACAGAGGAGTGCCTATCTGATACAGAGGCAGCTGCTGATGCATGGCTGGAGCCAACAGCCATACCCACATCTGCTGACGCCAAAGCTACCAGGTCATTGATGCCATCTCCACAGTACATGCATGTCTTGCCCAGGCCCTGAAGCACATGTCAACAAGGATATGGAGCTTGGAAGCTATTCGTGACAAGGAAGGTTGCATTTCTAGCTCAAGCCCGTCAGCTTGTGCAGAGTGTGAACCACGTATACAATACTGACGAGTACCCAGGATCCTATCTGCGCAAGATATGCATGTGCCCAGCAGTGTGCCCAGCAGAAAGTAGTTGGAGCATTGTTGCTGCTTGATACTGGTTGCGCCTGCACCCTGCATGCTTGTTGCAATGATGCAGTAATGCCAGCATGAAGCATACGTGCTGCAACCAGCTTTGTGCTCACATGACGTGCACATGCTTGTTATGACTGCGTGCATGTGATTTACAGCAAGCTTGTGCTTACCAGTATGTGACGCTCCTGCCCTTCCAGGTTTTGGAACAGCCCTCTGCTGCCCAGCAGATCCATGACCTGCCCCTTTTGCTGGCTTCGCATACGTGAGAAGACTGCCACATTGGTCATCACTATCTCCACCACTGACGCATCGGCCTGCTGTAGCATGTGCTCAAAAGCAGGTCCTGTCACGCAGCATTGTGCCATTCCCTGTAAGCACATCAAACAAGTGCTCATAACAGTGTTACCCAGTACATGAAAATGCTGTTAGTCACACTCAGAAACACGTTGTATTGCCCAATCTGGCACCAGTACAGATAACCTGAACATCTCTTGAAGTTTTGATGCTGTTACTGACATACCAGCCGTATGAGCCTCATACCCTTGGTGCGTCAAACAGCTTGCTTGGTGTCTGGAATAGAGCATGGTGCAGAAGCCTGAGTGTTTGAAGCACAGGTGATCTTGGACATGCTTCACACTTAGTTGCACCTAGGTCTGACAAGGGAAAGCCTGGTCTGCGCAGCCAATTGCTGGCGACAAGGTGGCAAGCAAGCTCACAGACTTGAGCACACAGCTCTGTTGCAAGCTCACAGAATTGAGCACACAGCTCTATGCTGAGCTGAGCTGCGACGGAGACAATCACACAAGACAGACAAGGTACAACAGGCAAACAACATAAGGCAGATGAGCTAGAACAGGCATGCATCATAAGAAAGACCAGCTACAGAGGCACGCAACATAGAAATAACTATTTACAACATGCAACGTAAAAGACGCATAGCACAGCAATGGCACACCTCTCATACAGCTGAGCCATTGATTTGTGTGGCAAATGCAATGAAAGCAGAGCAAACGCATGCGTACAGAACGCGCCTGAGCAATGTTGGTCAGGGCGTGGTGAGGGTCCCAGTCTTCAAAGTCATTCCCACTGTTTACCATGAATGTCAGCCCATCACACACGCTTTGCTGCCTCTCCCTGGCTTGCCCTTCAAACGATAGCACTTGTTGCCCTTCAGGTGCCGGCTTTGCCTGTTCAGATGGCGAGACCAGCAAAGGGGAGGCTGCCCTTTGAGGAGAGCCAGACAATGAGGTAGAGCCAGGCTGGTAGGGTTTGGCGGGGGGTCTGGATGTCCCAAGGGCTGGTGGGACACGGCTGGGCATCCTGGGCAAGACCTGTTTCTCTGATTTAGCCTGAATGATAACCAGCTGACCCCCCTGGGGCACCATGCCCACCCCCCTAGCAACTGCCATGGCAGTGTGATGGTAATCTCCTGTCACCATCATGGTTCTGATACCGCCTCTGCAGTACAGTGCATGCTCATAGACTGTTGCAACGACTTGAAGCACAATTGACGCTGCCGTTGTGCAGCTCTGCAATTATTTCTGAAGTATTGCACGGGCCTTTGCTTGATTCCCAGTCGTGCCGACCTGTCTTCTCGGACGACTGAGTGGGCATAGAATGCAGGTTGTACAGCGAGTATGCTTTGGTAGCATCCACGGGGTGTCAAGGTGGTGAATTCTGATCATTGAGTCGTAGTTGGAGAGCTGTGAAAACCACACCAACCATGCCGTGAAGACATGCAGGGTCATGTATGTTGGATCCAGCATGCCGTGAAGGCTTGCAAGTACACAAGGTAAGGCTGGATGCGCACGAGCAGGCAGCAAGAGAGTCTTTCAGTACAAGCATGCACTATCTGCAATGCTCCAGTTACTTCAGCTAAGCAGCTGCCATCATGTGCAAGCAGCAAGGGACAGGCTTACTTGTCCTGCAGACTTGTGACGGTATCTTTGGAAGAAGGGTGTAGGTGGTTGGACAGGACCAACAGACCCAGCATATCCATGCGTCCTGCAATTAACTCAGCGTCTTGCTGAGTCATGTGTGCCAGCTCCTCTGAGGTCACATTTTGCAGCTGTCCCACTGCTAATGCCAACAGCCTGAAGCTCTGAGCAGCATATTCTACCAGAACCTGCAGTGTGTGCGACGCTTGTTGGTGCATCCTAGAGGATGCGATATGGGTGGGGCTGCTAAACATGTCTGACTTTGGTCCTGTGGCTTGACAATTTTGTAGGTGTAACGAGATGGCTCCTATTGTTCTGGAATGCAAACATAGTGCATGGCCTAAGATGCGATTGGTACTGTCACCACCTGTCCCGAACACATGCGCTAGACTTGTCACCTTGCACAACCCCTCCCCTCCCCTCCCCCTTCCATTTCCTCCTTTCCTGACAAGATCATATGCTTCTGTGTTATGCCTTGAGTTGCAACGCTCATGGCCGAGACTTCTGACCCCAGCCTATTGCCCCTCTGTCATTCACATACATATTCCTGACCATGCCATGCAGACACACCTGGTGGTAATCAGCAGGTAGCACACCCCCCCTTATCAGCTGCTCAACCTTGGCGGGCGCCCCTCTGACAAACAGCAGGGCTGTGTTGGGGTCCTCGTCGCTGTCAACAGCCACCACACCAGACCTCATCAGCCGCGACTCAAACTCAAACCGCCTCAACACTTGAAGCTTGGTGAGTGACGCAGGTCTGTCCCACTTCAGCCTCAGTGGCAGCGACACCAAGTTGCGCTCCTGCACTTACAGCAATTACCATTGATTCCGTTGCGGTGTGAAGCTGGAAGAAGCTATGTAATATCCAGATGCACCACCCAATGCAACTTTGCCGTGTGTCATGCTCCCAACGGCCTCACTCTGGCAATGTCAGTAGCGGCTGCCAGGCTTGGATGCTGGAGTTACATGCGACTGTCTCACTGCTGCAAGCCAGAAGCCAGCGTGGCTTACCACAAAGCGGGCTTCCACAGCTTTGAAGGCTTGTTTGTCAGCAACATCTCCAACCACCTGGCTCTTGTTGATGAGGGTGAGGGAGTTACAGACAGCAGCGGCTTGCTTGAGCCTGTTGGGCCAGCGCATGGCCATGCACTGCATCCCTAAAAACTGCCCCTCCTCCACTGGCAGCATCCCATGCAGCTCAGGCTGCATACACACGCACACGCAGACATGTGACATCCCCCACATTGCACCATAGGCGCAATTGCAGCTGGGTGGTGCCTGCACTGCAGTGCTAGGAGATGGCTCTGCTATACAGGCGGCGACCTATGCAGCTCACGTTGCTGACACACCCACAAATATGAGGCGAAGGGTATGGCAACGGTGGTGATGATGATGATTGTACTGTGCCCATGTGCATGCATGCATGCAATCCCTGCACCGTCAACAGCTGCCTCTGCCTCACTGACACCTCTCTAGCAGCAAGCAGCATATTGCCTGATCACCACGACCATGGTCATGGTCACAACAATCCCAGACATGCTGCAATTGGTTTGTTGCATGAGTTTGCAGCATTGCCAGCTCAAGCACTGCACATGCGCACAGTCATGACAGGTCGTGCCGGTTGAGTCATACATGCACATCTAGCCAGATCACGCCTGCCATGCATCCTTTGGAGTCAGCCCAGCTCTACTGGCAGCGATTGCATAGACCAGCAGTGACAAAGATTAGACTTGAGGGACACATTCAGTTAGTTCATGCCACGCACTAGCTTGCCGTGAACTGCCTCTGCTGCACTTGCAGCACCCAAGGTGGCTCAGGCCGCACACACGTGCACAGACATGGGACGCTGTTCAAGACGGGCTGCACAACCCCTAGTGTTTACTTGACGCCTGCGCCTTGTTGGGAAGTGAGCCCTGCTGCAAGGAGCTGCAAGCCAGCATTCCAAGCCGCACATATCCCCACAGACAGTCAGCTGGTGCATATGCATCACATCAAGCTTCAGCAAAAGCCATGTGGTGCCCATCAGGTTGCCTTTTAGGTTGCTTAGAGCAGCAAAGATGCAGAGAGTTGGGCCTTACCACACTGCCTGTCAGGGTTCCTGTCTTGTCCAAGCAAACAACACTGACATCAGCGGCAGCTTTGAGCTTGCTGGGATTCAGCACGTCGATTCCTTTCAGCCTGAGCTTCTGCGTGCACGCCCCCAGTGCACAGATGATGACTGTTGATGTGCCTGCATCCAAATGGCACACATGCTTTGGCTATTTTCATACACGCTGCTGTCCAAGCATCCTGAGACATGTGTATGCATGAGACCTCAACAGGTCAGTGGTCAAATTGCATGATACACATGCTTGTGTTGTGTGGAACATGCAGGGTGCAGGCAGGATTGTGTTGCAAGAGCTGCTGTCATGGAGCGCATGGTAGTTTGCAGTCCCACAAGCACGGAACTAGAAGCTTCAGACAGCAAGCCATGCAGGTGACCTTACCAACAGGTATTGCTGCAATGACGGTGTCCAATGCTCGCTGCACGAGTTCTGTTGTGGATTGTGCATGGTGCCAACCCCCTGATAGCCCAACCACAAAGAGTAGCACTTGCACCAGTAAACTGAAGCCAAAGAAGCGGCACATATCCTGCATGCACATACAAACAAGCAAGAGTTGTGGGGTGCAGACAAACAGGGCAGAAGTGCTGTGGAGCCTAACTTTGATTGATTTCCTCTGACAAGGCGTGAACTTCTCGATTGGCATGAAGCTACATTGTATCAAGCAGCTGTTTCTCTCTGAAATGCCTATAGCATGAAGCAGTATCTCCATAGCATCATGTACATGTTGTATGACAAATCCAGACTGCTAACATCAAGTCTCAGCCTTTGGCTTGTGACCATGTTGGGATTGATGTGACACCTGTTCCTGAGCTACCGGAACCTATGACTCATAGGAGGCTCTTGGCTCTTTGACACACACAATAGGCAAGAGGGTGGTCCAAAGACACACCGACATGAAGGAATCATGACTCATTGGAGTGTTGTCACGGCATCATGGCAAGGCATGCAGCTGACTTGAGTCTCTGACATATGCAATACATACAATAGGCAAGAGGGTGGTCCAAAGACGCACCGGTATAAAGGGATCGTGACTCATGCCCAGGTCATGCAGTGGCGCCACAATCTGTTGCAGCATGTTCCCCATGGTTGACCTCAGCCCTGCTCAAACGCAGCATGTTTCAGGAGCCTTGCGTTGCTTTGCGCGATGCATGAGGCATGTGCATTGCAGCAGCAAAGGAATGGGAATCAGGTAGAGGATGAAGTTGAGCAGTGTGGCAGAGCTGCAGGCTTTGATGAGCCGAGTGCCTTGTTGCAAAGACCTGAACATTGCTGCTGGACAAGGACCAGAATGATGTACAATCATGATGTGGCTCTGACGCATGCAAACTTGAAATTTTGACTGTGGGCCAGTCTGTGGCATAATTCAAGTAAATGCAGGACAAAGGAAGCGCTGAAAGGCAAAAGCTGAGGTACCTGTTCTCACTACCATGGCAAGTACTTCATCATCTGTGTTGTCTCCTGTCCACACCTGGTACAGCAAGTCTCCTCATCTCACCACTATGAATTCAGCTCAGGCTAGGAGAAGGAGGATGGCTTACAGCTTTAGCAAACCGAATTAGTTTGAATGCTAGCATGAAAGTCGTGGCTTTTGACTTGTTGGTGCTGTTTGTATATGCAATCAACACACATTCTCTTGTCTTCCAAGGGAGTCGAGAGTCACTGTGCAGGAAATCAGAGACATGCTGAAGACTGAAAAACGCACAGGTTTGTGACAACAGAGCACCAGAGAACACAAAGTTATCGTGTTGTGATGGAGCTGCAGATGTGTGTTTGTCTGGCCACCAAACATAGAAGCATGTGCCATATATGGGCAAATAACACAATGCATGCAACAGTCAGTCATGCAACCATGCAAGGAGTTGGAAAAGCAGCATAACGCATGTGCCATATAAAATACTCAAAGTAGCACAATGCAAGCAGCAGTGTGGCTATGGCTGCGTCATGATTAGGCCTGCAATGCCTATCAGCTTGCCTGTTGTACAACAGTGCCAGCGTGGACTGTACAGGAATGATGTGTTTCAGGGTGATAGGCTCCACTGCTTTCTTCCTCACGGGTCACAAAGCTGGACTTGCGCACTTGTGCTGCCTGCAACTTGACACACTACCTGAACATAAGCTCGAGCTTTTTGCAGGATGCACAGAACTGTTGTGCATCTGCAAACACATGGCTGAGACTTGATATACAGAAAGGTGCGTGGTGGTAGAATTG